>WNGR01000160.1_pt1 | contig 75286 bp, 96 predicted proteins | sample 5407581 | NCBI WGS metagenome assembly WNGR01 (sample SAMN13153383, study PRJNA577476) | soil metagenome | isolation source: 80 cm soil or saprolite under Garry oak tree replicate 2 | place: USA:California | collected 2016-06-15
TCCTGCATAAACAACAACTCCTCCATCCGTGCGAGCTTCTTGGCGTCAGCCGGTCGCGATAGCGCCCTGCGAAAATCCTCTATTGATAGGCGGGACTTCTTTGTCGGCGCGAGGGCAGTTTGACACTGGGTAACTTGTAATTCTGCAATGAGATGATAATAAACACTGAAGACACTTACTACGTCCGCGATGTACTCTACGAGTATCTCCTCCATGACGTTGACTGTGTCATTGGACGGATTTCGGTCATCTCCGAATCCAAACATCAGGTTGCGAACTGAAACGAACCACTTCTTAGAAACAAGCGACAACCACGAAGTGACACTGAACGCACGCTCTTTGGTGAACAATCCTTTGAAGTTGGACTGCTTTTTGTATCCGCGAGACGAGGTGCCACTTGTCGCAGCAGCTCCGGGAGTTTCGCGGGGGTATACAGGGTTATAAGCAGTAAAGGTAGTCCGCTGAGTACCCGTAGGTACCGTCGTCGTCGGAGCAGTGGCAGTTGTCTGGGCAGTGACAGGCCTGGGTAATGAACTAGCAGGCTGATGTTGGTAATAACTATAAGAATAAGGCCATGCAGCACCGTATCCCGTAACAGCGGTTCCTGGGTATGCACCCGCCGTATAGGGATACGCGCCAGTTGTCTGTGGGTGAGTATACGAGTAGGTGTTATACGGATAGGCTCCTGAAGCTGCAGGGAGCTGCCCTGACTGAGAAGGATAGTAGGCCATGACGCGTGACGCGTGACTGTCACTAGTAGACGCAGTAATATCACCTGAGCCACGTGCTTGTGATTCTGTGCCAATCAAGTAACGGTAGGCAGTACGATAACACAAGAACGGGTTCATGTGTTTAGATCAATCTCTTCCTCCCTCTTCCCAGCCGATGCATCCAAGCTACTAGCCCGCTGCAATAAATCACACAGTTTTTGCCACTCTGCTGACACAATGCCCCTTTTGTCTAACCACTCCGTGATATCATCGGGGTTGGAGGTATCCTCTGGTGGAGATAAATTCCAAGAGCGACTAAAAGGTCGTTTCTTGCCAGGACACTGCACAAGGTCGACTTCTTCGGACAAAGTCCCGTACAGGTGATACTGTGACATTGTCAGCGACGTGTGTCGGCCCCATCGGCAGTCGACTCACACTCCAGTGTGTCAGTCGATGATAAATTTGAGTTCGAACTGCGCAAAAGCGGCCAAAGCTGAAACTGGTGACACGGTGGTCTTCGTCATCGGGGTCCTCCGAGTTATGTTCGCTGATAATGGGCTACGAGTGTAATTAGAAAGAGTTGTTGATATTAGAGGGAATAAGCATACCTCGAACGAAAGCTTGTCGTAAGGGATGCCCTTCAACCACCCAGCTACGGTTGACTTCTTGCGAACGTTACATGCATCACAATGGAGAGTTGAGAAGTCTAGCTTCGTTAATGTGAGGTCCGGAAATAGTTCCAATGCCTCCCTATAATCGCGTCTCCAGACAGACGACGCTACGGAGTCTTTGGCACCCGAGAATTTTCTGCGAATAACCTGGAACGGGACCAAAAAGTAGTCGTCACCTAGAGGTCGATTAGTTAGTACTTTCAAGATTAAAAGGTCTCTCACCCTTTAGTATTTGTTCCATAAAGCCTCGACGCTCACCCACTGGCATCATGGCAAGGTGCACGAACAGTTGACAAACCACCTTGAAATCGTGGCTCGAATCTTGATGAGTACGACGACTAAAGGCAACAGGGAGTTCAGGGATGACAACTCCATCGTCCTCCACGACAAAATCGTCCATGTCGTCGTCTTCGCCTTCGTCGTCGTCATCTTCACCGGGGACTCCAATTGGACCATCCTTCTGAGAATCCTGGAAGGGTTCATGACTGTCATGGCGGTCGTCTTCACCTGTCTGCTCGTCGCTTGATTCGGTAATTCCTAGCTTTCTCTCTGTTGCGTATAGCAGCGTCAGTCACTATTACCGCACTGCTATTACCCTGGTCCATCAACCTTAGCTCACTTTTCAGTTTTTCTAGATTTTGTTGGAAACGTGTCTGCTTCTGGCGGTGACGGAAGCGGGATTGTATGATATCTATGATCAAGGTTAGTTGAAACCTCACACAACTCGAAGCGAGATTCGCCTGTTTCGTCGACCTCGAGGAGTAAGTTGTCAGTTTCCTCCGGACTAGGGGGTCGGACCCCTTTGGCCAGCCGCCGCCTCTTAGGAAGAGTGATCTCTGTGCTCGGGCTGCGGGCACGAGGGGATTTAATCTTACTTGATAGCGCCTTTCGTTTCGTATCCATGCCATTGTCTGAATCACTAGACGCTGACATTTCACCGTCAGCCTGCGACTCAGCTTCGACCGCCACTCTGCGCCCCCTCACAGGAGAGGAGGGCTGGATATCATCACCATCATCCGATGAGGCCCCTTTCTTCGGCTCAAAGTGGATAGCTTCCACACCGCTGTCCGAATCACTTTGATCAAAAAGCTCCGGTTCTCGGGAGGGAAAGGACCTGGCTGCCCAGCCAGCCTGCCGTGGCTTTGTCCTAGCTGTGTTGTCACGAGAACTATTGGCCTTCAGAGAAGTTGGTTTGAGAAAGTCAGTGAGAGACTGCTGCTTAAGCTGTCTAGGGATGGTCTTTCTGCGGGGCATAGTATCTGGCACAGTGATGGGGCAACTCGAAGCACGAGCGTGAGTTGTGTAGCCACACACGTGACGTGACGTGCCTTCGATTAACTCATTTCAAGTTAACGCGTTAATGGGCGCTGGTAGCACAACCAGGCCCGAGCTTTTGAACGACTTACGCAGAGACGAGACAACAAACTAAGAATCATGCCATCTCAGAGGGAGAAGCTCTCGACCCCTGTCCTTCGCCTGCAGATTTCAGAAGCCCTCGACATACAATCATCGATTTCTCCAAGTGATGGCCCGTCCTCTTCATTCAGGGAGAAGGATCGCGCCATTTCTCAGGCTGCATCTCTCCGCCCTCCTCAAGGTATCGCTGGAAGTGGTCCATCTCCTCACTTATCGCCGGCTGCTGCGTTTTCTATACCTCCAGTGATTTCCAGGGCACGAGACGAATCCCAAAAGCTATTAGCGCACGTTCTTGAACAACTTCGCCACAGACCAAAACCACTTTCGCCAAATTCTCTTCCATCTCAGGCGACTCCAGTCGCCAAGTATATCATCCCGCGACCAAGTACTTCAAGGACGAATAGTGTTGTTCAACAGTCTGACCTGGACGGCGAAGACGATTCTGAGCGCGCCTTTTCCCCAGACTTGGCTTTCGACCTTATGAACCGCTTGAGAGACGTCTTGATGATCTCGTTGTCTCACAGTTGGCAATTATTTAACGATAAGTGGGTCCTCAAGAGGTTGTTCCTGAATTCGCTTCTCATGCATCACTCCTACAGCACGTCTGCAACAGTATTGGGAGGTGGTGACGACTCCGCAATTCCGTCTTCTCCCTTCCGTCGACGACGGCGCAGCGCTAGCGTTGATGCGAGGCACCTGTCGTGTTCTAGAATTGAATCGACCGAGTTACTCTCCCAGTGTATATTCGTTCTTCAATCTATAGTCTCAGAGGATTGCCGCTACTCATTATCTCCACCCCGTCCTTCCCGCCCGCCAAACTCACTCCAGGCAGTTTCCCTGGATATCGCTCTACTGCTTGTGCATATGCACGCCAAGTCTGATACTGTTATCTCTCAAGTAGGGTTTGCTCTTCTACCGGCGTTCACCACATTCAAGACCGAAATGTACCCTCGATTGATTCTATTTTTTGAAGGCATACTCCGAGATATGCTTCATGAGGAAAGGCATCTGCGTAGTCTTGTTACGGGGGGTACAGAGATCTCGAGCAATCAAGGTGTCTACCGAGAAATTTGTCCCTCGGCTATCTGCTCACTGCTTTATCGTCATTAGGGTACTCCTCTGAGTTCCAAGCTGATGGAGACCCGCAGTCTATCGTTTCGATCCAAGTGGAGTCATACGAAGATACTCACCCCGGCTCCCAAGAAGACACCCAAAGTCAGACCCCCAGGTCACTCTACGCCAACCTCTGCGTGCCTTCACAAGGCACCCCTGGCCAATCCCTGACATCTTACCGTCTTCTTTCACTCCTTTCGCCTCTGCTGGCCGCCATTTCCGACGCAGTCGACTTCAGCAAAGTGTCGGCGTTCACAATTCATCGACTGCGCCGCTTGTTCGACACGATTGTTGACTTGAGACTCGACACTCCTCTAAACGTGCTTGAGGTTGTCGCGTACCATACACACAAGGCTCGATCCACTGCTCTCGGTCTTCTACAATATTATTGGCCTCGAGCACTTGGCCACTGCCTCGTAAGCAAGCCATTCGAAACGCTGGTCGATGCTGGTGCAGCGCCTTCGTACCGACCCTACGCGCATCAGTTTGTCCTTTGGCATTTCACAGAGCATTCTGGTCCGACTCTGTTTGATGGAAATATATGGCGAGAGTGTCGCTCATGTCTCAAGCAAATTGTTGGACTTGGGCTTCTCTGTCCATTTTGCATCTGCGCCGTACACTTTGATTGTTATGACTACCCTGACGGCAACCTACTCACCCAGTATCCTATGAAACTAGATCCTGGCACTCAGAGGGTGGCCGTCCATCGGTTCTGCCACGTTCAACCACCGAGAGGCGACCGTAAATTCAACGTACTACACACCTCGGACCATACCTTCAGGGTTGTCAACACGTTTACTCTGGCACTTTGCTTTATCTGCAAGTTGCCCTTATGGGGGTTCCACAGTCAAGGTCTTAAATGCGACAGTTGTAATCACTTCGCACACGCCAGGTGTATTACAGCCCCTACTGAAGTGGTGGTTCCACCGTGCCTTACAGTTCCCCTCACATCGGCCCACATGACAATCTCATCGCATGACCTACGCGATTCTTTTATAAACCATTTTCAGAGCTTGCTAGAGCTCGATCCTGATTCCCTCCGACTCCGCGAAGAGATTATGATTTGCTCGGACGTTCTTTGGTCCCAACTGCAGATTCTGCGCAACGGTCTCGCACTGGGCTCCGTCGTCATCGAAGGTGGGGATAAGGCTTCCGAGTCGTTCAACCTCGAACTCAGTTCTCTCCTTGATCGCTTCCGGGCTACCACTCTTTCCCAAACATCTGTCCTATCCGATATGCTGAGCGACTTCTTCCAGGAAAGCCGTTCTCCCTCACGGACAACCTTACTTTTTGACTGGTCAACTCTGGTTTTCTTCGTCTCGAGCACAAAGCTAGTGGACGAGACCCCCGATACTTTCGCCAGAGACACCCGTGATCCTTTTCTTGGCCAGCATTTAGATCATATCAACTCGCATCCTCATAGTTACGATGTTGTTCCCCTCGGTATTCTCCGCGATAGGCTTGCGACCCACTTTCAGATACGTCTTGATATCGCTGTCGAGATGTTACTCGGTCAATTGCATCACGTCGGTTTGTTCGAACTGCCGCAGATCGGTTTAATTGAACCAGGAAGGTTGCTGCGATATCAGGAATCGCTTTGCTTGTTTTCGTTGCCTCTCAGTATCGATCTCTCAACCAACGTGGAAATACTCGTGACTGCTATCGAAGCATGCCTCTCAGATATTGACCTCTCTGTCAACGAAGCCGGTTTTTTGTTCCTGATCAGAAGGGCGTGGCCCACAGGGATGTCGACAAATTATGCCCTCCGTAGACTCATGAAATCTGTTCTTTGTTGGATTCTCACGGAGGTACGCTAATCTACATTAAGATCCAGGAAAACATCTGACTCACCTTCGTGGAGGATGAGAAATTAGCGACCATACTTCGGGACTATGTCCCCTTCGGACGAGAGCTTCCCGGCGTACGGACGAGCAGCAAACACCAACCATGGCCAAGTCCCGAGAAAAAACCGTCGTTTGCCGCATCATCAAATAATGGCGGGGATTACCTTAGTCACCATAAATCTCTACTCAGGAGCTACGCCGCCCCGTGGTTGCTCGCAGTCCATGATCAAGATGCAGTTTTCTATGGGAAAACTTGCTTCGAGTTGGCTGTTGAAATCGCAGAAGACACCCCTGGCGCTGAGGTTGGTGAAGAAGTGGTAAGTAACCTCAGTTTATTGATGGTCTATCATGTTTAAAGCTCTCGAAGGTGGATCTATCTTTGCGTCACATCACCAGGCTCTGCCAAGCGTTCGTCGTCTTCACCACTTTCGACGATCTCTTCCTTCTATGGCTGGAATCTACTTCGCATCGGCCATTGAATAAAGTAAATTTACTAATCTTGACGTTGCCCTTACTGAAGGGACGTACAGCCAATTGCGCCTCTACAACGGCTCCTAAATCGGGAAAGTAATATTAACCACCGGTCGAATAGCGCCGTCAATTTCACTGCATCGTGGGCAGATGCCTCTAATGTTACAGCCATCAATCCGTGGGGCGTAGTCCTCAATTTAGCGTCCACAGACAAGGAAGGCCTAGGTCGGTGTCTGCAATGGCTGAGTGTCTTCGCTCTCTCGGCAGTCGACATCCCGGAGGCCGTCTTCCAACGATTCAAGATTCTCACAGATCGCTTCGAGTTCTCCATAGCTGAGATATATCCATTGGTCCATGCTGCGTTTCTTTGTGTCTGGATGAAGTCGCTTGGTCGACAAGAGCTCTACAGCACAATCAGTTCAGTACATCTTCGCCTATCTTCAGACGTATCTAGGTCTCTCGGTGAAAGAACTGTATCTCGAACTACGTGAGGCGGAGAGTCATAAAACGTTATTTGGAGTTGACCCTTTTTCCAGTTCCGATTTCATTCGATTATCATTAGCCTCGTGCCTTCTCCTGGCGGGCTGCGCGCGGGGGGCCCTTGTTAGCTATGGTCTGATTATGGAAAGCGAAGTACTTACACTACCCTCAAGGTTTGCCTCATTGTTGTAGTACAGTCTGTCATCGCTCAAGTGTTAAGCAGGCGAACCGCCAACACAAGGGCGTCAATGGTTGCAGACCCAATTCACGTGAATACGGGCTTCGTTCGGGCTCTTGGTGACTACGTCGACGTGGGGTTTGGGGAAATCAACGTCGTTATCGCCAAGTTCTTCTACCTTTTCGTGAATGAGTGTTCATTAATGGAAGCGTATGAAGTGGATAACTTCATCCTCCGCAACGCTGGAGTTCTCACTTCTTGGTGAGGTTCAGAATATATCACAACGTGATGCCTACTTACACATGGGAAAGTGTATGGTCATTCTATGAAATGCAATCTAGCCATCTATTCTCAATCTGTCCCAATGTTCTTATGCGCATTCTTGTTGTCGACCACCAACCCCTAGATGCTCTCCTACAAACCTCGTTGTCTTCTGCGACACATCGGGAAACACGGTAAGGCGGAAATGTTACGACACCGAGGTCATGGTTCCTCATCGTGCATAGACTCCGAACGTTGAAGCAGCTCTTTCGTATAATCCTCGATGTGACCAACCCATCGTTTGTTATCGGAGACAGACAGTGGCAGTCTAGCGCAACAATTATTTTCCACAGTTACTTTACTGCACTGTGGCAGGATCCTCGGGTACTTTTACATGCAGACCTTTGTTCCTTGCATTACCTAAAAATCCTACAGGAAGAGATCAAGGTTGCGGTGGATACTTGGTCACAAACACTACTTCCCGCTCATTTTGAAGCCATCACGAACTGTTGGAACGAAGCCTTGGTCAAGGCCCCGGTGTCCGAACGTGTGAGGCTCATAAACTTCCTCATAAAGCTTCAGTCGCTCTTTTCTAGCTGGAGAGGTACGTACTGTGTTTGACATATGTCCATTCGCACATTGTCCCTTCTCCAGTACTTTCTTGGGATGTGATCATCGGGGTTCTTTCGGAAGATGATGACATGTCGAGTGGCGAAGACCATAAGAACAGGTTGATGTCTGTTCGTGCAGTGAGTTCCCTCTAGCAGATTATATCTGAACAGTGCATTCATTTCCACAGTCCGAAATGGACCGCAACTCGGCCGTTGTTGATCCTGACGTCGCCTCCTTGCACGTAGGTCGTTATACAGAATGCTGGGCTCCGCTTCGACTGACCGTTTTCAGATTTCTATTCTACTCTTGGGCTTGAAAATGATCAGTTCCGGGATCAGTATCGACCTTCCCACCTTGCTCAAATTGAAGAAACACCTCGTTCGTATCTTGGGATTTTCCAACATCTCAACCGTCCGCGTACCTGCAAGCCATTTATTTTATGTTGCATTCGATCACACGAGAACCACTGCGCATGACGTGTCGCCCTGCATGGACGAGCTGTTAACTGTGTTGGACGCCTCTCATCCGTTTTCACTTGTTGCTTCCGCGATGACCGAATCATTACACCCTAGCGACGCGCCGGCCTCGTTGCTAGTCGGGTCCATTTTTGTGGATATCCCTCTCGCACTAATCACCGGATCTGATGACCTCCTTGATCTGCCAATTTTGACGACGAAGAGGCTCATTGAATGTCTTCTTCTCGTGATGTATAAACATGACATGGAAAGTCTGCCTCTCAGACACCTACAAGGGAACCTCCGAAGAGCACTCCGCCGGGTACTCAATCTCGTACCCACTAAGCTTGGCTATGAACTACGCCAGCTCGCCTTGACTGTAGCACAGACCTATGTCAAGCTGTGGCCAAACACGGCAGGCAGTTTCGTCCTGTAAGAGATGTTCTTTTTTTCACGAAATCTCGCTGGTGACATGCGGTGCAGTGAATGTATTGAAGCGTGTTCGGAAGTTATCGCAGATGTTAAATCCAGTAAAGAAGATCCACTCTCATCCCAAGCAACGACCTTCATAGAAAGTGCTCTACTGATGTATGTAATTGTAGAAATTTCGGTGTGTGGGTACCAGTTGATGTCTGGGTATAAATCAGGTTCGCCGAAAACGGGATAATGATCGCGTTATTCAAAGCAGGTGTTTTCATGCCGCTCTTATACCTGCCTTTGCTGATACGCTTCGTAGAGAACACGTACAGAGAATTTCTTCAAGGTTCTCCGGACCTGTACAGAGAACAAGGCCCATAGCTCCTCCGAGTCCCAGAGTTTGAGAGATATCCTTCTGCGAGATACTGCTTCCAGGATAGTTGAGAATGACCCAGAAAGTTTCAAGTCAGTCATGCATAACCTTAGCCTTTTCATTGAAAAGGTCCACACCGGTGCTTATGATCCGGGTCTCGTACGCCGTGAGTTTCCCCCCGTTACTTTCACGACTCTCCTAACCCTGCCACAGACATAGGGCTTTGCCTCACAGGCGTTGTTCGTCGCACCGCCGATTGGTCTGCAGAAAGCTTCGACCCAAGTCCATTACTTTTAATTACGAGCATCGTCATGGAAAACAATCCAACCCAAACCCGGGTATGGAGTCACCTCATGTAGCGTTCCCTACTCACTCAGAAGTTTCTCAGGATTTTCTAGTCTGCGCTGATACTATACTCCGAGCAGTATTGATCAGGTTTATCATAAGTCAGCCGAGCCTCGTGCGCATGTTAGAAGTAGCAAAACGTCTACATGTTCGTATCAAGAAGCAGATAGGGCCAACTGATTTCAGGCTCGAACAAAATCGGATCATGTCCACGATTCTCGAGTCCTATGGTGAGGGTTTGCGACGAAAAAGCCGAATCTCGCCATCAACATTAGCCGCAATGGCTGAGGTATTTCCTTGTAGATTTTAGGTCTGGTCGCTTTTACTAAGGTATCTTTAGGCTATAGCGCAAACCAGCATTAACACTATTGAGTATGACAAGGACTTGGAAAACTCAATAGCCAAATTGGGGGCGGATGGTATTGCTTACTTACAAACACGCGCCCTACAAGGCGGAAATGCGGAGGCTGAAGTCAATATTTCACTATCCATCGCAAAGCTGGTCCTGCATGGCTTGGAAATTGATGCAGAACACATCCATCAGCTGTTTTTGGAACATCCCCCAGAGGTACGCCTCAAAATTTATTCGATTCTTGGACTAGCATGGATCAAACATAGAAATCCGCACGACTACTGAGCATCCACGTGTGGAATTTGCTCTTGCTGACTGCATTGTCCCACAAATTTACCCGCCCAGGAGCTCTCTTGATGGGGCACTTCTCGACCTTTGTTATCGCGTATCGAGAAGCTCTAACCGTATCTTCGTCCGCGAGTCAAGGACTCGTGAGCGCAGCGGCAAATATTAACCATTGCTACGCATCTGTCAAGCTGTGGCTTCTCCTCGATAGGATGCTGTCGCAAGATCCGGAGTCACCGGATGGCCCCACCGCTGTACCGAAGACAGGACCCTTCGTAATCTGGAACGAGCTATGGCCACCCTTCTCGGATCTTATCGGTGCACACGAAGCAAACGTGCCAAAGGGGCAGAATATGGTGCGTGCTCGGCCGCGCAAAACTTCTCGACGACCCTGCTTTACCTAATGATCTAGCCTCTCTGGAGCGCTACGTCGTCCGTAATCGCGGACCTCTTCCATTTTCTGCGGGAGATCCATTCAGTTTTAACGTTGGAGACCGCGGTGCACGAGGCCATTCTTAACCGCCTACGTGTGCCCGGTCAGGAGGGTTCCAACACTAAGGTAGGTTTCGCAGCAATTTTCGAGGGGTCGCCTTGCTCATCAACACGCTTCCGATAGTTGGCGCGGACTCTGCGGATCATTCGTGAACCAACCCCGCGGACTCCATGGACCACGCTCCTTGACCAGGTCAAGAGAGACATAATTACTGCGGAGAAGCTCGACATGCTGGAGTCGCGGGACCTTAATAAGGTTGCGAACTTAGAAAAGTACAGGAGAGATTCCCGCGCAGTATGACAATACAGAAAAAAAGGTTCACTGATATTGCAAACGCATTAAAACCGGCGGAACCCTAACTCATCATCAGAAAACATCTAATAACGGCGAGAAGCTTGGCCGTGTCCCTGCGCCCAGGGACGGGCCAGGACAAAGAGGCACACGTAAACAATACATAAAACTATGTTCAGTGATCGTGCCCGCTTTGCGTTCCCGGTCTGTGCAAGCGGCGCTCCTCGTCTCTCCCCAATACAACTTCGCTGAGGCTGCTCCTTCTATGTTCTTTCAGGCTGGGTGCGGTCGAGCGCACCGCATGTTCTAACACGGGCCAAATCTCGTCCGATGAGCTACCACGCAGTGAAACAAGTTTCGGCTTCGAGCCAGAGGAAAATGACGTCTGAGGGGAGCCGTAATATTGGAGAAGTGGCGAGGTCGACGCGTAAAATTGTTGGAGGCGACGAGCAAAAACTTCCTGAAGAAATCATCATATCAGGCACACGACGCAATTTTATTCTCCAACGACACCCCACACGCACTGGATTATCATCAGGCCGCTTGGTGAGAGGTTCGCCAGTCTCATCGTCGAGCCCGTCAATTCGGGGCCGATTGTAGGAGAGGTTGTAAACACGGCCAGAGGGAAGGTGGACCCATCTGTCTGAGATGCGGTCGAGAATGACTTCATCTGGGACGTCAAGATTCACGACCAGACTGAGCGGCAGTCCTTGCTTCCTAAACCAAAGCAACTCAGAGATGGGAGACAGCCATAGAGGATGATGAGTGCCGCTAACCGAAGATGTGCGTCGAGGAGTTTTCCTTGGCCGACCGTCCGAGGAAAGCCGTCTAATATCCAGTGCTGAGCAACTTGTGAATCAGTATCCTTTGCTTATCAACGACGATCGTGTCACGCACTTTATGACGAAGGGTATCGAGTTTGCCTGACACGACCCTCAGCATGAGCTCATCAGGCAGCAAACCGCCATTTGCGACGATTTCCTCAGCGACTTGACCGATTTCAGTCCTTCGGAGTTAACAGTACTGTTGAGCGCGGACGGAGGCACAAAAGTTGTTGTTCAGCTCACTTTTCGGCGATGTGCTGTCTCAACAGATCGCCCGTGGAGATGGATAGGATATCATGTTTTCGCGCAAGGCGTGCTGTGAGGGTACCCTTGCCTGCACCAGGCTTGCCAAACATGATCATGCGCAATACCCTCCCGTTGGGGTGGGATGAATCCAGGCCCGTATCTGCATCAGGAGCGGCAGCTGAACGAGAATTGCGCAAGAGAAACGGAAGGGCAGCCTGAGAGCGAGAAGACGTTGAGAACTCGCGGGGACATATTCTACGACGGGTATTGGGACGGAGGCCGAGCGAGGTCATCGTACAGTACAGTAGTGTTGGGTCGGACGAAAGCAACCGCCAATTTACCCCAGACCCCAATACGAATTAACCCGACCTGAACCCGATCCGACAAACTCGCGATTAGATAAGATCGGGCTAACTGATTAACTCCCGCATCTCTCGCACTCCATACACCCCTTGCACGTCGGGCCTTTCGCTGTCCGCCGCGACACAGATAGCCTCCGCAACTTGATCGACATGTATAGGTGGTAAGGAGAGCGCCCTTGCAATCGAATCAAGGGCCGACGGTCCCCCAACCAACGTTTGCGACAGACCATGGAGTACGTCTGAGGGGGTAGGCATCCCCTTGGACAGCTTAGACTGCATTGTGGACGATAAGTCAAGCAGTGCTGCCATAGCGGCCGTGTACGGCCTAAGGTGGGGGTGATAGACAAGGCCTGACAATCATTCAACCCATGCTCTCGTATTCGGTGCGACAAGAAGAGGCGGATTTTGAACGCCACTCACTCGGTCGCAAATATACCCCACGGTAATTTGTTCGCCCCCCGATCACGCGTTCTATTTGTTCCTCTGCTTGTCGTTTGGTTTCGATGTACGCAGCGGGTATGACAGGCCGAAATATGTCTTCCGCCGAGATGTAGACGAAGGGTCGCGGGTGTTGTGTCCCTGCATGATCTACGATGCTGTTTACGAACGCCGTCGCCACTCGCACGGCTGCTCTGCACGTCAGCAAAATAGCACGAATCGTCCGAGCATCACGGACCCGAGTCCCTGTTTAAGGTCTCATAAGCATTTGAGTGTTCCTCGAGCGGGTTGCCACCGGCACCCGTAAGACTCCGGATAATGCTTCCTGCTGCACTTGCCAAGTCTTGCCTCCGCAGCGCGTCTTTATAGCTGGTATCCGCCAAGAGTGTGCCTAGGGTATGCACAACCGCCGACACGCCTGGTAACAGGTGGGAATATGTCTCCGGCCGGAGAGCGTCCGCCGTCAACCACTCCACCTAGACGGAATCGGGGTGATACGATGTCAGTTGTGATGAGACGGTATCTCGGGGTCTCTACCTTTTCGGTCCAAGTAGGTGTATGGCCCTTTGGGGTCTGGAAGGGGCGCCCAGATGAGCTGCAGCGCACGTTTTTCAAACTGCAAAGAACTTGAATGGGATCTCAGTCTGCTGCTTACCTGATACTGGTGACCTGGTGGCCGTGACGTAGAGCCGCTCGACAGACCGCAGAACCTGAATCGATGTCTAGTTTACTCTGGAACGCGTGGTCAGAGAAAAGGCAGACCAATGAACCCGTTGCCTCCGACAACAAGAAGTTTGTTGAGCGCGGGCTGAGTGCGGTGGATCATGATGGCGATGATCGTAGTTCACTGTTCACAGGACGACCAGACACCGAACTCGGACGGACGGATGACCAGACCAGGTAGGGTTGGCGCCAAGCCATCGTATTCATTAACTATGGACCAAAAAATGTATCGAAACTTCCGCCCGGGGAAACAACGCACGCGAAACCAGCATCCACAACAATTTGCTAGCAAGTTGATAACCGTGGACTACATGCACATCAGGAAATAATGAAACAATAAAAAGACCAGCCAAAACAAGGGTAAGAACATGTAGCAACGCGCACGAATAGGAGTGAGGTTCTCGTTAGTGGGTGTCATCGCCGCCAGGGTCGTTAATCCCGTAACAAAGCTCGTCGCCTCTCAACGCGCACGGCCTCTACACACAAAGGGGGGCACGGCCCCAAGGAGAAAAACTAGGAACGATCGACGCAATGAAGGAACGGTTTGAAGTTGACGGATGAAGACAAAACTACTCGTCAGACGAAGGACCACTCAATGGGGGCAATACCATCGCTCAGTGGTGCGATGGCTTTAAACGCAGCCACAGATAAGTCAATGGAGTTTGAGTTTTTGCAGGTCGGGCAGTCGTCCGCAACGGTCACGGTCACAGTCTTGCCGTTCTTGGTGTTAGTAATCTTCACCTGCTTTCCACAAAGCGCAGACTTAGCGCCTGAATTGCCGTAGCGAGCTTCATCTTGTGGAGGGTAAAGCTCAGGTGGCGCGAATACCAGCCATTAATGAGCACTCACCTATTGCGCAAATGAAGTCGCTGTCACTGTGCACTTGTCCGCAAGCGCCGGCAACACCGTTCTGGTTGAAGAAAGTAGCCCTAGGAGGACGTACATACTTAGGAATTGGCAAAGATAATGTGGCGCACGTACTGGCCACCAGTGTTGACACTACTACCCTCGGAAGTATGGGAAACGGGCGAGGGGGTGGGACTGGGCTTGGGCTTGGGAGTAGAGGAGGTAGTTGGAGACGGCTTGGGAGTAGAGGTAGATGGAGGCGGCTTGGGAGTAGAGGTAGATGGAGGCGGCTTAGGAGTAGAGGTAGATGAAGACGGCTTAGGAGAGTATGTCGGCGGTGGGGATACATGAGTTGGCGTGGGCGTCACATTAGTCGAAGAGTCGGGAGTATCGCCGTCACAGTCATCGGGAATACACTGAGGAGGACGTGACTCGAGCTTCTGGGTGGCCTTCGAGGTTTATGAGTGGACTATAACGTAAAGATCAAACTGACGATCTTACCAACATCGGGTGGCAGCACTGGTCAAAGAACGGCTGACCGTGCTTATCCTGACAATCGAGAGCCAAGTATCGTTCGTGATACTGTGCATAGGGCTGCGAAACGAGCTCGGGAAAACAATTCAAGGCTACCGAATGGTGGACAAACCTCAAGAATATCGGTTTCCCAGCCCTTGGGAGGGCTCAGGCGCGGCACAACAAGGCCAGATACAGCCGAAACGGCAGCAAGGGCAAGAGAAGTGAGGGAAAGGACGCGAACCATTGCAAAAGGGACAGTGGGGGGAGTTGTTGCTAGGAGAGAATGGAGAACGAGTGGGATGTCGAGGGATAGGACTGCTTAAGAGAGTGGCAAAGGGATCGAGCTAGGAAACAGGTGTTAGCGGTAAGTGTGCAGATGAAAAGAGTGAGTACACACTCTGGATGCGTGAGGGAACGGCGCGGGAGAAAGATGAAAGGGAGAGGTGAGGGGAGAAAGCGGGGGAGATGAGGGAGAGGGAAAGGGGAGGTGGGAGGGAATGTGAATGAAGGTGATGAAGAGATAAATAAATTTTATACGGATATGCCATTGTTCTTTTTGATCGACGGCGACGCGAAATATATGCGTGTTGCGAAGGTACGACATGAGGCGCAGCAGTTGCTATAATAATCGCTACCCTCGTCGCGCAGCAGCGGTGTTGCGGCGTCTCCGGCATCGTCTTCTGCGCCACGCGGAAATTGTCCCATCTGCCCTCTCCCTAACCACATCCTCCCAACAACATGAGCTCAGGTACGTGCTGTAATTCTCCCCGCTATGTCACTACATTCACCATTTACCGTCAGGTTTCACAAAAGATCCTTTTGGTTCCTCGGCCTCTCTTGACGTGAACCCGTTCGACGACCCTTTCGCGGACCAAGATTCAGTCAACAAGACACCACAATATTCACCAGAACCTGCCGCTTCACGAACCACTGACCTTGAGCGTCGGGAGCGAGACTTGGAGAGAAGAGAGCGTGAGTTACACCAAAAGGCTGATACTATCCGAAAGCAAGGTCGCAACAACTGGCCTCCCTGTGAGTACCCACTGTGATTCATACACGTTTCCTAAGCGTGCTCATCTCCGCCCGTACGTGCTGTAGTCTTTCCCCTCATTTACCATGACATTGCGGTGGAAATACCTGAAGCATCTAGGCCCCTCGTCACACGGCTCTACCTCCTATGGCTTGTCCTTGCGGGAACTTTGATCGCCAACATGGTTGCCTGCATATTTGTTCTAACCTCAGGGGGCTCTGACGGGATAAAAGATCTAATTGTCAGCATCATGTGCGTACCCGTTTGGGCTTGCTGCCTCCTGGTCGACTGACGGTCATCCACTTACTTGTATTAGCTTCATCCCGGTAATTAGTGTCCTGTCGTTCCTACTATGGTACAGGTAAGAATCTGTGTTTTTGTATCACCTTGTGTTGTACCACTTACTTGCATGACTTCAGACCTATCTACAATGGGTATATGAAAGTGCGTTTCCTCTTTTCTTGATCAGCTGACCCTGCTGAAAGCTACCAGGAGCAATCGTTGTATTACTGTATGTGTCGCCGCACCACGTTTCCCCCTTCCCCCCGTCCCCCAATATACCAGCTAACGTCTCGCAGATATTTACTTTTTTTTCTGCGGTTGGCACTTGGCCTTCAGCTTGTACATGTGAGCGCCTCCGTATCCTTTCTCCGCCGGCTTATACTGATTTGATCCGGCGTTGTAGGCTACTTGGCATTCCGAGGTAATTCCGTGACCTCGTCTCCATAAATTATCCCTTATTCCTGATCATTCCACTAGTACCGGTTCCGCCGGCATAATCCAAACAGCTCAGAGATTCTCACATGGTGCACTAGTAGCTGGAATACTCGGTATCATCGCCACCGTCGGATGGGCTCTTCAGGGTCTAGGAAATGCCTTTTATTACCGGCAGGTAAATTCTCTCACCTGTTTTGCGTCTATCTGGCCACTCACTGCTAGGACAGATATGGACACATCACAGCGCCGCAGGTCATACGATGGAAAAGGTAAGTCCTAAACGAAAATGTAACTGTACTGCCGACTTTTCGTTTCTCAGGCCAAATCTGAGCTGGCGACACAAGGAGCAAAGTCTTACTTTAGGCGAGGATAGGGATTTTTTTTTTGGTTTCTTCCCCTCCTTGAAACTATATAGCATAGTAGTCCAAATGTATGCGCTTCTTTACGGTCTTATTGGCCAAGTAAGGCAAAGTGTGTGCACCAGTCGGAGATTGAACGCTGGACCGAAACAGTCGATAGTCAATCTTTTTTTTTCCTTCAAACCCACCATCGTCATCTAAGGTCAGCCTTCACAGATCTGTTTTGTTCGCATTGGTTTATTCTTTCTGTTCAGTCAAAAAGCAAAATCGAAAACAAAAAAAACTTAAAAAACATATTCACAAAGCGGTTGTTTCATCTCTTTCCTTGGTATGCTCGCTGGTATCTCGTTTTCTGCTCCAGCCACCTGTTGACCGTGGTTCACTCGATCCCAGAAAAACCCATAAAGCAGTAACGACCCTTCACCCAACCCGCACCTAAAACATAAAAAATGTCTGCCTCGCCCGTCCCAGCACCGGAGGTTACTTCTCAGGTTCCTGATGCCCCTGCGATCCCGCCCCCGGCTGCGCCTTCCTACAACCCCCCTCCGCCGTCTGTGACGTCCGCTCCCTCTGCTTCTCTGTATGTCGGTGAACTGGATACCACCGTTACTGAGGCCATGCTATTTGAGATTTTCAATATGATCGGTCCAGTTGCTAGGTGAGTCTTAAGGTAGTGTAACACCTTCCCTAGAGCGGTGAACTGACCCCGATTCCTGTGTTTTCACAGCATCCGTGTTTGCCGTGATGCTGTCACACGTCGTTCTTTGGGTTATGCTTATGTCAATTATCTCAACGCCAGTGATGGTAAGAGTACGCGTCCCCTCTGGTGCCATGAGATCTCATGTCCTGGCTCTTAGGCGAGCGTGCCTTGGAACAGCTAAACTACTCCTTGATCAAAGGGCGTGCGTGGTCAGCATTACTGCTTGTATTGAACTCTTCTGCATTGAGTTCATAATCGCATCCAGCCGTATAATGTGGTCTCAGCGTGACCCCGCCCTGCGTAAGACTGGGCAAGGCAACATTTTCATCAAGAATCTGGACGAGGCTATCGACAACAAGGTTTGCTGACTACCAATCCTTGATAAGCGAACCTACTGACCACCATCAGGCTCTCCACGATACCTTTGCTGCATTCGGTAACGTTCTATCTTGCAAGGTGGCCACCGATGAGCAGGGCCGCTCTCGTGGTTATGGCTATGTCCACTATGAGACCGCTGAGGCCGCCGAAACTGCTATCAAAGCCGTCAATGGGATGCTTCTCAACGACAAGAAAGTGTACGTTGGGCATCATATTTCTCGCAAGGTGCGGGAACTTCGTAACAAGGGTTCTTCATCTCCCTCATGTTGTCTACAGGAACGTCAGTCTAAGCTTGAGGAAATTCGCGCACAGTTCACAAACCTGTATGTCAAAAATATCGACCCTGACGTGACCCAGGACGAGCTTGTCGAGGCGTTCAAGCGATTCGGCACGGTCACTTCTGCTGTCATACAACTAGATGACGAGGGTCGGAGCAAAGGTTTCGGCTTCGTCAATTTCGAAATCCATGATCAGGCTCAAGCAGCTGTGGATGGCCTTCACGACACCGAATTAAAGGGGAAGAAGCTCTTCGTCTCTCGTGCTCAGAAGAAGGCAGAGCGTGAAGACGAATTACGAAGAACATATGAGGTAGCAAAACAGGAGAAGATGAGTAAATACCAAGGCGTCAACCTCTACATCAAGAATCTCGAGGACGATATTGATGACGAGAAGCTTCGCGCCGAGTTTGAGCCCTTTGGCACAATTACCAGCTGCAAGGTTATGTGCGACGAGAAGGGGACCTCTAAAGGGTTCGGCTTCGTTTGCTTTTCGTCTCCTGATGAGGCTACTAAGGCTGTCGCCGAGATGAACAACAAAATAATTGGGACCAAGCCTCTCTACGTTTCCCTTGCCCAGCGGCGTGAAATCCGCAGGCAACAACTAGAAAGCCAGATTGCTCAGCGTAATCAGATCAGGTTACAGCAGGCTGCGGCCGCTGGCCTTCCCGGTGGCTACATCAACGGACCCATGTATTATCCGCCAGGTCCAGGGGCCTATCCCCCGCAAGGTGGACGTGGCGTAATGGGATATCCTCAGCCAGGTACGCTTCCGTAGACCAAAAAGTACGGGAAGCCTCTAACATGATGCTTAGGAATGCCCATCCCTAACCCATACGGCCAAGCCCCTCCTCCCCAAGGTTATGGCGGTATTCCTGGGTACCCACGCGGGGTATCTCGTCCTCCCATTCCCCGTGAAGGTGCTCCTGCCAACCAACCTGGTATTCCACGTGGGACCGGAGCACCCGCTACTGGCAGTGCTCCTGGTCCTCGCCCTGGCCCTCAGGGAAGCATCCCACCTCCCCGCGGGACTCCTGGTGTTACCCCAGCCGCTGGCCGACCCCCGCAAGGCTACAAGAGCAACCCACCTGTCCCCCGCAACGGACCTCCGCCGACCCAGGCTGGCGTCGCCCCTCCTGCGGCGGGTACTGGTACCTTACCCTTGGATACCGCTCTCCTATCTAGTGCATCTCCGATGGAGCAAAAGCAGATGCTCGGCGAGGTGATCTATATGAGGATTGTTCCGTAAGTATTCTTTCATGGTTGGCCTTCCTGCTTATCTCCATTTTGAATCCAGCGCACAACCCGAACTTGCCGGCAAAATTACGGGTATGCTTCTCGAGATGGACAACTCGGAACTGTTGCATTTGCTCGAGTCCCCAGACGCCATGGCTTCCAAAGTCAACGAGGCCTTGTCGGTTTTGCAGGAGTTTACTCAGAGAGACGACGTTGCGGCCGGTGCAGCCTGAGTAGCGTCACCACCAGACTTATGTGGGTGTTGTGCTCGGTGAAACTGCTGTTGGTTATCGGTCGCTGTTCGCGTTATTCATCTTTTTGGCTCTTTCCCTCTTACGTTACTCCATCTCCGACTGACGGGTCTCCGTCACTGCTTGTGCGGGTTTAGCGCTGGCCGTTCCTTTATGTATTCGGAGGGAATAGAGACGTTACAACCGCTTTACGATGTGTTGTGTGGCTGTACGAATGTGATTGGCGATGGTGACGAGTTACAGGGTATACGTGTGAGGGAGTATCAACATTTTGCTGTCGGGGCAGAAAGGAGAGCGGAAAGTAACGGTATGCGGTAGGTGCCGTAGGTTGTACGACGCTTACACACTTTTGATTGCGTGGACCACATGTAACCTGTTTTCAATATGAACGAGCGGAAAGTACAAGTCCCTCTGTGCCGCCTCGGTAAGCACCTTGACCTCTTTCTCAGATAGGCCCGATGACAACAAAAGAGGTCGGACGGCAAGGATAAGCAAGTCGGATTCCATCCAGGCAAGTTGGCCGACAGTCAGAAGGGCCGGATCTACGTGATGATGAACACGGCGTAAGGTACACAAGCCAAGACAGAAGCAGGTACCTTTTGGCCAAAAACCAACAGGAATGTCGGCATGCTGTTGGAAGACCTGGTCATACCACCCGAATTCGTGAACGAGTTCTCCCATGCGACCCGGAACTGTGACATCAACGCCACTCAACGTGAGCGCGCGCTGAATTTCTTCCGCCAGGGCACACCAACCGGGGATCCCTGATTTAGCGTCGGCAGATGTGAATTTTCCGTCCGCGATGGGACGAAGATCGAACTCAATAAGAATCAGCACGCCACCGGGGCGGAGGATGCGCGTGAGTTCATGTAGGAAATGTGGGTAGTCGTGGATCTATAGGGGTAGGGAGAGAGGGGACAGTCAATCACGGAGCGCTCGGCAAAGAAAGTGGCACGCGACCGTACCCCTGAGTGCATGTTGCGAGCATGTACGACATCGTATGAATTAGATGGGTAGGGCAGGCAGCGGGCGTCAAGGTCACAGAGTTCGAACCTAACTTGGTAGAAGTAAAGCAGCAACCCAGAGAGGTCACGGGGTTGGAGGATCAGGAATAGTCATGAAGTGATGCCGTCAGTACTAACGTGCAATTGGAAGGTACCATCCTGTGGGGGCCGGCATGTGAGATGGCTGGATGAGATATTTCACATCAGCACTTCGAACTTACCCTGGTTGGAGAGGAGCAAGGTCCACACCCGTGACCTCGACGTGGGGGAATTCGTCAGCCATGTCAACCGCCCTGGAGGTTCATTTGAATAGAGTCCGTAAGCGCACAGTCACAAGGTTCAATTTACTTACCAAAGTCCCCCACCGGTACCCATGTCCAGAACTCGGAGCTTTTCCCCGCCTGTATCACGGTCAGGAGACAGCACTTCCTCCACTGGTCCGACGTAAACTTTATTTCCAAATAAAAAACGGATCATCCTGTGAAACAGCTCAAATCGCTGTGGACGTGTCATCATCGCCATGGGCATCATCAATTTCGGTTCAACAATATCATCAATATCATCCTTTCTCGTTGCACAACATCGCGATTCGCGAACGTACCCTCAACTCATCGCCATCGGCTGGCATCACATAGTTGTGGTTGAGATTGTTGCATCGCCTGCCACCGACGAGGCGGTAGAACCGGTCATGATCCTGCGGCATGAGGTTTACGAGCTCCGGGAGAACACACTCAATACACATGGATGCTGGAGGAGAAGAGAGGGATGGGGCGCGTGAGTATGTTTGGAGGGGTCGAGGTCGGGGGGTTGATATACTTCCGGGGCGTGTGTAAAGATCTAATCGGACAAAACCCATTTCAAATGAAGTAACACCTTGGTGGTTCCCAATTTACCCCTCCCGAGAATCGACCTTCGACAGCGAAAACGCCGCGTATGGAAAGCAAAATAAAATTTCACAAGATTATGCTTTATGCAATCGGTTTGATGTCGTGCACAAATACCGTTCTCGTGGCCTCCCCGTGCCATCCCCTGTTCCCGCTAGCGCTGATGAGGAACCGGCCAGCCGGATCAACCACTTAATGGGACCATGGCCAAATCAGAACCAGCCAGGATGTAACTTCTCGGTTTGTGACTCACGCATTTGAGACACCATTCCCCCATGATGCCCCGGGATGATCTTAAACTGCATTCGTCCTTTAGCTTCACCCTCACCGGCCTCTGCCGCGTTCCACAGCCGAATATTATCGCTACAGGCACTGAAAAAAGGCATCCATCAATTATTGAGTAGAATGGGCCAATAGAACGAAGCGAGGGCCAAGTGTGACCTAGTCCTGGGGCCAACGCCACCTTCTTCATCGTCACCAGGTGCGCGCCACTTACCAAGCGATGTGACGCCCATCCGGGAATGCAACGACACAGCTGACAATCCCAGAGCTGGGGGGATTCCTGAGCGTCTTTAGAAGACGGGGAATCTCCGCGGGACCAGACCGTCCGAGTTGCCTAACATCCCACACGTCGACAGTGCCATTCCTTCTTCCAGCGAAGATCTGGCCACCGTTAGGGGACCAGCAGGCCTAACAAGTAAACGTTAACAACGTCTCCGCACTCAGCGGGTATCACAGGACACTAAATGCATTTAGGTAGAATTAATGCCGTACCGAGAGACACCACGGGGGTGTTTTTTCACTCATCCATAGCCGGCCGACCCCATATCCGGCACCAGAAGGAACACGGCAATCCCACAAAACCACTTGCCCATCCATGGCTGCTGTCATGATAATGTCTGGAGAAAATGCTGCGTAAGAAGCTGCATCCAAGATGGGGGGTGCGTTTTTGGGTGCTGGCGCTGCTATAGGGGCAGGTTTTGGACTTTGGGCTGCAAGAGGTGCGGGCAAAGGCTGAGGGGGACCTGCGGAAGGGACGGACAGCGGCGGCGCCGATGGCGCCCCATCGGGTGAATTATTGTCGGGTTCCCCTTCGGCATCAGGTTCATCACCAAATAAGGAGTCGGCCTCTGAATGTGCGTCCGTGTCCACGGGCAACTGGGATCGGGCTTCTGCAGGGTCATGAGAACCCTGATCAGTGAAAGCAAAGGTGTGCACCCACCCCCTGGCGCGTTTGGATTGTTCGAGGCATCATCTACGGTCGCAGAACGGGATGATCGGTCAAGCTGTCCATGGTCGGTCGGAGCAGAGGTGTTCTTGATCTGGCTGAATTGGGGGGGTACGTCGGGATAATCGGAGCTCAGCGGACGAACTGCAAGTGCGGCTAGCTGCGCACCATGGGCGACGAAGCGACGAGCTATTTGGCCTGTATCAAGGTCCCATTGCTAGTACAGAAGAGTTAATGATAATTTGATTTATCCGCTAATGGAAATATACAACGCACCAGGGCCTGGCCATCCCAACCGCCGGAGAAAAAGCCGCGCTCGTCATGCTGAAGCGAAAGCGCTGAGACAGGGCCGCGATGGCCCTGCATGTCATGGAATGGACGACCTGGGTCGTGCCTAACTGTGAAAAGATTAATCTGACCTGTCTAGAGATTAGATAAATCACAGACAAGCCATGTCCGTTCAAATAAGGCACCTGCATTAGTCCCCGACAGGCACCATAAGGCGTCACCGTGCAAGGCTAGGCTGTGGACGGGTGAACGTTCGGCATTCGGAGTCGACATGGGGGCTTCTGGATTCTCCCACCACGATCTGACTTGACCGGCTTTGAGGCTGCCTTCGACCACTCCTGCGTGGTGACGTTGAGGGGCAGTCAAAAAGTTTTTCCCGTTTACGGCAGAGAATATGTCGTAGTCGCGAATGTAACCATCTTCGGAGCCCGTGAGGAAGTGGGTCATGCATGGGGTAGCAGCAAGGGAATGTGTCGGTACTGGATGAGGTAGGGCGCAGATAGCCTCTACGGTATATGAACGGGGATATAGAACCGAGGGCCGCAACTGGGAACGGCGCATGTGTGAAGGGGAGAGCGAACGCGTCCTTTGCGAGGGTGGTGTTAGATCTTTCGCAAAACTTGTCGGCAAAAAGAATCCATAGGGCCTGAAGCGTGCGCACCTTTTGGTGGCCTCTGTGCCGCGAGAGGCGACGACGGGCGCTTTGCTGGGACTGCCGCAGGTGCAAGTAGCGGGGGGGCAGGAGACTCGATGATCTCTGGGGCACCCGAGTCGAGGACAGCTTCATCGTCCTCATCCTCCTCCTCATCCTCATCCTCAGACTCCTCGTCATGAGATTCCTATGGAAAAGTGGTCAGCGGCATCCTGTACGCTATTGGGGTGGTTGGAAGAGTAGACCGGGTCACCGTCCGTAGCATCCTCCGCCCCTGCTTCGATAGCTTCGAATATCTCCTGATCAATGTCTTCCTCCCCGTCATTGTCAAATTCGACGTCATCTATATCCTCATCGCTGTCGCTGCCGGGCATTGTAGACTAGAGCGAAGGTGAGTTTTGACTTAAAGTAAGTGGAGAAGAAGACAAGCAGTGATTGACGCGGACGCGGCGGACCGTCGCGGAAGTAGGCTCACCGCTGCCGTCCACTGCTGTGATTCTGTACTATATGCCATGGTGCTCTCCGACTTGGGCAGAAAGCTCAACGCAGCTCTTTCCTCTCTCAATAGAGTATCTGTAGTTGATGAAAAGGTTGCTTGGCTTCACTCTCCCTGCGCATATATTCACATGTATTAGGTTCTAGATGCACTCTTGAAGGAGGTCTGTGCTGCGCTCCTTGAGTCTGATGTCAACGTCAAACTGGTCTCCCAACTACGGCAAAAAGTGCGCATCAAAGTGAAAGCTGCATTCGAAAGTTCTGGGGAGAAATCCAAGGAAGCAAATAGAAAAAATGTTGTACAGAAGGTAGCGTCGATTTGTGCGGACTTGCATCCGTGTTTTCTGACCGCCCATAGGCAGTATTTGATGAGCTCGTCAATCTCGTAGACCCCGGGATAGATCCCTATAAACCGAAAAAGGGTTATACGAATGTGATCATGGCTGTCGGTTTGCAGGTAAGCATGATAGTAATCATGTTCTTGTTACCCCATTGCTGATCCTGTTATAGGGTAATGGCAAGACAACGACATGTACCAAGTTAGCTGTACACTATCAGAAGCGTGGATTCAAATCTTCAATCGTCTGCGCCGACACGTTTCGTGCTGGTGCTTTTGATCAGACTCGCCAGTCCGCTACCAAGGCCAAAGTTGCTTACTTCGGTTCATACACGGAGACCGATCCTGTAGCAATTGCGGCACAAGGAGTCGCTAAATTCAAGAAGGAGAAATTTGAGGTAATTATCGTCGACACTTCTGGACGGCATAAACAAGAAAGCGAACTCTTCGAAGAGATGAAGCAGATCGGCAGCGCTGTCAAACCTGACATGACCGTGCTGGTCTTGGACGCGAGCATAGGTAGATGGCCGTGTGTTTCATTACGTCTCTTGCTGAAACTACTTTCAGGTCAGGCGGCGGAGGCACAGAGCCGCGCGTTCAAAGAGAGCGCTGATTTTGGCGCCATTATTGTCACAAAGATGGACGGTCACGCTAAGGGTGGAGGAGCGATCTCTGCGTAGGTGGTTTTGCTGCACGGGTAAAAAGAAATTTACGCTTTTGCTTTCTAGTGTTGCTGCTACAAAGACGCCCATCATTTTCCTAGGGACGGGCGAACATCTAACAGACCTCGACCGATTTGCACCCCAACCTTTCATATCGAAGCTTCTAGGCCTTGGTGACGTGCAGGGCCTGATGGAGCACATGCAAGATCTGGCCACCCAAAACCCCGATCGACAGAAGGAGATGGCCAAGAAGCTCGAGGAGGGAAAATTGAGCATCCGCGACTGGCGAGAGCAAATCCAGAATGTTATGAATTTGTACGTGGCCCCTATGTGAACGTCGTTATTTCAAGGACAGACGAAGTTTCCAGGGGACCTTTATCGAAAATCACATCGATGATTCCAGGCCTTCCTCAAGACCTTCTTCAAGGTTCTGACGAAGAGGGTGCACTCCGCATGAAACGCATGATTTACATTACAGATAGCATGTCTTCAACGGAGCTGGATTCAGAAGGTTCTCTGTTCATGGAATTTGGAAAGGACGGGAAGCCTATCGGTCTCACCTGGCGCGTGTCACGGGTTGCACGCGGCAGTGGGACAACCGTACGGGAGGTTGAAGAGCTACTCTGTCAATACCGTATGATGGCGAACATGGCGAAGCAAGCGGGCGGTAAGAATGGATGGCTTCAAGCCATGCAAAAGATCCAAGGCGCCGCGGGTGGACGCGGACGTGGAGCGGGCGGTATGCCAACCCCTGCACAAATCCAAGCGATGCAAGTACGTCCGTTGATGCTTTGTCGTGTACTCTCGAAAAATATCAATGTCGCACTTTGTTACTCAGAACTCGCTACCACCTGGCATGCTTCAACAGATGCAACGACAAATGAGGGGTGGGGGTGGCGTTCAAGAAATGCTGAAGACATTGATGCAAAGTCAAGGTGGCGACATGGACATGGAAGAAATGCAACGCATGATGGGTCAAATGGGTGGTCTAGGCGGTCTCGGGGGATTGGGAGGAGGAATGCCAAATATGGCTGACATGTTCAAGATGATGGGCATGGGAAGAGGTGCAGGGGGGCGGTAGGCACCTACCGGAAGCCGAGCGAGTGGTTGCTCACGGCTTGACACGAGTATGCCAACCTTGTCGCCTCATGGGGAGATCGAGTAATATGCCCGGGCGAGGTAGGTACAAATTCCCTTCTGTGTACACCGTACGTGTGCCCGTAAAACCAAGCTGACTATGACCATGGATACCTTACACGAAGACGACTCGATGTGCGGCTATCAGTGCCCCTTCCCTTTTTGTTCTCGTTTCCACAACTTCTTCTGTTCCGATGCAGAGGATTTGTTTCCAAAGATGAAGGCGCTCGTGCGCTTGTCAACCCCTGTCTTTCTAGAAACGAGCGTAGGACCTGCGAATGTAATCTGATTTGTCGCCAGGAACCGGGTGAACGATTGATAGGTGGTCCAATTAGTATGAGCCACTTACAACCCAAAGGCCCCAAATCCCTACCAGCCCTGTAAATGCTGAATAGAATTTGGGTAGGTTCCCTGCACCGGTAGTATTATATGACAGGAAGGCGCTCAGAAGCGAGAAGGACGTAAAGGGTACAATAAGGGGGTGAGCTGCGGAGCCGTTGTCGCGTGCAAGGGTGGACCCGGGGCCAGTAGACTCGGAGCTTGAAGGGATCTACAGTCGATTTGTTGGTAAGTGTCACATCAAGGAGAGGTAAGCAAAGCCATCACGTTGATGACAAGGCCTACAGCCGAAGAGGCTAAGAGGAGGCCGAAATGTAACGCCAAGAAGGATTCCAATGGTGTTAAGTGTTGAGATTGTCCGACGGCGAACAGAAGGAGACGGGGCAGAAATATCAGCACAGAGGACCATGCTGACAAGCTGTACTGAGGTCGTCAGAGTGCCCCACACAGGCTTTGGGTGTTGGATGATCTACGAACGTTATGGACGTAGCCCAAGCCCATGAGGCGGTCGCGCTCTCCTTCGGGTCGGACTCTTCTGGATATGTGGGTGGTCTAGAGGAAGGATCTGAAGGTGTATCCATCGGCTGTGACCCTACCTGACCCTTCTTAGACAGATCGTGTAGTTCGAACTCTGAGGACATGGAGGTAATGATTATTGATAATATTTGGGTTTGGGCTGACGTGTAGTCGCAACTAGCTGGAATCATGGCGCAACGACTGCGCAACGTCGTGCGTTGTTCCACGTAATCAATCACAATCACACGACACAGATTTGATCATTACATGCAGTAAATATAGGGTGAGCAAGTGATGCAACATGAGCACAAAAAAAGGAAAACAATGTAGTATATGATAGAGAGCTGCCCTAGCTAAGCCAACAAGTCGGCTTTACCATCCCTCAGATGATCCCGCGCCCCACCCACCATCGTTCTGGATCAGTGTTGCTCGCGGATTCATACCAACCGAGCCAGTTTGTCCAAAACCAGTGGGAGGCGGCGCGGCTCTCTGTCCAAATGGAGTTTGATACCCAGCAAGTGGTGTCTGTGAATACCCAGACACTGTCGGCTGGGCCGGTGTTGCGCGTCCGGCCATAACAGATGGATGGGTACTTTGCCCACCGTACGGGTTTGGAGTACGTCCAGGTTGGCGGACAGAGACGCGTCCTGGGGTCGCCATTCCGGACAGGGCTGGTGTCCGACCTGGCGTGCGTGCCGCATAGGGTGTCTTTCCGCCAGCGGCACTTCCTAGATTTTGAGAATCGTGAATCTGACGGAGTTTAAAAGCGTCACATAGTTCAGGAACGCCAGTCGCGGGGGTGTCAAAAAGGTAGAAAGCTTCTGGAGCAACGCGAACAGGCTAAAGGAAGTTAAGTCGACTCGTGCGTCTAGTCAGCATCGAACAAACGCACCCAAGTTTGAATTGTCGAGCTCTTATTGGCCAAGAAACAAAGATTGAAGTGGCCAGGGCGTCTCCGGTTGAGGGTGAACCCGTATGCACTTTTTGACGGGTTAGCGGCGACAAAGTTCTTCAGGAAAAGATCTGGTGGGTCAAGTGCATTAGAACCAGTATCGCAGTGACCAAAACAATACGGACGAAGTTCATCTTCTGGGCCGAGTTTAAATTTCTCAAATGCCATGAGCTCTTCGACTCGACGTGCTAAGGCTTGAACATGGTTGACAATAAGCTCGTCTAGGTCCGAAAACTCGTATTTTCCATCAACGACTAGCTGTCCCCCGACGTTTTGCCCGGTCGGGTCCGCGTTCGGCTCGACGACGTCTAGGATCGGAGTAAGGGAGGAACATCAAACACAGGTAAACTATCCAGTAAGGCCTTGACTCACCGATGTGTTGGTAGAGCTTGTCATCTACCTTCCATGTTACTGCGAGGTGGTTCATGCCTTTGGATGAAGGTCTGATTACTACGTCGCCTCGTTCTTGGCGGTCGAGGTATGCTTCGGCGTCTTGTGAGTTGAAATTATGGAAATTCGGATGTTTGACGATGCGGCGGGACTTATCGACTTCTGCGCGCTTCTTTCTCTCCTGCAACTCTTTGTCTCGTTCCCATCTTGAGTAATTCCAGCATTCGTCATGTTTCACCCGACGGAACTGACTGTCCCCAGCCTGTACGTCAGAGGGCCTAGCGGAGAGCTCAGCAGAGATATTGTCGTGTGACAGGTCGAGCTTGACAGCAGCAATCACCGCGGGTATCGTCTGGCCTTTCTTGACGACACTGTCTACACGCGCAACCTCACCGTCCGCGAGGTAATGGGATTCGATGACACCTTCGACGCCAGAGTCGAGGCGCACACCGACAGCGCCTTGTCTCGTCCACAGGACTAGAACGGAGACGATGAGGCCCGCTCGCAAAGTGCGTTCCGTTTCACCTGAAAGCATGATGACGACTTCCCAATCGGTGGGCCGTGGAAGTGGGTGTCGATTGTCGCCAAATGGTCTGATTAACTCAGAGCGGATCAAGTTCAGCGTATGACGCTTGCGCTCCCCTCCAGATTCCATGAGGTTGACAGCGAACTCATCGAGGTTGAGTTCGTCTAGCTTCTTAACGTTGTCGTCGTCGTCCATAATGAGCGAAACGACGTGCGAAGGGAGTTCTCCGTGGATATCTTCCTCGTCGAGTTCAAGCGCGTCGGTGGCCATTTTACGCGCGAGGTCATAGTCTTCTGGGTGGATCCGTGTGTTATCCAGGGGATCCTGTAAATCAGAGTCTTCATTGTTCCTCGCCTTGGATGACTTAGAGAAAGACTCTTGTGGGATACGAAGAAAGCCGGCTGCGTTCATGAAGATCTTCGTCGTTAATAATGAAGCTTTAACAAACTGGTCGCGATTCGAGAGATTTCCCCCCTATAACGGAAAAATTAGTTGGTTGCTCCAGAATATAGTCATGGGTAAAAACTTACCAGCGATCCGATCTTCTTGACTAGTGCCTGGGCCTTCCTCGGGCCCAGACCACAAACATAGGGAAGGAGGTGCTGATAGTAAGGATCTGTTACGGCACGATTGACGTCGACCCCGACACGGTTGACACAGTCAACCAGCACTCTTTCCAATGCCACAAACAGCTTCTCTCGGGGGATGAGATGTTGGTATTGCTCCTCGAAAACAATTGTCGTAATGTCTGAACCCAAGGCAGTGTACTCGTTCAGGGGATTTTGCACGTAGCGAGCGAGACCAATGCAATACTTGATGATCGGAGAAAAGGACGCAAGCTCATCGGCCACACGGTTGCTGTGCTGGTACTTGCGCGCGACCTCATCGGAGACATAGGTGATAGCCATACGAGAAAACTCCTGAGCATCACCGGGGTTGGCAAAGGTTCCGTCCTCAGCTAGGGTTTGATGTAGCGTTTCCTTGACTTGCAAAGACAATCTAGTGGTAGCCACGGAAAACCCTCCGATCGCAATCACGTCGGGTTTGCGCCGTCGGACAAAGTCCCTGAACTCTTCCTGATACTCAACGTCATTGAGATTGTCGATTCTGGTGTGCTCGCGAAGACGACCAGCTTCATCTAGAAAGACAAGCGTTATATGATCCTTTTGAGGATCGCCTTTGCCCCAGGATACGGCCAAAACAGCAGGCGTTTCCCCGGGTTGGAAGTCGTCCACCTTAAAAGGTGCCACGTCTATCCTCTGAGTACCCTTAGCCAATAGCTCTCCAATTGCACCGGATGAACCTACCTCTCGCAATGTTTCGCCACACTGCCGCGCCAACAAGTCCTCAACTTCCTCCCGTAACCACTCACGTGTCCACTTGGCGCCGTGAGGCATGAGGTGTTGGTCCATGGTCTCCGCGATGATTCTTCTTCTCTCAGCATTCCAGGCATTTACTGTATCACTGAAACTGTCAGAAATAAATGCCGTTACGAGGTCATTCTCGAAGTCGCTTTGCTCATCGTCCGACATGGTGATCGACACGGTCACGAAGTGGTTTGCTTCAGCTGCGAGAATGTTCAAGAATTTATGGGTCAAACGAAGGTCCTCCACTGGTTTGTTAAGGAGATATTTGAATGCCTATTTGCATATGAGTGCCCGTGACGCTAGTGAGATGAGAAGTGTGGACACACAAAGTAAGGATGGTGTTCGTCAATCTTGTTCAGACCCCTCTCGGTTGGTTGGACGGAAACGCGGGCAAAACTCTTGAACTTTTGCCGAACCACTTGGCGTAAAAGGGGATCCTTCCCCAATTCCGTGGCGATAATCATGCGCGCGCGGCGGAGTAGCTCAGAGGCGGGCAGTGCTTTCGCAGGGTCTGGATCCACAAACTGTTCTGCATACGCTTCTGGACCCGAGTCTTGATCGTCTACCCAGTATGACTTTGTTTTTTGGACAAAATTCATAACAATTTCGTGTGCTTTGATACCAAAACCCTTCACAAGATATTAGAAAGAAAAGGCTTGGCAAACGGAACAATACCTCGGCAAGTTTGGAGACCACACTATGCTTTGCGAGCTCGTACGTAGAAATTCTACTGGGCAACTTTTTCTTTCTTATACCTGTGGCCTGGTCTTCATCGTCATGAAATCGCAACTCGAATTTGTCCTTGTTTTTGCTAGCGCTTTTGTGTCTCAGTCCTAGCCATTCAGTGGCATCTGACACCATTTCGACGCTGTCGACCTTCCGCCTGATTTCCACTTCGTAATACTCGTCGCTAAGACCGAACTGTTTGTAGTAGGTGTCGAGTACTCTTTTTCGCTCAAGGAGCGACCGGTATTTCTGGCCCAAATCAAAAACACGCCAGAGTTCGCTTAATGACAACAGTTCCACGCGGGTTCGAATATCCTGAGCGCTGAAGTACGAGATGTAGTCACGCTTGTGTACCCAGATGTATGGCACCTCGAACTCCTGAAGAAAGAGGCATCTAAGGGAAAATGTGATAGCCGAAACGAGTTCTTCGAGAAGGTGGAAGTATTGGCCGTCTTGACGGAAATAATCACGTTCCTTGCGGTCTGATAAGCGAGTTAAGACCCAAGTCGACGCATCTTCCAGATCATGCTTAGTCAGTGGCACAAGTGTAGACAGACCCGATGATTGCGAGAGAGTCGATGCGGCGAGCTGGAGGCGCTCTGGAGTATCTTGGTAACGAATTAAATCATCTTCTTCGGTCAGTAACCTATCGCGAATTTCGGACGGCTCGAAGACCTACTCGTGTTAATGAGAGCAGGAAACAAGAAGTAGTACAATAACTCACATCCTGGAAATTCGTGTCAAGTTTGACAGATGCGTCATGGTAATTGTCGTCATCTTCGACCAATGCCCACTCGTAGTCCCGGCCATCGCCAAAGACCTCATAAATTTCATCCCAGGCACTATAAAAAATCAGTATTCGATGCCAGGGGTACGTGCTTTAACGCTCGCCTTGCGTCAATACCAGTCAGCTCTGGGTGAGAACCAAGGGCCCTTCGTCGCTCCTTCTCTAAACGCCGACGCTCCCTCCTTCGCTCCTCTCGTTCTTCTTCATCCATGTCACCGTGGCCTTCCTCTTCATCGTCATAGTCAATGAAGTCGTCCATGTCTTCCTCCTCCTCGCGTCCTCCTGCGCCCTTATCATCGTCCCAGATACGGGAAATGTCGTTTGTCCGCGAGGTGACAGGGGCGCCGACATCAAGATCGTCCTCTGAAGATTCGACCACAGACTTGCGCCTGGATGTAGACGCAACAGGTGGGGATCTGGAATCGCGTCCACGTCTGAGGCGAGTCAACTTATTCTTGCTACGCGCAAAGGTTTCGCCGGTGTTCTCTTCAAGGAGTTCGAGATCATCATCCTCCAGCATCTCGTCTTCGTCCAAGGCTTACAGGAAAGCAGCGCATGTCAGGCTTTTACCTCGAGAAAAACGCGGACAAGCTTACCCCGCCGATGGTGATGTTTTTTGCGCTTTTTGCGCCGCCGCCTTCTCTCATCTTCGTCGTCTAGATTATCTTCGTCGTCCTCGTCCTCATCCACTATGAAGCCCTCCCGGATTCGGCGCGCCTCTTCCTCGTCGTCCTCAAGTTCTTCAGAGCTATCTGCCGAAAGGCCACCCTCTTGTTCATCTTCTGCTGGATCTACAAGCATCTTATCCTCTCGTCGCTCTTGAGACTCGAGCTCTGCGGGAGGTGAGGACATGATGGGATTAACGGTGGAAGGACAAGCCTTGTGCGGAACCTCAAAATCAAGCTGACCACGTGCTGATGCTGATTAGTCAGCATACCTCACAACTACTTGTACTCGCGTACCTTACTAGATGCGCTTGCCACACGGTACAGTCCACAAACATGCGTATCGAAAAGTGTTATTTCTGTTCAAAGAGCGTGTATCCTGGCCACGGTACTGCCTTCGTGAGAAACGATGCAAAAGTCTTTCGCTTCTGCACTTCGAAGTGCGTCATACTTCCCTCAGTGTATGCAATTGCTCACAACTCGTAGATGTCATAAGAACTTCAAGTACGGCGAGGTTAACTCTCTCATAAAACTTACCATATGTGTGATAGGATGAAGCGAAATCCACGCAAAGTGCGATGGACCAAAGCCTTTAGAAGGGCTGCTGGGAAAGAGATGGTTATTGTACGTCCCCAATATCTCTTACCCATTCCTTCCTCACGTATCTGCCTGGTCTGATCGCAGGATTCCACGATCGATTTCGAGAAACGCAGAAACGTCCCTGTTCGCTACGACCGCGACCTCGTGCGGTCTACTCTCCAGGCTATGAAGCGGATCGCGGAGGTTAAAAAACGGAGAGAGCACGCATTCTGGAAGAACAGGTAGGTATAATTGATGAGGCACCCACGTACTTTGATGAAGTGGAACGTTATCCAGGATGGCCACGAGTCGGGAGAAACTCAAAGCTCATCAGAGGAAATTAACCACCAAGAGGCAAACACCTGTCCTATTACTCGAACCAATGCCCGAACCATCTCCCGCAGAGAAGGTCAAAATAAAAATCAAGGCAACCGAGAAGCCGAAGAGTGCTTTGGTCGCTGGAGAAGGTCGATCCATGGGTATGGAAATCGATAACGATTAGTCCTTCTAGCTCGAAAAATCACTAGTCTTTGGTATAGTGTGTATGTATAGACCGGTGAACATTGCTTTTACAACGGCCCACATGCAAATAGTGGGAATTACAGAGCATGTATACCTTCAGATATAAAACCAGTGTTACACTGACTACCGATGCTTGTACTTCGCGGCATTCTCGTGGCGGATCTCTGGGTCCATGGAATTATGGAGCCCAAGCAGGGTCTTGCTGACTGCCTCACTTGCACCGATCATGGGCCTTAGGACAGCAATTGGGACTGCGCGAATAACAGCTCGAACGGGTCCCTGTATAGTAGATAAGTAGGCGTAGCATAGAGCACTTGGAACGTGCCTCGCTCCCTGAACGCTCAAACACCTCCATAGGGACAGCGAGGATTGTTTGAGCCGCGGAACTGAGGTTTCGCCTTATGCTTGTATACGCGGATTCTATGCCATCTCGAATGTCGACCGGTTGTTCGGCGTACTTGCTAATAGGATCCGTAGATTCATCGTTCGACGCCCAGTCATCGGCGCCTGTGTCAATGACATTCTCGGATGGGTGAGAGACCGTTTCGGCGAGGACAGTCTCGTTGAATTTACTCCCAAGCACGTTCTCAGCCTGTTCTAGAATGACCTGCGTTCCGGTTGCCAGCTGTGCACCCAGTTTTACTGCTTCCATCGCAGTGGACCTAACGAATGCTTTCGTTCCTTTCTGCAGCCCACGCACAACGCGGCCATCCTTCCGGTACTGAGCGATGGGGAGCAGAACTAGGTCTGCGACACCCGAACCAACGTTTACAACCGAGCGGATAGGAGAGACGCCGGAAATCACATCCGCAAGTTGAGTGGCTTTAACGTCGGGGGTCCATAGGTCATTGAGCATATCGAAAAACCTTGGCCATCCTGCAACCTGTAGGGAAGTTCAGACGTTCTCGGGGACTGAAGGAGATAACGATCGATTGCCAACCCCAAAGAGTGTGATGTGTCTCAATGTCATTTCAGCACCATCAAAGTGGAAGAAATTCATTAGTTCAATGGTTCTTCCATCGCGCAAGGCTCGGTAGTCGACCCGTCTTGGTTTATAGTCTAACTTCAGTGCCACGGGATAGACTTCTGCTCGCTCTGTGAAGGTTTGGGAGGTCAGAGCAGTCGTATGAATCGGCGAGAGAATGGATTCACGGAGGTATGTCTCGCTCTTGGGTCCTGGGTCTGGTGTTGCGGTGGGATTCTGGAAGTTAAAAAACTTCTTTAGGAAGTCCAACGCATCTTGGTCGACATGAAGGCGAAGCGGCAAGATTTTGGCCTGAACGAGGGTTACCTTCCTTACGATTCTTTGTGAGCAAAGTCAATCAACTCACACGCAGCCTGGTCTCTTCGGAAGTGTTTCCCGGGACAGGATGCACACTACAGAGTTCGATGCGAACCATGTTGGACCCTGTCTCTCTAATGTTCCCTCGCGAATCGGAGCGGAGAGTCGTAAGGAACTTCCTCCATGTAGATGTCTTCACATGATCCAGGATTTCGACATCTCTGACTGTGGCGAAAGTCCTAGTTACAAAGCTGTCATTTGGAACATATTTGACAGCCTCGGAGAACAAGCCGGATAAGCGAATTTCAATGCTGGGACTACGTGACCTTGTCAGGCGTCGACCACGAAGCCTTGGTTGCGGCACACCGGGCCTCCCAGACGGTGAAGGTCGCAGAGATTGCCAAGAGCTTACACTGCCAGCGTCGGTATCTTCCTTCAGTTGCTCGTCTATGGCTGCGATTAGTGCATCTGGGTCCATTTCATCGGCATCTTGATCGAGACCGACGTGAATGGAGTTGAAAAGGAGGGTGTTTGTGGGATCAATACTAGGGTCGTATGCTTGGCCACTAGCGACCAATTGCTTGATCCGGGTGAGCCGCCGTTTCATTTTCTTTACCTCATCTTCGATGGCCTTACGGGTTGTGGTCCAGTCATAGCCTTCATAAAGGAACAACGCGATGTCACCGTCACGAATGACAACACGATCCAGCTCCTCCGCAAGCCTAAATGATGATTAACATCCGAAGGGTGCGCGAATCCCCTATCAGACGCACCGAGGACTGGCTTCCACTAGAGCTGGCAACGTATTGAAAAAGTTTTCGACGGTCTGCAAACCTGAGGAATCAAGAAGTTTGATGGTTTCTCCGCCTACGCTAGATATGACGTTCTTGTCGGTAGGATGGGAGGACGGGTTTGCGAACCCCGTTAGTTCACTTTGGCTCGAATCATCTGTATCTAGGTCGTCGTCATCAAGCTCACGAAGACCTGCCGCAGTTCCAAAAGACACGTCCAGATAGTCGGAGTTGGAGGGAAGGTCGTCGTTTATCATATCTGGTGCCGCACCCACTTCCGGGACGCTTCGAAACGCATGCTGATCGATGGGGTCTGGACCAAACACGTCAAGGACTGGTAGACACGTAACGATTGAATCTCACATGCGAGTTCGCTCAAAGAGCTCCTCTTAGCTGATACAACTGTCGGCTTCCTTGGTTGCGACTCAGAGATACTATTCCTATGAGGGTGGAAAACGTGCGTGAACAGCCAATCAAAACCAAACACATACGGTTGATCTAGTCTCTCTTTAAATGCTGTTCCAAAATCGCCGAAGTACAGCCCCAGGGCAGATCCTGTGTCGGCACAAAGGTGAATGCGGACAGCGATACGATCAATGACAACCTGAGAGTTACGTTGGAAGGGGGCAACTACGAATGAGCACGCGACGGACCTCGGATTGAGTCGACACAACATTTGATCGCCGAATTGCGAGCGCGAGATCAGAGACTTCACCGATGAGTGCATATCCCAGTTTCTTCGTGGGAGTTGAGCAGGGGGCTAGGCCGAGTAATCAAGTACATGCCTTCCAATAAAGTGCATCTTGAGCACCGGGTTGACTTGGACCGCTTGAGTCCTGCACGGCTTCCAGATGATTATCGGCGAACAATGCAGTAAGCGCGCGTCCGGCGATACGTAATCGTATCTCTGGGGAGTCTCCGACCATCTCCGTACTCAAGTCAAGCTCCCCAAGATGAAGGACGAAAGCTCCGCTGTTATTTGGGGCGAACAATCGTACTGACCCTTCCCCGATCTTGATTGCAATTTGAGTCCGCTCAGTAGGGACAACAGATTCGAATACCTTCATTTGAGATTATGAGTGGTCTGTCAAATCGACGTGGGGATAACTAACGCCTTGAGGGGGTCGCACAAATGCGGCCAGAGCATCTATCCTTCTCGTATCGGGTAAGAAGTTCAGCGTAAATCCGTGTAAGGTGAGTTTGACCCGAGACTCTTTCGAAGCAGTTTCAGGCAAGGTAAGTGAAGAGAATCGCAGTTTCACGAGCGGCTTCGGGTTTGAAAACTAGACAATTTATGAGTGTGTACATCAAGTCACCCAACGAAGAGACTACCAAGCTATGCGGGGCGGTCGGGTCAAGTACCGGAAATGGGAACGGGTTCACCGCGTCTAGCACAGTAACGCCCATTATTGATAGTGTGATCACAGTTACATCCTGAGAAGAACCGTTACAAGGTATAAGCACGCAAGCGCAAGACGTACTTTTCCTTCGGGTTTAGATTCCAGAAGGGCGTCGACGTCGGAAACAAGAATGTCAAATGGCTCGACTGACGGAGGTGCTCCTTCACTTTGATGAGGGACCATGAGTCTCATGGACGCTACACACAATAAGAGATGCGACGTTGGGAGGGGGAAATTCTCACCTTCTGATATTGTCACTTTGATAATACTTTCTGTGAGAGACTCATTGTGATTGGGTGAGCTCTCATCTATAGACACTTCGACACTTCCTTGCTTGCTGCTCGAAAAGAATCTACTCCCCACCAGACTGGGGTTTCGGCTCGATCCTTCATTACCAGATTGAGTTTCTGTTCGCTCTAATAATCGGGTGACATCGTCGATCCAAAATTGTAAACTGTCGAAAAGAGGCTTGGAAAGATTCAGGCACATGGAAGGTATGTCAGCTTCGATGACAAAAGTAGGAAGACGGTTGGAATTCTGTCGTTGCGAGGAAGGTGAGTTCCGACTGAGTTTTATGACAGCAAACCGTCTTTCGGGAGGTGCGTCATCCAGGAAATGAATGTGGTCCAGAGAAGGGGGGGCACCGTCATTCACCGCAGAGGACAGCGGACCAATTGAACAAAAACACTGAGCAATTGCCGCACCCGCAGAAGAGCACGACAATAACAAAGCCCGCCACTCCGCAGTGACCAGGTGATTGTCACTAGAACCAAGAGTGCGGTGTGTCGGTTGAATCTTCGTAGCGAATTGATGATCATGTATTTCCCTGGTCCCTGTTGTCAACTTTAAACCGTGGATATCTAGTATCATGGAGCCAGATCTCTGGAGGAGCGGTGATGAGGATGGACATCGTAGTTGAATTCTGACCATGGTGAAGTTAACATCAAACTCAGCTAGGCCATTGCGATGAGACGGAGCCTTTACCTCCAACTTAGCAGTTGGCAGTGGACAGATAAAGCGAATACGTACCTGACTGTGTCTATGCACTGACCCCGGTTTTGGTGACAGTCTTCCCGGAGCTGGCTCCTTAGACAAGTAGTCCTCAGAGAGATTTAGTTCATCCAACCCTTGTAGATGGATTGGTTGTAGAGTCCTTCTGTGCGGGCTTGAAACTGGCGTAGGCTCTCCGCTGTTGTTGTGGCCATAGGCACCTCCTAGGGTCTCCCCTTCGGGGCTAGAGGAACCGGATCTGCTTGACGACAAATCCGTGTCAAAGCTACTGCGCCGAGTAGAGAGTATCTCCAGAAACTCCAATGCGGTTTTGTTGCTTCCCATATCCACAAAGACATGTATTGGAACAATATTGACGGACGTGCTGCAAGTTGATCCAGGTGTAATATCCGTCCCGAGATCTCTAGGAGATACTAGCAATACCTGGCCAGAAATGGCAGGTTGGGATTGGTTGGCTGACATTTCGCTGATGATTGTTTCCGGACTAGATACCATAGGAGAGGAGACAGGTGAACTTCCTCCATGTCTCCTGTGGGAACGTCGGTGCCCCGGTGGTGGCTTCACTCGCCAGAATGACAACTTTGCCTGAGATATCCGATGGCCCTGTGATGTCCAGTCCAAGACTTCAAATTCGGGTGGAGTAGAGAACGCTCTGCGAATGTACTCCGGAGAAGTATCCAAATGCCGTCCTATGATAGGAAGGGGGCGATGCTCAGGATGGTACTGCGTGGACAGAAACGGGTCAGCTAACAGAATCGGCAACACGAAAGTTTCGCCGCTCTCGTGCGTGGCTAATGATTTGTCGGGAACACAGAAAGCGCATGCCGACAGATCACCGACGGAGAATCCAAGGCGACTTGAAGTCTTCCCCCATAGACCCCGAGAAGCCCGACTTCTTTCGGGTGTGTGTCGCGGAAATGGACTACCCGTGAGGTGCTCTAGGGTGGTTGACACAGAAAAATCTGCCTTGAGCGTATCCATGACAAAACGGAAATAACTGTGGCCTATTTTCGGTGGAACTAGCGGATGGGCAAAGAAATCGTCGAGAGTATCATGGGTGACAATACGTGCTTCCTCGGAGGAACAGCTAGTAAGCGACGTAGGGGCGGATTGTAATAATAAGACGAAGCCTCGGATCTGTATGGTCAGAGACATTTGATCGAGCAAAGACAACGCGGGGGGCACAGAGCTACTACCTCTGGACACTGGCGGTTGCGCAATGCGATCAGAGTAAGACCCAACAACAGAAATGACATCCAGCACGGCACAGATTTGTGTGGCGGTCAGTGCACAGGCAATGACCCCAACAGATACCGATACTTCAAGATTTGGTTGCTGCGAGTCTGGCCTGTCCAACCCCATAGTCTGAGAGGACGATTGATATTGAGTTGACGCCTCTGGGAAGGCTTGAGGTGTAGACGTTGTGATGTAGACAACAATCGGCTCTGTAGCCAACGAAACTATGACTCGGTGATATGGTTCACCCTCCGTTGCTCCGGGTGCGCAAGATAGCCGATCATTGTCCGTCATGCGACCGCTGTGACTGTGGGACATGTCGTTACCCCCAATGCCTTGCGAACCAACGACTTTAGATTCGCAACCCCCTGATTCTCGCTCGGAACCTTGTGTCATCAGGGCACTCTGAAAAAGGCTACTTGTCATTGAGTCTGAGGGTGAAACTGATCGCGGACGGTGCTCAGGGTCAGGAGGTTCCGAGGGTTTGACAGGCTCGTTCGAGTCAATTTGCGTCTGTGACGAGGAAAATAAAGAAGGGATGGTAGTAGCAGCGACGGGGTCTATTCGACGCGAAGTGGCACCTGGACCGTACTGGACAGAGGAAAGGGAATTGACTTCCAGAAGTCCGGAGGCCGGTGACTCCGAAGCACCGAGGTCATGGTGCCCTATCTCCACACCGGAAATTTCAATTGTCCTGGTTGACTCGCGAGGACTGGAGGTTGGTCGGCCATAGTGAATTCTGGAAACTTTGAATCTGAAACTTGAATGGCCCGGATAAATCACAGTTATATTGACATTCTCTGCAGAGAATGTGAATTGAGAGAGAAGGAACTCGATCATACTCGCAAACATCGAGATTCCAGTGGGGTCCACGTCCGACTGAACGCCAGGATCTTCTGATGAAGCGTCGAGTCCGCCAGGCACATAGTTGTCACCCATGCCAAAGCTGGGGGATCCACGAGACTTGAGGGCCTGGTGGACCTCTGTACTCTCGTCGTGTGTGATCTCTTCATGAGCAAATGATTGTGCTGCATCTGAAATAGAGTCGGCGAGGTTCGTCGAGGGAAGGTGCGTGTCTTTCGCCACACGAGGGAGGAGGTGAAAGACAAGATGCAAAGAGCGGACTGACAGTTCCACGCCATTGGTTAGTGGGTTCGGCCAGGGAATGCGCGCCGAGACAGACGCGATAGAACCATCGTGAAGTTGTATGGGCGACCCAGAGAGTAATGCATTAACAGACTCACAGAAGACGACTTAGACGCGATCCAAATCAAAGGGGCAGACTCACTGTACAATCTAGCTCCAAATCGTTAATTGTGACGTTTCCCGAACCTATGGCTGAGTCTATTTGTTCGACATCCAGCTGTCCAGGTTTGAGGAGATGGCCGAGGAATCTCTTAAGGATAAAGGAGAAGAATTTGCGCTGTAAATTTGGAAAGATAGAAACGTCAAACGTGGGGAGCGTAAACCAGGAGGGAAACCAGGAAGACATTGCAGCTGTACCACTGGCGCTGAGGCTGAGCCACGGCAGTTGATCAAGCACGGGAGTTAATCAAGGTAACGTTATATCACGTGCTTGATCATACAGATACAGATACAGTATATTGAAATTCTGAGAAATCCTACTAATCGACTAGTTTGAAATGGTACTGGTCAATAGTCGAATAAAGAAGCCCATCGTCCATCAAGTTATCAATTGCTTCCCTATACGACTCTCCGTAAGCATCGCCCATATAGTGAACAGAGATGTGAGCGGGATTCACCGGATTTCCGATTCGTTGACTCCAGAACGTGGGGAGGTGGTACGCCTGAACACGACCCTGATCGGCACACCATCGGGGTACAGCGCATCATTGTTCTTAATTTGCAGCATGATATCTCTCTGTAGAGAGCTGAGTGGAGAGTAAGGATCTTGTCGAAGAGATGGGCGGTGACCCGTTGCCAAGGGGTCATCCCGGGACATTGATGATGAAGGTGAGGGTGGTTGCCGAGGTGTATGCGGCGATATTTGAGGAGACTCGAGCTCAATTGGATCTTCGTCAGAGTGATTGCCGGTATCACTGACCAACGTCAGCTCGTCAAGTTCCCCCACTATGACTGCGGAAGCGTCGTGCGGCGTTGGTTCTTGAGCGTCGGAGCTGACTGAAAGTCCATCGATATCTTCAAAATGACGCTGCATAGCTAGCGGAGATTGCGATGCCTCCACACCGGTGGCGATGCGTGCAGGGGGCGGGGCAGAGGGCTACGCAGAGTCCTGTGTCAGATTGGCTCGCACTACCCAAAAGTTGCCCACGAATACCTTCTGCTTGGAAACTAATGCGACCATTGCCTCTAGGAAATGGAAAAAGGGCTCATGCATGTCAAGGACAGGACGTATGTGCATCGCTTTCAGTGAAGTGATATTATTATATGCGTCCAGCTGCCCCACCACGCGCACGTAGGTGTGCGTCCTTTCAAGACACCATTAGTGTGGAAGGCTTTAGGATACACGCTAATCCTGACGTACTCAAGTTGTTTCCCGAAGTGGCGACTTGTTTCCAACTCGTGGGACCAGGTAGTGCGAAGACGTCCCGCGCTCCCGTCTTCTAAATAGTATGCTTTCATGGAACCGTGATCACTGATGGCAACGATACCCGCAACGCAAGTGACCTGGAAAGGCCATGTTACTTTGTCCATTGCTGGAAAATATACATGGGGATACCACGCCGAGCTCGATACCATCCACGGAGAACTTGGATCGTGAATGCGGCCGCTCAGCCCGCAACAGTTGCTTAATTGTCGCAGGATAAATGGGGCCTTCCCACTGGAAAATCATATTAGCATACTAGTAGCGCGCGACGTTAAGATTGAAGGCGACTGTGACCACGAACTGGCGGACTCGCTGAACCGACGGCCGACATCTTGATTGTGGGAAAAGAGACCTTTGGTAGATGTCTGTAGCAGGTAATGTAGCGCCGATAGACCGCTGACCGGATACCAGATATAGTACCCCCAAGCCAAAGCCCACCAAGCAGGTAAGTGATACCCAACCACATACACCCCAGGACTCGGACGGGACCACTACGAGACCTGGGACCTTGGTGCCGAATCCAGAAGATCGAAGCATGCGCAACGTAGAGGTTTCCGAGTCCGAGGATACGACACGAGAAACGCTGGGTCCGTTCGCTAGCAATGGTCTTACCAGTACCCCCTAGTACTACTACTACCCACAGTACTCACAGTACTCGCCCCTTGATCCCATAGACCTCGATGATATTTTGTGCTAGACATCGTTAGTCGTTTCCCTTAATTTGCCCCCAGGCACTCTGTCAGACTCGGTAATCGTCGCAACTTGCGCGTATCTTTAATTACGTATCTATCTGATTCTATCATGCGTCATGATCAAAGCAAGACAGAATTACCACTGCGGAAGGTCAAAGGGTTCTACGACACTGAGCAACTTGAGTATGCGTCTCTGTGCAGGGGCCCCAGGAATTGGGTGTCAATTTTTGCAACATGAGGTATGGCTCGACCATTGTTACGACTCGATCGATAGCTAGAATGTAGTATAACGTCACGGACCAGTGACGCACTACAAACTTGTGAATCCGGAGGCATGATTTTGTGGTATGGGTTTCTCATCTGATCAGAGAACTGCGATAATACGATAGCAGAATTTTTGGAACAGTGCTTAGAAAACTGCAAGCTTGGTCTTATATGATTGTCATGCACTGGTTCAGCACTAAAATGCATTCCTCGACGACCCAATGGAGACGGGCTATTCTTCTCTTCGAGGATCATTTCGAGTGGAACAAACGAGTTGACGTTAGGAGACTACTGGACATTCGAGGAGAAATGGGCACTCTAGAAAGGAGTGGAAAGAAGATAGGGTACGATTGCGTGACGAGGACAGTATTTTCTCGGAAGTAGGAGGGATGAAACAATGACCGCGGGGTGAAAGTAAGAGGTTGACATAGAAAATATGTGTGCAAGGAAATACGACGTGTTGTGCGTATCGGCAGTCGTACTGAAAAGTAGACATGAATGCATAAAGGTAGGATAGGTGCTACAGTCCTGAGCATCATTTGCACAGGATACAATACTACTGAGAGATCTGGAAATGCGCTTCATCGATTGTACTGAAAATAGCGCCTTCATCCATCAGCCCCTCTAGAGCTCGCCTGAGTCATACAATCTCGTAAGTCACAATCAACCGTGAGAGAGAGTGGACAATCTCACTCGATAGATTCTGCATCAGCTCCAACAGCCTTTACGATGGCACCGACGTGCACGCCTTCACGAGTCTGCGGCTGACTCAGCATGAATTGAACGATGGTGCGTGGGACGGGCTGGAGGTGTGAGTATTGGTCTTTGACTTTGACCTCTGATTGATGGCCCTGCGCAGAGTATGCAGTTAACGAGTGCGCTCCACCTGCCGGGATCTGGCCGTGAACAGGAGTCCCTGGCTGGTTTAGATATAGGTTATATGAACTACGACAACTAGAGCAAGCATTCTCACAGGGCCACGGTCGAAAATGAGTTGCACAGTCATTGCTTCCAGGACGTGATAAAAAGGCTCGTGAGGGTCCCGAACGGGTCTGATGTGAGTTGCATTGATGTATTTCTTTGTGCCAAAGGTTTTGATAGTCCCAGTAACGCGGGCAAAGGAATTTGGCCTAGGCAAGTGAGCAGTATGAAGGGTGCGAGATTGAAGACGGGTCTCACACAACCTCGTCTTGACTGTCATCGCCATCCTGGTTCACCGAGTCGGGCCAATGACGTGCCTCGAGTGTACCGGTGCCATCGTCGAGTTGGTAAACACTGTTAGTTGTCTGCTTCTGGACCGAAATAACATGTGCCACGAGTGTCACCTAGTTAGCCGCAATAAGGGAATGTACTTTCAGATACGTGGAAGAAAGCGCACTTGTCCGAACTCAGAATTTTCGAACACCCATTCCGCATCCGCATGAGCTTGGGTGGCTTGGGAAAACTGTTTCACGGTAATAGGTCGCAGGGACTGCAAAAGCGCACCCCTCTACTGAAAACGTTAGGTGGAGCGAATTATCCATTCGACGAAATCGTACACGACCAATCCCTCCGGGGCTACCACTATTGCTGCCAAATGGCGATCCGCCAGTCAAGTAGCCACCTCCACCTGTGGTTCCGTAGTCGATAGCTATGAAGCTACGCGTGAGCACTGAAAATTAGTCAAGTCCGAACAAAGTCTACTCACGTTGACTCATTGCAGAGACTGTCGTAGTCCCAGTCACGGTGACGCGCTGTCCTCCTGACGCGTAACTTAACGGCACCATGACGCACCTCATGTGATCAATCTCATGTGATCACCGTCACGGTTTATTCATGGGAACTCATGGGAACGAACACGAAAAAAGCCGAGGTAGTGTCCATACTGTATGTGTATTGCAATCACGCATGCTAGTTATGACTATCGCAGCATCACCATGTGCAGCACGAATCACATAGATGCCTTGCAGACACGTTCGATCCCTCTACCAACTCCTTCCAGGACCTTTTTCTGGGATTCGGTCAGTTTTTTGCCCACATCAAGGACATGTTCGTGGGTGATCTGAATACGAGCTGAATAAAAGCTTTCGTTGGGTGTAAAGGCGATGGCTGACCTCATCATGCGCTTGAAGGGCTTTGCAGTTTTCAACAAACTGCTTTCGCTTGTCAGGGGTCCCTTCGAGCTCGCTAATCTTTATCATTTGAGCACCGATCTGTCCGACGGCCTCGACGGCACCCGCACGCAAATTTTTGATATGCTGGACGAGCTATTGAAACGCGATGAGAGCGCTACTTTTTTGGTAGAAACCCTACTCCTTACCATGCCGAGTTTGTTAATGCGAACCACGGAACTGTCTTTAAAGCGCTTGGTACAGATACAGAATAGAAGCAGCGCCTATGTGTGTGTCATCAGCAACAATCGACATAATCACAGACTCGCTTGCCTCCTGCGCTAGGGTTGCAATATGTAAAATTTCATGGATTGGACGTTTTTCCTCAACGGCTCTCGTGAATTTAGCATGTGAGTCTACCGGAACTCACGTCTACTCAGAAAGTACCAAAGAATCTGCGGCCACCCACTTTTGAAATATGCCAAGATGGACTCCGGGGGTTCGGTAACTGGTGGTGCGTCTTCGAGTTTCTTCCCATGTTCATTTGAAGACGCTCCGTCATTTGAGGAGACGTCATTCTTCGCTGTTTGCTTGGCGGTTTCTGGCCTCGGCCGGAGAAATTTATGGATCGGATCCAACCAGTCTGTTAAATCGGTCATGTAACGAAATAACGCAAGCTCGTCTTCTGTAAGCTGGCGAGTTGTGAGCCAATGGACCTTCACCAGCGGTGAGTATTTACCTCCTGCAACTCCTCCGTAGTATGGACGGCTAAACGTTCTGCCAATGGTATGCTCGCATCAGGGCTGTAGCTTTGTCTTGGGCGATCGCCGATGAGTAGTTTATCGTCCTCGACAGAGGGATCCAAGTCGCTGGCTTCCGACAAGGCTTTGATGTAGATTTTGAGGAATGCAGACAACCACCCTGCCTAAATACGACTGAGTTGTACCATGGCTATTGTACTGCGGTGGAGGCGCACGTACTGCTGGCTCCCTCCCAAAAAGGGTTGTCTGAGAAAGGAATGACGGTTGCCCCTGTGGTTGATAGTTTGGAAGAATCTCCAGGTCTCGGTTATCATGGTGTTCTGACATCAAAATCGGTCACAGCAGGCGACGCAGTTCTAAGAAAGACCTACGCCGGTCAAAAATGAACTTCAATTCAATTAATTCCATATCAACCAGTTCAGTGGTAATCGGTTCATGGGAGATACGCAGTCGAACGTGCTCAATCTTGACGAGGTCCCGCTGGAGAGAGTTGTCTAGCCGTTCTTCAAAGACAACGAGTTCAGGGACCTGAAATGTGCTCGTTAGCCTATGCGCAACTACGAACAAATACGGCGTGCCTGTGAGTACTTTTCCAGGCTAAACGCCTTGACGGTGAACTCGGCAGTCTAATGGCCGTTAGCGACAGTGAGCGGGAATGTGAAAAAAAATCACTTGCTTCTTGGGAGTTACTAAAGTAGATATGACTAGATTCTAGACACTCAGAAGCATACGTCAGGTCGCCCGTGGCCGCTAATGAGAAACTGGTGGAGCGAGAAAGGATCAAGTATGACAAGGTATCGTTCTGGATTTGTTTCACATTCAAAAGACGATAGTGATCCAAAGCTTGCTGCGGTGCGCCTAACCAAAAGGACACCTGAGACGATCGGACAGGCGAGATAGAAAATAGCCACCACACCTAACAGGCGATAAATTCTGACTAGCTCGAGACGGATTTGATATGATTGGGGACTTTTCTTCGAAGCATACTCCAACAGGACAATGGCGCTGTGGAGGTGGGCAACCGTGTTATCCAGTGCGAACATGTTCACATATACTTGTGCTGCAAGGATCGCTAGGTCGTCTGCCGGTTGTAGCTCCAATTTTGGTAGATCTCTCCCTAAGGGTAGGGCTTCGAAATATTCACGGACAAGGTTTACAACCCGAGAGCTTTCCTGGTCCACGGCCAACCGTGCTCCGTCCAAGCCATATCTCAGGAGTTTGTGAGCATTTATGGACCGCCGAAGGGCAGTACCGGAGGACTTGGTGGACTTAAGTGTTGGACTAGAGAAAATCGGAGATGCTTACAGGGGGGTGTGTCATCCCTTCAAGGAATGCTATCCAATCGGACGACGAGTCAGAATCGAGGTCCGTATACAGTCGCACGTCCTCATAGCACGCAGTCTTGTCACCGAAAATGTGAAAATAGCGTTTCAGGAGGTCCAGCAAGCGAGAAGCCTCTGTAGACGTTGAGGTGGATCAACGGAAAGTCGACGGTTTACATACCTGAGGGTATCCCATGAATAGCAGAAAGCCTCTCTAGCTCCATCAAACCCAACCAGCCTGCCCTATCGTGACTACCGTCTTCCTCTGCAACTTTTGCAAATAGCTCCCGTGTCTTTTCCTTATGCTGCGCAAAGTCAGACGGCAAAGACAAACTGGACTCGTGGTGCGTGCCATTAGAAAGCATTGAGGGTAGAAAAGTTGCGTTTAGGATAGAGATAAACTCAAGCCAGTTACGGTCTCTGCGCGAACTTTAAAATGACACAGATACCCGGTATGCAGCAGAATTCCTGACCTTTTCTCTAATATCCTTTGCTCGGCTACCTCAGCTTCTTCCTTTTGCCACCCCCCTGCTTTCATGATATCCCGTCGTAAATAATCGCACGCGAGGTTGCGAGAGCAAAGGAAGCGCCCTGATTCCGTTTCCAGCAGCTCCCGTGCATCCTTGTAAAGCCCAAGCTGCTGAAGAATCGTAATGTAGAGATACAGCCGATCTGCATGTGCCTCTGAGGGTTTCCAAGAGGCCAAAATGAGCCGATGAGCCAATTTGAGCAGGATTTCGCGCATGTCCAGAGCGGTCATAGGGTCATTAGCCTGCAAATGGGCGTGATCAGGAAACGCGCATAATAGAGGAAACACCACTTCGGAGTCTGACCTGTAGAACTGTGCACATTATCCCCCAAAAGACGTAACGGTCATTATGAAACTGCTTGTTGAGTCTGTTGGCTAGCTACGGCGGATTAGTTAAGGAGGAGCACAAATGACGCGACATCATTCGCAAGGAAGTTGCGGTCGGTCTACGGCTAAGGAACGGAGAGATTCTTACTAGTTGTGCAGCTTTCCAGTTTCCTGCGCGTACATTGGCAAAGAATGCCTGACGACCGAGTTCGTCATTGTCTGGTTGTTGCTTGAAGGCGTCTTCAAATAGTTTCACCAAGTCAGCGTCTGTACCCAAGTGTTTCAGTTATAGAGTGCAGGGAAAGAGACACCGCGCACTAACATCTGCCAAGATGGCGTAGGGCGTGCATCAGCGCATTTATGGTCCCCTCATCTGTGGGTTTTGTCGCCAGCACTTCCTCGCACAGTGCAATGGCTTCTTCGAACTTCTGGGCGCGTGTAAGAGCGAGGGCTTTCAGCGCCTAAACCTCTATGAGAACAGGAAGAGAAAGGCTATCATAAACACAATGACCTTGAGATGGTCGTTTTTGGGATGCTTTTTGAGTAGCTTGTTACATGTCACTAGGGCCGATTTATGTGACCCGCTGTCCAATGCGTCTGGGGAACAATGTGGTGGTAATGTTGACGGATACTATAGAGAAAGAGTCAACTGACCATAAATTGGTCGTATCTGACGTTCAAGAGCAAGAGAGGACATTGAAGGAAGGCGATAGCGACAAGTGGTGGTTAGCAGTTGCTTGCTGGCAACGAGATTGGGGTGTCTACACCGTTTACACGTAAGGCTATGTTCCTTTTCTCCTTGCGGACTGCCAACTGAACCCCACGAGATGTCTCCAGTGTTACTATCCCGGTGAGCTGCAGGCTACCGCGTTTTCTCGATTATTCGTTGTCTCGCTTACGCGTCATCCAGTGCCGTGGACCCAGTCCTAGGAATTTTTACTGGAGCACTGGCATACTACCTTTACGAGACAAACCCCCGCACGGCACCGCCTCCCGAGCAAAAGTTGGACAGTCTCGTACGCTGGAAGATTGAGAAATACCGCTCCACCCGCGCAGAGAGGGATTCGGTAGGGATGGGTTCGGATGTCGATTGGTCCAAGTTGCTGGCCCAAGCCAGAGACAAATGATACACGAAACGGTTTGCCAGGTGCACTGCTCTTCCACCTGCCGCAACTGCGACCACAACTGCGACCAATGCTGCTATTTGACTCGACCCTCATAACGTGGCTCACACGGCACGCACAGTACCTAGTATCTCTCGAACCAAATCCATAATTTGAAGAAACGTCACTCTGTCCGCATCGTGAACCCTTTCGGAAGAGCGAGGCGCCTTCAACGCGACCCCAACGACCACCGGAGTACGGGATGACCCAATCTGGGCATACCGTTCCGAGGTCCACACGAGGGTGGCGACTTGGGCGGCGTAAGAAGAATATAGTGTCTGGTGATCCGAGGACGGAGCATGTCCAAACAGATAAGTTAAGTCAATCGAGGGATGCACGGGTGGTAGAGAGCCATCGTTGGATGCGGAAGCTTGGGTAAGGGCAATGGTTGGTGGCACGGAGGCTTGGATCTGCATAAGAAATCAGATCAGATTGAACGGATGAAATAAATGATTGTGAGGACCAATGTCCCAACTTTTGATAGTTGTGTTATGATAACGAGGACACGATCCGAGAACGTCTGAACAATAACTTGAGTCTGAACGGATTCGATATCTCGTTCTGCGGTTACGACTGGTTGCCGGTGTGACATGAGTCAAGTTGGAGCGGACCGTACCACCACAACGATGGCCGCCACGACGACAAGCACACCGCTCAAGGGCAAAGCCAAGGACGACTCTCGTTGGTGGAACTCTTACGCTCTTATTGAACAACAACGCAGGTTAGTCCCTTTTTTCTATGTCACTTTCAACTCAACAGTGTCAGGCCAGTCGTATGGACAAGTTCTGCTATCCTCTTTGCCCACGAAAGCGAGTCTGCCGTTGTCGGACGCGCGTTCCCGTCATCAAGGCAGTTCCTTCTTCAGCCCTCAGTCGTCGTTTCTACTACGGCAGCATCTTTCAAACCTCCTGCAATTCTCAGTGTATCACCTGACGAGACCTGGCTTTTTGCATACTTCCCGAGTCGGCAAGGACCTGGGCTTGGGTGCTTCTGGAAAGCCCATCCAGCAGATGGTTGGGACTTCGTCGAGTCCATGAACTTCCCTCGCGGTGGAGGCATTGTATCCGCTGCCTGGCTGGGTCACGCTCGAGAAGTATGGATATCCTAATGCCTTCTGTATTGGCCACTCACCTACGCGACAGTGGGTCACTGACTCCGACCGGAAATCATCGAGACTCCCCCCGCTTGGCCCCCCAATGCTGGCCTCGTTGCCTACAATTGTCCTTATAACGCAGAACTTACGGGTACAGCTCTGCTGCGTCAGAGCCAGCGCCCAAGAGTCCAAAATAACAACTGTATCTTGTTCACTGGAAAAGCATGACGAAGCTCGCGACTTGAGCCCCGTCACTTCGAACATGGACACCCCTCCAGGGCTTGAGAGCCATTGTTGCACACACGCAACAATCGGACTAGCATATAATGGTCCGCATAGCATCTTCTCCCTTGAACTCAAAGTTGAATTTTCAGAGTATAGAAAACGCAATCTTAGTAGCGACCCGCTCCCAGGTGAAAGTCATCTCCCCTGAAGCATCCAACATCACACTCGGGCTCGATGATATCCCCGATTTATCTGCTCATTTTCATAATGTTCATCTAGCAGAGTCTGCAGACTGGGAGAGCTGGGTCCAGGCGTCCAACGTCGAACTGTGCGAGGTCCGTCTAGGATTTGACGGGCTAAGAACATGTAAGTTGTGGTGATGCAATTTCTCCTTTAAACTCAGACACCACCGCACTAGGTCTATCCACGAGCCCTCTTCCTCCCCTGAGATGCGATGCACATCCGCTCAGTTCAATGGTGTTTTGTCCCGGGGATCCACAGTATGCCGTCACGGCAGAATCAAGCTCCGGCCCTGTTACTCCGAAGATGTACTTGTGTCTGTCTCTCCTTAGCTTTGGTCGATACGAGGGTTGTGCCCTTGGAATGGAAAATCCCATTCTCCCCCGAATAGATTCTACCATTCCCAAATCCGAGCTCGTCGTCTTCAGCCTCTCAAGGAGAATGCACCCCAGTGCCGGTGTCTCGGAATGGGTTCGTTTTTCGTTATTGGGACACCCCTTCCAGGTGCTGATTATCCACACTGCAGACGTCAACAAGATTGATATCAAAGGCAATGTCCGAGACCCTGACGTTCATCTTACCCCACCGCGGATCCCCACGTGCAAACGCAATTGTTGCAGGCAGTCTGAATGTCCAAGGGCCAGTGTCTTCAAAAAAAACGGCCTTCGTCAAAATTCCGTGCGGTAGTGTCATGATACTTCAGCTGTGAGCAGGCCTATGATTTACCCGTCATTATCTGACCTATGACATACAGCCCATCACTTGAGGTTCATTCCGACTGGAGTGTCGAGCCACTTCTGATGGGTTGGGGCGAGGGCTCCTCCGTGTATCGTGAGTTGTCATTCTGGAGCCAGCAGTCGTCACCTCACTGCCGTCTCGTCCCCAGCACCTCACAGTGTCGCTCTCTCTCCCAATGCTGTTCTCTTCTGTATGCTTTCCCCCTCGACAGTAATCACCTCAAGATTATCGATTCACGCGATGCCAAAGAAAACTTTGAAAGATGCCACAGGTAGACTCATTTTCATTTCACCACAAGTTTCCAGTGTTTTACCCACCTCTCCTAGTGCTCGAGCGTCGTTCTGTGTCTGACTTCGCTTCTGTACTTGTATCGGCCATTCGGTTTAAACGTACCATATCAGACGTTGCCCATCAACTTTCACTTAGCTCGATCAGCACCCAAGAAGTCGAAAATGTGTTGTATAACGCCCTCGAAGCACTTGAAACCCAAGACGACGGGTTACGGGATGTATGGGTCCAGGAATTTTTTGGTATCCTTGTTGAGGTCTACCGGTATGATTATCTTTGCACTGAGTCATTACGAAAGTAATTCTGGCAGGTTGAAGGGTGAAAGAGCGCAGAAGGTGTTGGAAAAGGACGGTTTTAGAATCCGCTGGAAGACGATGCTGGACCTCTGTTCCGTCATCGCCTGTCATAGCGCTTTCGAAGACTGCATGGACGGTGACAGCATTGGGCTTGGTATGTGTCAGTATCGCCGATTTCTCGTAGCTCATTATCGCCCAAGACAACATCTGGCCATTGACGGTGCTTAGTAATTGGTTCATGGATTTCTTAGAAGAGTTAATGAGGGAGTGCACCCTTCTTGGTGACTCTAGGGAAGGCTTAGCGGACGGAGCTATAGGTGGGCCATCACTCGGCGATGGGTGTGACTCTACTTAAAGCACCAGTAGAAAAACAGACCATCCCGTCAACCCACCCCATTCTGTCGGTTCTACTCTTCCCAGATGCGTTAGCGAAACTTCGTCTAACTGTGGGCGATGTTAAGCGATTTTGCGAATACCTGAAGAGTCTCGAGACGAGCGGAGAGAATGGTGTCATGTCAAAGAACGTTCTACTTGACACCATAGACGGCTCTGGTGTCAATCTCGAGGCTCTTGAATCGTTGCTTGCACATATCTCAAAGCAAGTTGAAGGGTCCAATGGTGAGCGACTGCCCTGTTCGTCAGCGCTATTAGAAAGCTCAATTTTACGCAGCAACTGATCTGCGTCAGAGCCTTGTCGCATGCAGTCCTGTGCCAAGACTTTACCCCCTCCTAATTGGAATCGCGCAGACGGTCTCTAAATCTGATGCCATTGACAAATCGCGACTATTTATTAAAGTCATAAACTTCGTATCCGAGGTCGGAAAAGTGAGAAAATCTTACATTGGCGAAGGGCAAGACGTAATTTCCAAGGGGGTTTTGCTTCGTCGGAGGCGCACACAGGTTTGCGTGAGATGCGGGGGTAAGACGCAGACGCAACAGCATGACATGGGTCCACGAGGGGATGGACCAACACATGGATCGATTTCGTTACAATGGCAAGCCTGGGTACACAGGTGGTCAACTCGTTGCATTTGTGGAGGACGTTGGGTAGTAATTAATTAATTAATTGTAATATTTATTTAATTCTTCAGCGCGAGAAAATCTTTGTCATACTATATAGTTTCAGCGCCACAAGTTAGAGATGAGACCAATACCGACACTAACACCGACATCAAGATCATTACCATGGCGGGCTCAACAACGTATGTTGGTTCTCATTATGCCAAGGACTATGCTAAAAACTGACCCGTTGTAAATATAGTGTTCCGACGGTTTCGGTAAGCACATCTAGCCGTTTATCAAGTATCCGATTTGTTCTGAAAATATGCCGCAACAGGACATCGAGGTCCCAGAAACCCTTCTCAAGAAGAGAAAGCAAAACGAGAAGGCTCGCGAGGAGCGTTTGGAAAAGGCCGCAACTGCCAAAAAGGTGTGCGTTTGTTTTCGTCCCCCCACCTGTGATGTACACGTACCCTGGAATGGCTAGCAAAACTGTGTTTTTCCATGCTGCCTCCAATCAACCATCTTTCGGGACTGATATGACTGCCACTTTATACATAACACTCTGGTGTGATGCTGATCTGACTGCTACACCCAGGCTGCCAAAGCTAAACGAAAGGTTATCTTTAAGCGTGCCGAGTCTTATGTGAAGGAGTATTTATCGAAGGAGAAGGAGGAGATCCGCCTAAAGCGGGCAGCGCGTGCGTGTGGCGACTTCTATGTTCCTGCGCAACCCAAGGTGTTGTTCGTTATCCGTATCCGAGGGTAAGTAGCAACTCAGTTCTGGCCGAGATTGACTGAACAGTATGAGATAGTATCAACGAGATTGCACCGAAGCCCCGCAAGATTCTACAACTCCTCCGCCTTCTGCAAATCAACAGTGGCGTGTTTGTACGCGTGACGAAGGCGACGCAGCAGATGCTCCGTCTGGTAGAGCCCTATGTCACTTATGGGTATGTTGTCTGTACGAGACAACTGCCGTTGTTAACGAACGCTATCGCACCAGAGAGCCAAACTTGAAGACCGTCCGAGAGCTGATCTACAAGCGTGGCTACGGCAAAGTCAATCGCCAACGTATCCCTTTGTCCAATAACTCCGTCATTGAAAATGCTCTTGGCAAGTATGACACCTTGTCCGTCGAGGATCTCGTGCACGAGATCTTCACTGTCGGACCCAATTTCAAACAGGCCAGTCACTACAGTATAAATTGTGCAAACATTCTGATACCCTGTTTGTTAGGCGTCTAACTTCCTCTGGCCGTTTAAACTTTCGAACCCCACTGGCGGTTGGCGAACGCGCAAGTTTAGGCACTTTGTTGAGGGCGGCGACTTCGGTAACCGGGAAGCCAATATCAACAAGCTTGTCCGACAGATGAACTGATGTGGGGGTCCGATCGTCAATAGTCACCGTGGGATTCTGATCCCTGTATTCACTTTAAAAACATATGTGTTCTTTACACACTTTACTGCCGTATGATGGATGCGAGCGATATTCTTTACACTTCATACCTACTTCACGGGCAGGATAAGCACTTAGGTGGTCTGAATCTCTGAGACCTGTTATCCATGAGAAATTCACCCCCTCAGTCATTAAAAGGGAACAAGGACGTCAATGATCTCCTGCACACACTCCGGTACGCTTCGACTATCAGCCTAGGACCATTCCTCAGAGTAGCTCATGGGCCGGCAGCGGCGAACACTTCCGGCGCGCGCTGAACTCCCAACGCACCCCCGGGGCAGCCCCTTTGCCAACGTCTCCCGCACTTGGGCCCTCACTTCCGTATGCTGAGATATATGGTTTGCAACCCCATCGCCTCTCGTCCCAGGCTCCCCATGTTGATGCGAAGGTCACTTCCACACTAGTAGCGGGACCCATCCCGCGAAGCTGGGCAGTCACAACCGCACCGGCCATAGCCTTTGAGAGCCCTGAGTGGCGGGAAACGGCGTTGTCGCTCTTTTTTGTTGCGCAGATCGGTGGTCCCGTGGGGGCGGAAACTAGACCGGCAGTGCCGCGCCTGGGCGAATTCTGCCTCCGCGTCATACTGAGGTATTGTGGCACCGACGCCGATGTCGTCAAAGACCTTGTGCCATATCTCGGACCTCATCTCAGGAAGCAACTGATGCGAATATGCGCCGTACAGTGCCCGCTCCCCAGCGCGAGTCTGCGGGTGCTCCTGGGGGAAGAGCACAATCAGGTAGACGGGGAACTCATCGTCGTCGAGCCGACATCACCCCCTCGTCCGGAACTCTTCCAGCCCGAGCAGGCCCAGGCCCAAAGGGATCCGGAAGGGCTATGGGATGCTGATACTCATGAGGGTCCTAGCCCACAGCTTCTCACTGCCCTCGCCATCGTGTCCACCTCCCTTCCAATACCTACGCTCCTTGCTTTCCCACCTTCCGTCACACGCCTCGCCCTTGTTCACTTGTCCGCGCCGATTCCGCTGCACCGACTACCGGATAAGTGTCCACTTCTCGAGATGTTGGACATTTCCTACAATCTTTGGCTCGGAGAGCCGGCTTGGGGTGGAGAGCGGGCCCTGGAGAGAGTTGCATGGCAGCGTTGGGCGTACTTGAAGGTATTAGGCTGTCGTGAATGTGGGATTTCGTTGGAAGAATTACGGAAGGTTAACGAAGGGCGGTGGGATGATGTCACGATTGTAACGTAGCAATCGTTTGAAAGGGGAGACTTTAGTGATATAAATGTCTAGCCAGGTGGGCGACTGCCGAGAAGCAATACAGAAGTCCGAGTCAGATACAAAGTGTGCGGGCTACAAAATAAAGCGAGTGCATCTATGACGATATTTATGCTATCCTGGGTGTTGCATGAGGCTTTGGAGGTGTGTGTACTTTGAATGATAGGGTGGTGAGTGAGCGATGTGGTCGCGTTAAGTAGATAAGAATTGGCTCAAGTTGAAAGTGGGGGCCACCTGTTAATGAGATTAGCGCGTTTGAAGGCACGCAGCAATAAGTCACAAACCTCAGGGTCATCTCTCCTTGACATTTTTACACCTGCAGGAGCCGAAGCTAGGATGGGTTGTGGCCGCGAAGATAATGCAATTCCGGTTGGCCATCCGCGAGAAGGAGGCACACGGATGTCGTGCTCATTCATGTAGTTCCATATGGCAGTATTATACCGAACATGCAATTCGAGATACGAGATTGGAGGAGAGCCCGCTCGATCTGCATTTGGCTACGTCAGCGTCTCGACACTTGCGGTGGTGGAGGCAAAGAACAACGAACGGAGGATTGCACTGTTGATCTCGTCAGCGACGACCTGCCTCCGTTCCTGCGTCAGATATTTTGCCATGGGACTCTGCTCTGGGACTTTGTAGGCCAACAGGCTACTGACAGCGCTGAGCTCGTGTTGATACTCAGCCCGTTCGTGCGGATCTTGGAGTGCTTGCGCGCAATCATACAGCTCGTATACGTGTTTCAATAACCGGGCAAGGTGAGCATCGCCATCAACTTCATTGGAAAGATCCCGGATATTACTTTGCGGAGATACACGAGGGATGGATTCGGGGTCAAAGGTGGAGGGTCTCGTGGACGAGTGTAGTAGTGGTCTGGTTCTGGATGCCTCGATGAAAGCCAGTATGCGAAGATCGAGATATAAGTGTGCGGGTTCTATGGTAAAAGCGAGTGATGGAGATCGATCTACTCGTGTCGCTATGGTGGACCCAGAGCAAGGACTCGTTGGTGATGAAGAGAGGATAGACGGGAAGCTGGCGTCCAAGAGGTCAATGGCATCGTCAACACGACCCGAGAGGATGCTGGTCTGAACATCTGAACAAGCTGCGCTTAGTGGATGAGGTGGTGGGTGCTATGTGGTGTAAGAATGTGCACCTCGTCGGAGGACCGCCTGGTGTAAAGTTTCTTCGGTGACACCAGGGGGGTCATCCTCCCCGGATGGTCGACAAATTTCGTCGCCATCTGCGTCGAGGAGTCGGACGGTACTATCAGCGGCAAAGGCCCTGGCAGTACGCGTGTAACAGCGCTGGACGAGATAGTCTAGGATGAGCGCACGCTGTGGGAAAATGTTAATATGTATATTTCATGAGAATGGCACGTTTTGGGCTTGCCAAATGTTGTGGTGAAGGGGCGTGTGGTGGAGAGGCGCGGAGCTGAACAGGATGTGAAGACATGATTGCGTGTTGAGAGCGCTTGGGTGAGACCAAGACCGAAACAAGGGCAGAACCGGGATCACCGGGTTTACAAGCTCGCCGCTCACCGCCAGGATTGGGCGGTTCGGTCAATCCTGCCATCATTTCATCGTCATGTCCTTCAGCGATTGGACTGGTCTTATGTCCATGTTTTTCTGGCTGGGGGCTCAATTCCCGTGAGTGATCTTTCTCTCTTCTATTTTTTCTCTTTCTCTATCCCGACACTCAACTTCTAGCCAACTCCTCGAGAATTTCCGCCGCCAGTCCGTAGAGGGTCTTGCACTCCCTTTTCTCGCCAATTGGCTACTTGGTACTATCTACACCCCACTCGTCGTTCATTGTAATGCCCATCTATAACATTCTAGGCGATCTGACTAACCTCATTGGCTGCCTACTCACACACCAACTTCCATTCCAAGTAGCTATGTCATATTTCGCATCTTGGCCGAAACTCACAATTTTTGTTAGACGTGGCTTGCCACTTACTTCTGTTCCATTGACCTCGTGTTACTTTCTCAGTACTTCTATTATCGCAAGACTGCCACTCCCACGGTGTCGGCCTTTTCCCAACCACGCTCGCGTGCTGGATCGTTGGCTTATCGCACATCGAGGGAGAGAGCCCCGTCTCGTTACCGCACGCTCTCAGCCGCTGCGGCGAATGTTGCCACGGCTGCTGCTGCGCTCGCTTCGCAAAGGAACGAGCCTCCGACTTCGGGATATGTTCACACCCGGTGGTCACGACGCAGCTTAGATGGCCTCTTAGACAGCGATCCAAATCCCCCGGCCCAGGAAGGTAGTGGTGGTGACATGGATGAAGATCTTCTCGCTACGTTGACAGATAGTGTCTATTCTGAGAGGTCCAGCCGGCAAAGACACGTCTTGTGGAGCAAAGAAAATCGTGCTCCCTCCAGTCACAGTCGCGCAGGCAGCCGACATATACCAACTTCCCTGCAGATCACATCCACCACCGATGATTTCGACGCGTTAGCTCGCGGTCGCACATTACAGCGGGCAAATCTCCCGCCTCTAGACGGAGAAGGTCTTGACTGGCATCAAAGCGAAGATGGGAGCCAACGCCGGCGGAGTTCGCGTGCTAGCAGGCGCGGTGCGACCATGATCTTCATGGGCGTTTGGGCACTATTCGGAATCGGAACGTTGGGTATGAATAGGTATAGTGCAGAGACTCCCACTTCCCTTCAGCCCGGGAGAGTGCTATCGCAGTCAAACCTGGCCCCTCCGAGCTTGCTGTCCCCGTCGTTCACACACGAAAGCCCCTCACTGGCTACCGCCGACGTAATGTTTGACGCGCCACAACATCCTGAACATACTTACAAAGGCGAGCAACTGGCCCCTCGAGCCTCATTGGAGCGCGTAATTGGTCGCATCTCAGCATGGTCATGCGCGACACTGTATCTGACATCCAGGCTCCCGCAAATATGGAAAAATGTGCGTGTCTCACCAGATCACGAACAAACTCCGCTGCTCACGCAACACGCCCCGAAGTTCGTTAGGAAGTCTGTGGAGGTATGGTCACCGCTCGTCGACACACCACTCCGTTCCCGGTTTCAACATTTTTACAGGGCTTATCAATGTTTCTCTTCATCTCTGCTTTCCTCGGCAACTTTTTCTACGTTATGTCTATACTTTCTTCGCCCAGTATGCGCGCCTCTACCTCGCAGTCGTCCGCCTTCCTCACTGAGAGTATGCCGTAAGTCTATCGTGGCAATTGTTCCTCCCCATTTTCTCACGGCTTACCGCAGCTATCTCATTGGGAGTGGTGGCACTCTCATGTTTGATGTGACCATTGTTACCCAGTCCTTCATATACCGCCAACGTCCATCACAACGCGGACGCCGATTATCTACGCGCGAAGCATCTATCGCGGAGGAGGAAAGTCTAATGCGAGCCGATGATGTAGAAGAGTCGTATACCTCACGACGTCGATTACCCGTAACCGCAGAGGAGACGAACGTCAGGGATTAACCGATCTCGAGGACTTGCATATTTTACATGACTTCAGCTACTAATTTCTCTTGGGTGTATGTAATAACACGGGATATCCAACAGCTCTACCTAATGCGCTCAGAGGCTGAAATGATGGAACAACGCGTGTCACATATACTTCAACTTAATGGCCGACTCGAGGCCTGTTGCCGCGGCATTCTACTAACTAAGAATCCCAAATTAGCACACAATCTATCTGTGGCGTTTCTATGATAGTTTCTATTCTAACCTGTCGATATGCTTCCATGTCAGTACGATGGAGGGACAAGTGTTCTCCAGGCACATCACTTTGCGGTGCGGGGCCAGATGATGGGCCAGATGAGCACACGAAATACGATAGCAGCGTGGGAATGTTGATGAGGCTATGACGGGACGGCGGGCCGATCGAGATTGGACGACACTGGCCAACACTGGCTCACTCTGACTGGCGACCTATCATGCAGCCACGGGGACACACAAAGCGAGCGCAAGCTTCAACGGTGCCCTCAGGATCAGGGCCTCCTCCGACAAAAAAGACGCGATTTTTCGAGCCTGCGGACGACTCGGCTAATTTCGCGGAGGAGGTGGACGCGGCTCTCGAGAACCCATCGGCGACGCGTAAAGGGCGCGTCAAAACCGAGGGATACGACTCCGACTCGAGCGACGATGGCGAGGGAGTAGTTCTCAGCCGTCGAGCCGCCGCCGATGGCACGGCCAAAGAAGACGACGATGACGACATGTTCGCCACCTCCAAGGACGACGACGACAACAAGGCGGCTGCGGCGACCGGATCGTGCGAGAAAAAAAGGGGGGCCGCCGAGGAGTTCCTGCGTCTTGGCGACATCGAGGGGCAGGAATTCGGGCGCGGGTCGGGCGACGACGACGATGGAGAAGAGTCCTCTGGTGATGACGAGCCCGAGGACGAAGACGACGCGGAGCGACGGAAGAAGGCTGGCATGGGGTACGAGCTGTCGTCGTTCAACATGCGCGAGGAGATGGAGGAGGGCAAATTTTCCGCGGACGGGATGTACGTGCGGAATTTCGACCCCCACGCGCTGCACGACCGGTGGATGGACGGCCTCGAGGAGCGGGAGATCAAGCTCGCCCGGAAGCGCAAGCGCCGGCAGGAGAGGGCCCAGAAAGAGAAGATACAGGCGGAACAGCGGGAGCTGGAGGAATTGGGCGGGAAGGAGGCGGTCGAGAGGGAGGTGCTCGGCATGTTGAAGAAAGGCGAGACGGTGTTGGAGGCCTTGCAACGCCTCGGCGTGCGCGCCAAGCCGAAGGCAAAACAATCTAGGTGCGCGAGTTTCCTCCCTCATTGTTGATATCATGATGTCCCTAATCCAATCCTAGTTCTGCTTCACGGTCGGCGAGAACTTCCTCGCATGATTCTCGCGCAGTTGCGGACCGACCCCACAGCTCGTTATCAGACGTCGAGCAGCTCACCCACCTGGCTTCGACCCTTCTCTCGCTTGGTGACACCGACATCTACTCGCGGACCTACGAGGAACTTGTACGCTCCGTGAGGTCCGCTGGAAAAGTTGACTCTTCGTGGGTGCCGCCGTCTGCGGACGTCAAATACGAATACAAGTGGGACGTGCTAGGCTCTACGGGTGAGCAGGGTCAGGTGTTCGGACCATATGGCGAAGAAGAGATGCAGTCGTGGTACAAGGCATCTTATTTTGGTCTGACAGGCGAGAAGGTGAAACTGCGACCTGTTGGCGGAGACTGGGGAAGCTGGTCAGATTTCTTATGATGTTCAACGTGTTTGGGCTTGGTGGTGCATGTACTACTATGATACAGTGTCCAGTGTGTGCATAACTTAGGTTTGGGAGAAGGCTTAAGATCTAGTGGCTGACATATTGGAAAACGAACGAAACCTCGGGGTAACCTACTTCAGCTCTGAGTAGATCGTCATGGTTGTTCCTCAATTCCTCATTGGTGAAATGATTCCACCTAAAGATAATTGGATCAGATAACTATGAAGTGTCCTAAAAAAAGGGGAATACGTGCGTGCTGGCATCACCGTAAAGCAGCGCTGCAGCCTTGACGATCTGTTTGCCGTGCTTGCAGCGCTTGCACTTGAAGGTCTCGTGTGTCTCGCATTGCGTGTGCTCGTTGAACAAGAACAATTTCCTGAGGGCGTCGGTCGAAAAATGACGTTCTGCGTCTTCCTTTTCGTCTACCACAGCGGAGGAGAGAGCTTGCTTCGAGGCTTGACGTTGGAATATCTTTTCTTCTATAGTACCTGTGGAAATGAATCGATACACGAAGCCTGCACAAAAGCCACAGATAAATGACTACAAGGACAGGTGCGGAAGAGATTTGACACACATTCTTTTTTCTGACCATCGCGCCAGACACGTGCTAGAGCTTGCTGGTCTGCCGCGGGGTTCCAGTCTGGGGGACACTGTGTGAGGAGCGTTCGGTGCCTGGAGGGAAAACGCTACCTGGGTCGAACAAGATCAAACGATTCGCCCCGATGAGGTTGATCCCGCATCCACCAGCCTTGCTACTCAGCAGGAATACGAACTCCTTGCCCTCAGGGTCATTGAATTGATCAACGAGCTTCTGGCGCTTGGTGATAGTCATCGTGCCGTCCAGGCGGAAGTACCCATACCTACGGGAGCGACGTTTGACATCATAGTAGCCGAGCACGATGGATATCGACGCACTTTTTACTTCGGAGCATTTTCTCAAAGATGTCCAGCGTTTGGGTATAATTACTAATGAGGACAATTTTGTCGTTGGTTTCCGTCCGGATCTGGTGCAAGAACCTCCATGATTTTCAGTATTTGGTAACCGAAAAGCGGACGCGGACACACCTCTCTAATACCATAAATTTACCACTCCACTCACAGTGGACCGATGGGTTTCTATCACGGCCTTTCGCACCAGCTTGTTGACCAGGGCCATGAAATCCCTCTGGTATTAAACGTTCACATCCGTGAAGGTCATTGGGCAGATCAAGCAGCTCGGGATGATTGCAGAGTTTCTTGAGGATATTGATCGCCTTTAAAGGCTGCGAGTCTACGCCACGAAGTAGGGCTTGAATTTCTGGAGACGAGATGAACAGTTTGTATAGGGATAGCTGGAAATCCGATAGTCCGCAAAACACGACTTGTTCATATTTCACCGGAACTAGATTACAGAATAAGAAGTGAGCGTGTGAGAGCAATCCCGGCAGGGTAACGCACGGTATTTGGAGAGAAGATCGTTCGTCCGGCGAATGATAAACTTGGAGACCATCTCGCCGAGCTCTTTCAGTTTCTTCTCGCACGTGGCTTTCACTTCATCAGTCGCGTCTGCGTCGCGACCACGAATGATAACGTTCTCAAAATTCTTCCGAAAATCGTTTTTCGTTCCCAAGAAATTGGGATTTGCGAAACTGAGTAAGGAAAAGTACTCTGAAAGATCATTCTAGGAGGGGGATTTTAGCGAGTGTCCGTGCAGTGATATATATCAGCAGACGTATACCTGGATGGGAGTGCCAGAAAGAATTACGCGACGCCTCACGTCGAGGGAGTTCAAAGCCTGGAATGTGAGCGACTCTATAGATGTGTGTTGGCCTTGAGTACGGAAGGAAGGTGTGAAACGGTGTGATGTCTTTTACCGGAATTCTTCAAGCGATGTCCCTCGTCGCAAAGCAGGAGGCCAATCTTGCAATTTGCTAGGTGCGCTGTGAGCGTTCTCAATGTCTCGTAAGAGACGATCATTACTATGGCATGGGGTAAGACTAGACGTCTAGATGAGTCGCTGTCGACCAACCTGGCTGCATGATGTTCCGTCCGCCGGCAGAGACCCAGCGTGCAACCCTCTCCAACAGTTCGGCCTTTCCCCCTTTGCCATCTACGGCCAAGGGTGTTACGGTGTCTTTACCGAGCCACTTTGCTTGAAGAGATCAGAGCGAACCATCCACACGAAACTATAATCGCGTACTGAGTTCATTTGCCCAGTTCTTCACCAAACTTGATGGACAGGCAATGATACACTTTTCAATGGTGGGCTTCCCAGCGTGAGGCGACTGTTTGATGAGCGTCCAAAGTAAGGTGATACACTGTAGTGTCTTGCCGAGACCCATTTCGTCAGCCATGATGCAACCGTATTGATTCTCCACGACCATCCCAGTTGTGCATCGGTACAAAAACTATACGACGCAGCATTGAGCAGGACCGGTCGGAGAATCGGGAGGAAAACCCGCACCTTGACCCCTTCAACCTGGTGGGGCCGCAGAACCTTGCAAAGGCGTGGGTCGATGACGACTGGCACCTTGTTGCGATGGGCCTTCTTCTCTTTACCACCGCCGAGTAGCTCTTTCAAGCTCTTGTGTGGGTTGTATAGCCCTGCGTTTTTCTCCCTCGCTTCCTTCTCCGCTTGGACTCTGAGCTCTTCTTTCTCTCTCTCTTTTCTCTCTTCGTCTGTCTCCCGCGTATCAATAGTGGGGTCATAGAGCACGATCGCATGATCCTCCATCGGATCGTGTAGTGGCCTAGGGATGATCCTAACCTGCGGCCTTATGCCGAGCGACGGATTGGATTGAAGGGTCTTGACAAGCTCGCCGTTCTTGTTCGTCATAATGGGAATGGTGTATCTACGAGGGCCAAATAACTCGTTGAAGGGCTTAGGTTTGTAAACAGGAAACTGATGGGTGTCCCCTCCAGGCTGATTCTCGGAGTCGTTGGGTGGCTTTCGTTTCTTCGAAGATTTCGAGCCCGAATCTGAGTTGGCACTATCATCGTCTTCTTGGGTCTCTTTGTAAGAGACACGCTTCCTCTTCCTTTGTGGCTGAGCACGCTGTACGGCTGGAGTCGGGACTTTGAACGGCTTGTTAACGCGAAAGCTTTCTTGGTGTCTATCAATGACTTTGCCATCTGCAGTTGTGGGTGCTCTGCGGAGCATTCTGTCGTGAACCAAGTCAAGCGAGATAAAGCTTCTGAGTCAATCCTGGCGCGCGCATACACGCGTTAGGCGTTGTGTCACGTGCTCGTGCGCTTCTGGTCGTTTGTCTTGACACATAGCGGACTTTGAACGTTGCTTGCTGTTGCTTGCGGCAACACGTTGGGCTTTATGCAAGCTTTATGTGTGGTCGTTTTCTCACTGACTATGCACCTCTGCTCTGTCGCGTGGGTTTATACTGTTTGGTCTTTTTAAAACAAAGAAAGAAGTCACCGACTGCACGCTTTTGCGGTGGCGAACTGGGTGGGATCGGAGTCGGGGTTTCAATCGTCGACTGAAATACTCACGTAGATGATCGCGTGCTCTGGAAATGCGCCCCAATCGTGCTCGCACGCACGCACCGTCGTACGCTGGAACGAGCTTCGTGTGACTGCTTCCCACTTTGTTTCAAATACTGAATAGCACACTTTCGAGCACCTCTACTAATTCCGCTAGTCGTTCGTGTTTGTCTAACATCCATGCAAGATATGTTTGTCTCGACATTGTTTCGACACATACAATACAATCCACCGAAATCCACGATGCCCACGCCAGAAAATAGGAATCTCCACCAAGTCGAATCCTCAGACAGCCTCAGCCTCAAGGGTCTCCTCTCACAGACCTCCAACGCGTGTCTCTCCTATATTTTTGGGTGTGGGCACAGCCATGCAAGCAGATTTCCGAGATCGTTCAAGGGCTCGCACAGATGTACCCAAGGTGAACCAAGATATCTCCGAGTCATTCCAGATTGAGAGCGTTCCTTCCTCTCCGCCCCCAGGCTATCGTGCTGTTTACTAAACATATACTGGCATTACTATGTACTAACACAATGGATGTCAGTCATGGCTGTCCCTTTCTGTTGCCGACGGGCTCGCACGCAGATCGAACATCCGACTTGCGTGCATGCATCTCGGCAATATATATATATATAGCGTGGTTTGCTTGAGGACGACGTAGAAGTGGGCCCTTGACGAATCAAATTTAATCAAACCTGGTGGCCGCTGCAATCGAGTGTGCGTCCACATCAAGCCGAATGACTCTCGCCCCAGAACCGGTGTCGTTGAATTTTACACGTGACCCAGTCGTGCATGAGGCGGCGGTGCATCCTCTTAAAACCCCCTCAACGCATGGATTTCTCTCGTACACATCTCTTCCTGCTTTGCAATGTCTTGTTAGTGGTGCCACATTAGCATCCGTTGTACTTATGCTCAATGCCTGTTCCACTTAGATAAACGTCCTCTGGTCATTCTGGTCATAGGTGCCGTTGGTGCGACCGTGGGTATCGTTCTGACCCCACTTGTGGCTACTGCGGTCCTTAACGCGGTCGGATTTAGCGCCGTTGGGCCCGTCGCCGGTGAGCCTCGTTGATCACCACTAGAGCCCTCACCTGCTCACACGAACAATGTAGGCACTGCGGCCGCCGCCATACAAGCCGGAATCGGCAACGTTGCCGCGGGTAGTCTCTTTGCGACCGCCCAAAGCGTGGCTATGGGCGGAGCCATCCCCGCGGTCGTCGTAGCCATCGGGGCAGGCCTGGGCAGCTTGGGCGGTGCTGCCTTCGGCGCCTCGTCTTTCGGTGCGAGCATTGCTTCCGCAGTCATGCGTGCAGCCTCGGTCATTGGCGCAGGCATATGTACTGCTGCTGCAAGGGTCGCTGGCGTGTGGCGCCGCTTTTCCAGCCGTTTTCAAAAAGGAAAATGCAATTTCGACGACAAGCGCGCCTATTGAGCGCTCTCAGCTGCGGAAACCGGAATGAAAGTTCCGTGATGCAAAGGTGGACCATGGACTGTGTTTGTGGCTACGGCAGCAAAAGAAAAGAAAAAGAAAAGAAAAAGGGTGCCGCCGCTGCCCTCTGACTGTAATTCTTGTCCTGTTCCCCTTTCTACCCGCCGTGTTCTGCTACCATGTCCGCATTGTGTAGTTGAGTAGAGTGCTGTCTATTCACCGGGAGATTTGGTGTGTAAATCGAGTGGAGTTGGATCTGAGCATTGGACACAATGCGCGGCCTTGTTCTCGGCGTTCCCAAAATTTGACTTCTTACTCGGTTTAGAACTTCAGAATGACGAAGCAATTGATGCTTCGATCTAAAGGCAAAATCGCAAGAGCGTTCAAAAACTTTCAAACGTTGTTCGAGCTTATTCAAATCCGTGCCAATACTGGGTGGTCCTGCAAGTGTGGGGGCTATTCATAAAGTACAACTCAAAAACAGTCAAGACAGTTAGTATGATTGTAGATGGTGCCACTACTTTGCGAGAATGGAATGAATACATCTCCTATCCGTCGCCGAGCAAAGCAAAAATAGGCACGAAATAAGCCGTGACGTGCATTCCCGCTGCACACGATAGAGTAGGTGATAGGTGATAGGCGATTGACCTTAAAATTTGACCTAGGCTACTCCAAAGATAGCTACCATAAATAACTGTGCAATCTACCAACGAACATTCTCCGCGAGCGCAGCGCCGTCGGCGAATGCAGAATAATTGACCACCTTGACGTGCGAGACAACCACAGTTTCAGATAAGCCCTCGAGAGAAGGGGTCAACGCAAGCTTTTTGGTGTGGTCTTCGTTTGTCGACGAACAGCAAGCCAGAACTTCTGAGCTCGCCATCACAACAAACTGATCCGAAGGAGGTTAGGTGTATGTCCTGATGATAAAACAGAGGACGAACCAGTCCACCCTCCTCCAGCTTACTGCGAAACGCGTCGAACACTCTACGTTGCTCTGCAGTTGCTGTCTCGTCAAGAGCTAGGCGTGCGCAAGAGCCACCTGTCTCGAGCGTCTCCAGAAGAGCGGCGGCGGCATGGGATTTATACAGCTTTCCAGGTGGGCCAGGAGTACCCGAGACAATATTTTCGAGCCGTGTAGTTTGTGCGGGTGCTATGTCCTTGAGTGTCACTGGCACGGTCGTCGAATTGTCGAGTCTAAGGGGGAAAGGCTTGGGAACGGAAGTGGAAGACAACCTAGACGAATCGCTCGAGGTAACTCTCGAAGGGCGAAGATTACTCACTCACCCCGTCTCTGTGGCCGCGGTGGCCACCCAAGTTGCCAAACCGGCACCAATTGCTCTGCAGTGGCATTAGATACGAGAATTAAACTCCTCGACAAGCTTACAAAGGGCCGAAGATAGTCGCTCTCCTCCATGGGTTTGGCGAGCCCGATGATGGCTCCGGAAAGCTGATGGAAGTGGGCATTTTATCGGGTAGCCTGAAAATATTGCTTCGTCAAGGAGAGCCGTAAACAAAGCCCGTCGGATTTCTCACTCGAAGGTCGTATTGGAAGGACTGGGCTGAATTTCTTCATGGTTCAGCGGTATGGGATCATCATCGTCGGCGTCGGCGTCGGCGTCGCTAAGATCCGCCAACTTCGTTGACTCTGCCACAGTGGGTGCACTGGTTTTATCTTGCAGAGGAATCTCGACGCTCGAAGTACCAGATTGAAAAACCACGCTTTCAACTGGCGCACTAGTGGACTCTAGGAGCTCGAGGACTTCCTCAGTATCTTGTGTAGTTTCTTCGCCATTTGTTCTGCGTCTTCCTCTCCGTGGTTTAGGGTTTTGTTCCTTATTGTCGGCGGTGGGGAGTTGGGCTTTCTTGCCCCTGAGTCCCGTTCTACCTGCCTTGCCAGTCAAGGTTTGGGGAGCAGTAGGTTCCCGGGGACGGCGGGGGCGCCCGCGCCTCCTGGACTGGGGTGGTGCGCTTTGGATGCCCGAGTTTGCCAAATCGGCCAGTTCAGAAAAACCATCATGGACGAGCTTGTCGCTGGACGCTGATCGAACAAAAACTCAGCTTCGGGCCATAGGGGTCTGGCTGGTCGTGAGCGTACCCAACTTTGGTGAAGACGAGGGTTCCACCAGCATCTGTTCACCTTCCGACTGGGAATCAGGAACCTACAAAACCGTCAAGCATTTGCCGCCGACCGGAATTATACATGAACTGACCGGCGTGTGCGACACGCGCCTGACCCTCTGTGTCGATCGAGTCCCAGTTCTGCCTCTGCTGGAGCCGGTCCGCTTGCGCTTAGATGGGCTTTCTGGTTCAGGGGATTGTAATGGTCTCTTGGCATCGTTCGTGGTCCCCTTCAAAGGAAGCTCCACTGCCGACGTTGGTTTATCTTTCCTAAGCGGTGGCCTGCCCCTTCGGCCTCGACGAACGGTAAATGACCAAGGGACGATACTCAATAAAGGGAGGCATACGTGGAGGTCCCGTTGGAAAAACTTCCTCTCCGTTGGTCCACCCCTCAATTGAATCCACGTCACGACCTTTGGTATCTATACGCTCCCAGAACCTGTCAACAATCCCCTCTCCACTGTTTTCGAAGGATTTGAAGGGTTCCCAGCTACGAACAACACGTGGGTGAACAACGTAGCCAGCAACCCCATAATGTTATATATGAACGTACGTGTTGTCAGCGTCTTCATAGCCCTTCCACTAAAGCGAAACGGATATTGAGCATTCGGCGAAGAGGTAGAAAGACATGTCTTCGCACTTTCACATAAAACTTCTGCGGTTGGGATCAGCGTGTGCAAGTGGAGTGCATAAGGTCGACCTACCCATCCCATCTTTTTCCCCCTCATGAAGACTTTTGCCTTCAGAATTGACTCTTCCCTGTAGTTTAGAAAACGAGTCGACGTGAATTATCTGATATACACACCGACTTCATATTCGGGAGTCGCCATATGGGTGGGTGATGGTCGTTGAGGCTGGCACGGTCATGTGAGGGTTAGATAAGACGCGCACAAACGTTCGCCGACCCGGGTTTTCCACGAGTGTCTCACCTTGCTGCTTGCTTTCATAATAATGGTTATCGACGCGAAGTTACCTCCTGAAGAGCCCGCTCCCTTGGGCGCCCCACCGCCCGCCTACGCTCCGTCGTCGCAAGACTCCTCCTCACGCGACGCACCACCACAACCTCAGCCCCAGCAGTATCCACCATCGACAGGCAACCCTCTTCCGGGGTCTCCGGGATCATCACCTGCATGGCATAATCCTGGTCCAGGGCCGCAGCCCGTTTCTCAGAACGAGTGGGATGGACAGCAGTACCGGAACCAAAGTACGTCCACTCGTAGGTGTTGACTTTATCTTATTTACATTCTGATTCCCCCAGTGTTCGCTCGTTGTGCAAGGGGTGAGCACGACGTGGTCACAAGCTTTGGTCTCTGCGGCATCATTTGTGCCATCCTTCTTTTCCCAATAGGGCTCATCTTTCTCTGGTGGGCTACGACACTTGTCTCATCGGGTTGCAAAAGTACTCACTTCCTTGTAGCATCGATACAGAGAAAAAGTGTGCACGATGTGGAGTGCGGTTATCCAGCTAGATCTCTAGCTAGACTGTGGCCATATCTGTATGGCTGGAGAGGCCCCGACCCTTGCTCGTTTACTTTAGCCTATCTTCGGACATTACATTTTTCAGCGTGTAATTTTATGTCGCTCCAGTCAATTCAGTTACGCAGTGCTCAACGCACTTACTTGACCAACCCCATGAGGCGTGGAGAGCGCGGCTACTTTCATCTCTATCACCGCATTGGATAATCTTTTTTATGAAGCGACACAAACTTAGGTCAGATTACCTGCGAAAAAGACGGAACCACTCGAAATGCTGTTTATATTTGCACTGAAAATAGTCAATAAGAGCAAGAGCTATGTATAAAATAGATAACTAGGATGCGAGTTGGATAGCAAGGTACTAACTAGCTAGATCAGAGTTTAATGCGATATTATAAATACATGCGGACAACGCGCTACCCACGGGGAGGAAACATCCTGCCCGCAATGAGGCAGTCCTTCACCCATTCCATAGAAACATACTTTTCTCCCCCGACTGGTGGTCGTTCGTGCGGTTCCTTTACGACCACATACTGGAAGTCTTTTAGATCAGGGTTGGACGAGTATTTCAGCTCAGGAACGGCTTCCACACGGGCAGCGCCCATGGACACGATGATGCGTGGGATGAAACGACCACTGTCATTGCCTTTTTCATCACCCACACCCGCGGTTCCCTGGCGTCGGGTGTTGTCAATTGAGCACTCCCCGCCAGAACGACCAAAAGCTTACCTTTTTACCCTTTGCTGGTGGTGGGAAGTATTCCTGTCCCAGTACGAGAACCGACATCTCCGAGAAAAGCTTGGTTGGCACTTTGTTCGACATGATGCCCGTTAGGTGATCCAGGGTTGTGCCCCAGTCTAGATCCACCATCTGGGTGACGCGTGCCCCCAGAGTGTCGCTATAGCCTGCGGACAAGAGGTAGCAGGGCCAATCGGAGACCGTGCATTGCTTTAAAATGTCTCAGTATGCGTTCAAAGTCGGATCGAGAGGTGAAACTCACGCCGGACGACATGGCCTCCAACCAGGCGACAGAGACGCACGGTATGCCAAGCGCAAGTGCGGTGAGGTATCGCGGCTTTGCATTTGCGGCATCAGAGACGAGAAAAACCTGGTGGATGTCTAGCTTCGTCTCCGTGCCGATGCTATCGCTAGTAATGACCCAGCGCTTCTTGTTGGAAGAGTATTCGCCAGCCAAGGAAAATATGTCGGACCAATCATCGAGTACGGTTCCGCCGATGTTCCGGATGACCCGTAGGATGGATTCCTTCTCCTTCTCCCGGTCATAACCTACGGACATCGTGACGACGATTCCCACTTTGGCCAGCACCTTCTTGTTCAAACCGGTACCGGAGTTCCTCAAAGAAGATGGGGTCTCGGATTTCGTTGTCGGCACCAAAGTCACGATCTCGTCCAAGTTGATCGTTCGATCCACCCATTGTGAACTGATCGCTCGACTCTGGATCTTGATTCCGATGACCTCAACCTTTAACTCGATCGTCGGTTCGTCAGTCAGTCGAACCACTACCGTGCCGTAGCTTTGTCCGTCCACATTCGCAACCGTCGCCTTCTCCTGGCTCTCAATAACCGAAACGCGATCACCGACTCGCAGTTCCAACCGACGGAGGTTCTTCAAATCCACGACATCTTCATCTCCGTCATCAAATTGAATTTTGAAGCGGTCAATTGATCCCACGCGCTCGCAAACGATGCCAGAAAAATACGCAGCTTCATGCTTCCACAGGGCGAATACACGTGTTACCGTATGGTGGTGGCTCTTGTTCCTTTTGAGGGCTCGCGCGGTCGAAGAAAGGGATGGTGTTTTACTCGCCTCTCTTGGAACCGACCTGTACCCAGCCTTGCGAACAGAAACCGTAGGAAGGCGCCTGCGGTTCAATGGCAATTGCACCTTCGAGTCTCGCGGAGTTGGTACGTCATCCTCGGCCTCCACTGGTAGGTCATCAGCCGACTCTGTATCTTTACCGGGAGTGGAGATCACAAGGTCAGGTGGTGGGTCCGGTATGGGCGTATCTTCCACTGCATCGTAGCGTCGTTTGCCTTTCCGACGCGAGCCGCTACGCGGTGGGGTCGGTGGTCTGGGAGGGACGGGAGAGGGCCGATGGTCCCGCTCCGGAACGGAAGATGGAATCTCCTTGTCACCAACCTCAGTTCCTCGAGTTTTGGGGACCTTGGTCCTCGGAGCACGTTTGGACCGTCCACTCGTGCGAGATGACTTAGCCTGTGAGATTCTAGTCGAAAATACAGAGACACGCGGAATGAGAATGGTGCAATACCTTCGGTAGGTCACTTGCATTTTCAGACAGCGGAGCTACCTTTGGAGCTTGGCGGCCCGTGGTGAGCATTAGCGGGACATCATCTTCATCGTCATCCGTCTGCGCGTCTGTCCCCTCACCAGGTGGAAGGACCTTGTCTTGTATGACGGGTTGAGGTGGTGGAGACTCGTGTGGAGGGGTAGATAACTTGGGTCGGGTTGGAGAGGGTGAGGCATCCGCAGGTTCAGAATCGGGAACAACAGCGGTCTCTCGACTGTCCTCATCTATCGCAGGTATACCAAGATCATTACGATCGTGAACGCGGGATGACTGTGGTTCTGCATGCACTTGCGCTGCTAACTGTTCATATAACCTGCGACTGGCGCTAGGGGCATGAGACGGTCTCGAGAAGTCAACGGAGGGTTGGGTCTGTCCATCTGGTATACTGTCTGTTGCAGCATGTTGCAGCAGCTGGCCCTGTTGGTGGCGCCATTTTTTCATGGGATTCACCATCCCCAGAACATTCCGGGTATTCGTGGATGGCCGTGAATTCATGGAAGTGCATTCTTGCGGAGAGCTCTGTCCGACGTGCGGGACCCCAACATCGGAAACTTGCGTGGCCTCTACGTCCAAATCCTCAGAGGCAAGTGGCTGTGTCGACTGGTAGTCCTCCGCTTGAGTATCCATATGGTCCATTGACCCCGGGTTCGACACCAAGGGAGGAGTGGAGGCGTTGTCAGGAATATCAGGGGTCTCGTTTTCGTGCGTATCGTCTCGTCCCGGAGCACCAAGCGACACATCTGATACTTGAGAAAGGACGTCATCACCCTGAGCTCCAGATCGCTGAAACCTCCGTTTATGCCTAGAGCCAGAATCAGGAGGCCTCCCAGGTGACGAGGGGAGATCAGTCTGAGTAGGCTCGCGTAGTACTGCAGCTGGGGGTGATCTCGGCGCCGTGGGGGGTTCATCTTCTCGATAGTCTTCTTGCGTCGCACCCTCGCCCAACTCGGAAAGCGGAATCTCAAACTTTCGATTCGCGGCAAGAAAGCGCTTTGCGGGATCTTCCCATTCTTCGGCCGCGGCAAATGAGTCGACAGAAGCCAGAGACGGAGAGCGTCGTCGTTTCAATTTGGAGGCGGAGCGAGACGTCGATTTCGTCTCAGACACGACATTCGGGGCCTTCAATGGCAATTCGGATGGCGAAGGAATATCGGCGTCATGGCACATTTTCCTCCTCTTAATAACCTGTTTCAACCGTGGAAATATGTCAGCAACTGGCGCGTAAAGTAAAGGAAACAAGTGAAGTAGATCCCAGTGGATACAGACCCTAGTTTCCGACATCATGCTGCCCTTTTCACTCCCTTCCGCGCAAGATGCCACCTGAGTCTGCGTTTGAGTGACCGCTAGCCCATGAAAGTGAAGTGGCGAGGCATCGTCATAGGAAGAGGAAGAAAAATCAGGGTGTCGACGATCCGCTGACACGGGCGTTCCGCCAGTCGCGACCTTGCTAACTGTCCCAGATGTGGATGCACTAGACCCCGCGCGAAGGTGAGAGGGATGCGCCGACATGTCACTATCCATGCTTGACTTAGCCGATTGTCCTGCACAAAATACGGATTATAGAACACTGACACCTTTCTTGAGGGCTTGGAAGGCATAGCTGGGTACTACGCCCCGCCAGACTGACTGAGAACGCGACGGTGTCCAGAAAACGCTCAAAGAGAACTTGGTAGTGAACTAACGAGTAGAAGTGAGAAGGGAAAACAAGTGAATTTATATGAGTAAAGGATATTAGTCGCGTCGCCAGGCGAGCGTGATAAATGGTAGGACGGTGGGGGCGCGGACGCGAGTCGAGTTCCCCGTCGAAGCCACCGCGACGGCGCGTCGGGACGCACGTGACCTGACGCGCTTGTGGATGACTTCCGATTTGGTGCACCAAATTTGATCGTGTTCCCACTCGACCTTCTCTTGGACCTTCTCCATCACTTTATCCACTCATTTAATATCGACTACATGCTTCGATAATAATAAAAACTGGTAGAGTGCTGAGTGCTGAGTGCTGATCTATTAAGATCTGTCAGAATTTGTGCATGTGTGAGCACTGGCATTTGCAAAGGTGTGGCAACGATAGTATGTCATCCGACGAGATTCAAATACATTTGTATTTATTTGTTTGTTCTACCTGATTCACCCGACATCCTGCTGAGTATCAGAAATCGAATGCGTTCCTAGTACTCTCATTACCACTCGAATCGTCCCGCCGACGCACCGTTCCCTCTCATCTCCCTATCTCTGTCTCGGTGACCATTCGCGAGCTATAGCGATTGGCTGGCTGGCTTTCTATTCACTGCGCGCTAGACGCTGTGTTCTGTATGGTGGCATGCCCTTGATTTGCCAACCTTCTCAGCGGGGACTGGAGCCTGGTACCTGTCGTCCTCGGTCCCAGAGGAAAAAGCACGTTCATACGATGGATAAACCACTGTCGACAAAATCGTCTCAGAGGAACAATGCTGCCTATGTTCATACTGTCAACGTCGTTCTACCTGAGAAGGCTCATTCGACGCACTTGATCGCCTCCGGGAAAGGTGACGGGACCACGTCTAAAGACCGAAGCCAAAATGTCGAGACCAACCTCAATCCTAATGCCGAAATATCCGCTGTGCCTGACCCAGTACCGAACCCATTGATACCAGCGGTGCCCTCCTTTACTGCTGAGCAGACTGGCCGACCGTTTGAGATGTCTAAGACAGTTACTGGCGGTGGTTCTTCCAGTGTATTCTCGACGAGACTCGTTGCTGTGCCAAATTCATTGCTATCACTGTCGTTTACACCTTCTGCACTGTCTAGCACTTTGTCATTGACATCCACACCGCCCACATCCACATCTAGATCAGCGGAACATCCTATCGGTACATTTAATAAGGCCCCATCACGACAAACTACGCCGCATCAGCTTTCTGCCGCGATTATAACCCTTCTAACCTTAAGCGGCGCATTCTTGGTTATTGCCATTCTCATTGGAGTGAAAGTATGGATACAACCTCGGCGGCGCTCCCATCCAACACCATCGCTCCCGATCCTTCAGGACGCATTCCCAGCGGCTCGAAAAATGGGAGATGAATCGCCTTTGTTCGGTGGTAAAGAACGACTGTCGTCTCAAACGGGGAATCGGGGTGTCCCTTGGACATGGACACAATACCAATCAGGGATACCAAAACCGGTGCCAGCAGCGAACGTCTCAAACTCAAAGTCGGGGGAAACGCCAATGAGATACTCGCGCCTAGTGAACGAGGCGCCGTCTGTCACGCATACAGGGGAACCTGGGATACCAGGCACTGCCAAGCCAAGCACGAACTATGGGTCAGATGGGTACCCGAGCAAAGCACTGTCACGTCTTTCGACACTCTCAGGATTGGTTTACCCCGGGTCGACGTATGAAAGTCCTGGACAGGAAAACATTGGAATCGCTGTCGGGTATGGTCAAGGCCTGGAGTGTGGTGGGACGGAAAGTGCTGGCCGTGAGGTGAGCAAAAGGGCGAGCACGCGGAACATGGAAAAGCGCCGACGAAGTACAATA
>WNGR01000151.1_pt1 | contig 75219 bp, 75 predicted proteins | sample 5407581 | NCBI WGS metagenome assembly WNGR01 (sample SAMN13153383, study PRJNA577476) | soil metagenome | isolation source: 80 cm soil or saprolite under Garry oak tree replicate 2 | place: USA:California | collected 2016-06-15
AAGGAGTTCACGACCAGGCCGGCGGCCATCGCGCACATCGTCAAGCACGCGCAGGGTGGCCTTCGGTTCCACGACCTGCGCCACTCGTACGCGACCTGGCTCGTCTCGGCCGGCGTCCCGATCAACGACGTGTCAGCGGTCATGGGACACGAGCAGACTTCGACGACGCTCGACCGCTATACGCATCCATCGCAGGACCGGGACCGGCGGGTCCGGTCGGTGTTTGCTGACTTTCTGCTGACTCCGCCGGCCGATGACGACCCGGAAACCGACGAATGAGGGCCTACAGCCCCGGGAATTCAATGGTCGGGGTGGCGGGATTCGAACCCACGACCTCTTCGTCCCGAACGAAGCGCGCTACCAAGCTGCGCTACACCCCGTGCGCTCGAACGGCCGAGCGCAACCGCGCCAGCATAGCCGAGCTATGTCCGCGGTCCGAAACCGGTTCGCGGGACGAGAGTGAGCAGCGAGGCCTCGGGTCGGCAGGCGATTCGGACGGGTGCGAAGGGGCTGGTGCCCAGTCCGGCGCAGACGTGAAACCACATGTGGTCGTCCCATTGGTGCAGCCAGCGGGCGCGGCGGACGTCGATGCCGCAGTTGGTGACGATCGCGGGTCCGAACGGGATCCGAACCTGGCCACCATGGGTGTGGCCGGCCAGGAGGAGGTCATAACCGTCGGCGGCGAAGTCGGCGAGCAGGGACGGTTCCGGAGTGTGGGTGACGCCGATCCGGACGGCGGTGCCCGGATCCGCAGGTCCGGCGATGAGGCCGTAGCGCGCACGCCGCAGGTGCGCATCGTCGGTGCCGGCGACCGCGATCGCCACGTCGCCCACCTTGAGCGTGGCACGAGCGTGCGTGAGGTCGAGCCAGCCGGCGTCCGCCATCGCGGTGGCCAGCTGCGGCCACGGCAGCCTCGGCCCGTGCACCCGCTTGCGCTCCGTCTGGAAATACCGCAGCGGGTTGCGCAGCTGCGGCGCGTAGTAGTCGTTGTTGCCGGGCACGAACGCTCCGGGAAACTCGAACAGCGGGCCGAGAGCGTTCATGATGGCGGGGATCGCACGGGGGTCAGAGATCGTGTCGCCGGTGTTGATCACCAGGTCGGGAGCGAGGCCGGCAAGGCTGCGGATCCAGGCCTGCTTGCGACGCTGCCGCGCGGTCATGTGCAGGTCTGACACGTGCAGCAGACGCAGCGGCGCGGCGCCGGGCTCGAGCACCGGCACCTCGAATCGACGCAAGGTGAAGGCGTTGCGTTCGATGAGACCGCCGTATGCGAGGGTCAGCGCGCCCAGCCCGACGGCGCCTGCGGCGAGACGAGCAGTACGAGCCATGCGCCCGAGGGTACGGTGGCGTCCGTGCCCGAGCTCAAAGCGCGCCTGCGAACCGACCTGAATAGCGCCATGAAGGCCCGCGACGAGCTGACGACTGCGACACTGCGGATGACGCTCACTGCGGTCACGAACGACGAGGTCGCCGGCAAGGTGGCACGGGAGCTGTCCGACGACGAGGTACTGCGCGTCATCGCCCGCGAGGCGAAGAAGCGCCGGGAGGCGGCCGAGGCGTACGACGCCGCCGGACGCGACGAGCTCGCCAGCCGGGAGCGTGCCGAGGGCGCGGTGCTCGACCGGTACCTGCCCGCGCAGCTCGATGACAACGACCTGGCGGCGCTGGTCCGGGACGCGATCGCGCAGGCCGGCGCGACGTCACCTCGCGACATCGGCGCCGTGATGCGGATCGTCCAGCCCGCGGTGGCCGGACGGGCCGACGGCAAGCGCATCAGCGACGAAGTGCGCAGCCAGCTCGGCAGCTGACGTCGGGTCAGTGATGCCCTGGGCCGCCACCCCGACTGCGTGTCGTGCCGGGCGAGGTGCCGATCGGCGGCTTCGTCTTCTTCACCGGCGGAGGCGGCGTGTAGACGTTGGGAGGCTGGCCGTTGCTGACGCACAAGGTGATGTTGGCGCCCGACTCGGCCACGTCCGTCGCGCTCTGGAACGCCACGGCGCCGTAGATCTTGTCGCTGCCACACATGAACGCGTACTTCGTGACCTTGAAGCCGGCCTGGACGAGCTGATCCTTCGCCTCGTCGAACGGCCTGCCGACGACGTTCGGGATCGGGGCGGCGTTCGGGATCGCGTTCGGATCCGGCCATTGCCACTGCTTGCCCTGCAGCACCGGGGTCAGGGCGTTCGCCCATACGCCGGCTGCGAATGCCCCGGTCAGGTGCCCGGCCTGCTCGTCGGTCATGCCCTGAAGGCCGACGATCGGCTTGGTGGATGTGTCGATGTTGAACAGTGCCGTGGTCGCTGCCATGTCCGGCGTCAAGCCCACGAACCAGAGGTCGGCGTTGGTGTCCAGCTGCTTGCCATGGTTGTCCGAGGCGTTGACGGTGCCCGTCTTGCCGGCAATCGAGAGGCCGGGATTGCTGCTGTACAGGTTCTGGAACTGCGCAGCCGACGTGCCCTGCCCCTTGGTGTCGCCGGTGAGCAGCTCGAGCGCGTTGCGGGCGACCTGCCGGGTCACCTGCCGTGTGCACGGCTGCCGCTGGAACTCCATGTCCTTGCCGCTGGCGTCCTCGATCGACGTGACCGGAGCCGGCTGGCAGTACTCGCCGTCGTTGGCAACGGTGGCGTACGCCCCGGTGAGCTGAAGCGGGCTGGTCGGCGCGAATCCGAGCGTGAAGGTCGGCTGCGTGTACTTGACGACGTTCTGCGCGATGCTGCCCTTCGTCGCCGACGTGTCGCGCTGGTTGAGCGCCCCCATGCCGACGTCGAGCGCCATGTTGACGATAGGCGCAAGCTCGCAGTCGCCGAACAGCTGATCCTCGAGTGCGACGTAGTAGGTGTTGGACGACTTCGCGGTGGCCGACGCGAGCGTCTCGGTGCGACCGAAGCCGTGCCCTTCGCTGTCGTTCTTCGACTGGAATCCCGGGTCACCGCAATGCTGGGTCGTGTAGGTGCCATCCTCGTTGGCACTCAACTTCCAGTCCGCCGGGACGCCGACCTTCAGGGCAGCCAGGAGCGAGAAGTACTTGTACGTCGAGCCGGCGCCCGCGCTGGCGTTGGTGAAGACAGGCACGGTCGTGTGCTTGCCGTCATTGGCCAGGCCATACTTCTTGCTGGTGGCCATGGCGAGCACGTTGCCGGAGCTCGGCTCCACGATCGGCATGATCGCCGTCGTCTTGGACGCGGCCGGTACCTGGTCCCACAGCGATTGCTGCACCGGGTTCTGCAACTTCGGGTCGATCGTGGTGACGATCTTGAGACCACCGGTAGTGATCGTCTTCGAGCTGATGCCGCCTCGCTCCAGCCAGTCCACCACGTAGTCGCAGAAGAAGCCGGCATTCAAGATCGAAGTGTTGGCGCCGGCGCAGCCCTGCCGCACGGCGTGCTGCGACGTCGTCGCCAGCGACAAGGCGGTCGCCTTGTACTTGTCGGCGGCGGCCTGCGTGATGTCGCCGACGTCGGCGAGGTTCTGGATCACCTGGTTGCGCCGCTCGATCGCCGCCTTGCGGTTGGCCGGCACGAACGGGTCGAACTCGGTCGGCGCCTTGACGACGCCGACGAGCAGTGCTGCCTCGGGCAGGGTCAGCTTGGCGACGGAGTGGCCGAAGAAGTTCTTGGCCGCGACGCCGATGCCATAGGAGTTCTCGCCGAAGAAGGCGATGTTGAGGTACTTCTCGAGGATCTGGTCTTTGGTGTCCTTCTTCTCGATGTCGAGGGCGCACTGCGCGTCCTCCATCTTGCGGCTGAGCGTCTGGCTGATCGCCGCTTCGCGCTCGGCGTCGGTGTCGGCCTGGTAGTAGCGCACCTGCTTGACATACTGCATGGTCAGCGTCGAGCCGCCCTGCGTGTCGCCGCTGGACGAGTTGACCGCCGACCGGATCAGGCCGCGCATGTCGACGCCCTTGTGGCTGTAGAACCGGCGGTCCTCAGTCGCGATCAGCGCCTGCTGCAGGTACTTGGGCACCTGGCTGAGCTTGACCAGTTCGCGGTCGTAGGTGAACAGCGTCGCGAGCTGCGTCTTGCGGTCCTTCGCGTACAGGATCGTCTTCTGCGGTGGCGGCGTCTCGAGCAGGTTGCACTTGGTGTTCAGGAACTTGTCGGCCTGGCGGCCGGCGAGCATGCCCAGACCGCCGACGTAGGGAAGCACGAGGCCCGCGGCGAGGACCGCGCAGGCGACGATCACGCCCACGAGCTTGAGAATCGTCTCTGCCGGGTCCGGACGGGTTGCCACGGGGCACCAGGGTACGGGAGTCACCCCAGTGGGACATATCCGCCACGTCTAGGGCTCAGGCGCTGAGCATGGCACCGATCCGGCGCAGGCTGTCCAGGTCATGCACGTCGGTGGGCAGTGCGGGCACCGCGACCGTCGGGACGTCGGGATGCGCCGCGGCGAAGCGGCGGGCCATCCGCTGGTCGTGCTCGGCGGCAAGCGCGGTCTCGACATGCACCCGCAGCGCCGCCTCGGCGAGGGCGAGGTCGGCCTCGGCCTTCTCGGCCAGGGCGTCCGCGGCCGCTTCGGCGCGCCGTGCGGTGAGTCCCGCGACGCAATGGTGGACGCGATTGACGATGAGCCCGGCGAGCGGCATGCCCTCGCTGTTGAGCCGGTCGACGAAGTAGGACGCCTCGCGCAGGGCGTCCGGCTCGGGGGCGGCCACGACGACGAAAGCGGTGCCGGGCGCCTTGAGCAAGGCGTAGGTGTGCTCGGCTCGCTGCCGGAACCCGCCGAACATCGTCTCCAGGGCGGCGACGAACGACGACACGTCCTGCAGCAGCTCGCCACCGAGGATCCGCGAGAGGATCTTCGCGAACACGGTGAAGCCGGCTGTGACGACCTTCAGGTACGCCCGGCCGCTGGCGCGCGCCGGCATCGTGATCAGCCGGATCATCCGGCCGTCGAGGAAGCGGCCGAGCCGCTGCGGCGCGTCCAGGAAGTCGAGTGCCGAGCGCGACGGGGGAGTGTCGACGACGATGACGTGCCACTCGCCGGGCTCGGCGAGCTGCGACAGCTTCTCCATCGCCATGTACTCCTGCGTGCCGGCGAACGACGACGACAGGGCCTGGTAAAAGGGATTCGCGAAAATCTGCGCCGCGCGTTCGGGCGTCGAGTGCGCGGACACGACCTCGTCGAAGGTCCGCTTCATGTCGAGCATCATCGCGAAGAGCTCGCCGTCGGCGTCCTTCACGCGACGCGGTGTGTTGTCCAGTTCGGTGAGCCCCATCGACTGGGCGAGGCGTCTCGCGGGGTCGATCGTGAGCACGACCGTCCGCCGTCCGGCTGCCGCGGCACGCAGGCCCATCGCGGCGGCGGTCGTGGTCTTGCCGACACCTCCGCTGCCGCAGGTGACGACAATGTGCGTCTGCGGGTCGGCGAGCAACGCGTCGATGTCGAGCTTTCGCGTGCGCCGGCGCGTAGTCATGAGCCGGCCTCCGCTGTGAGCATCGCAGCGAGTACCGCAGGGAGCGCCAGCGACCGAGGAACGCAGCGCGGGCGGGGTCCCCGGAAAATCGCGTCAGCGATTCTGTGGGGTGCAGATGCGAAGCGGCGGCGACCGGCGGGGTGCACGGTCATGGCGCGTCCGCCAAGAAGTAGGCGGCCAGTTCGGTGAGCTCGCCCAGTTCGACCGGGGGCGTCAGGTCGGGCAGCTCGATGCGCGGAGCATCCACCGCGTCGAGACGGGCGAGGTTTGCCGCCTCGGTGGCCTGCCGGTCGGCATACTCGGCAAGCTGCACTCCGAGCGGTCCGGCGAGCGCAGCGTCGATGCCCGCAGCGGCGAGACCGCGGCCGAGGCCGGGAAGGTCGACGCGCCCGCCCTTGCGTACCTGCCCCTTGCCGACCAGCGCCGGTCGTGCCCGGTTGACGACCACCGCGCCGAGCCGGATGCCCGCGAGGGTCAGCTCGGAGGCTGCGTCGATCGTCTCCTGGACCGGCATCTCCTCGAGCAACGTGACGATGTGGACGGCGGTGCGCGGGCCGTGCAGCAACTCGATGACGCCAGTGCTCTGCCGGTTGATCGGCCCCGCCTTGGTCAGGTTGGCGACTTCGGTCGTGGCATTCAGGAACTGCCGGATGCGGCCCGTCGGGGGGGCGTCCAGGATCACCGCGTCGTAGACGAAGTAGCCGGACTTGTCGCTGCGGGTGGCGGCTTCCTTGACCTTGCCGGTGAGCAGGACGTCGCGCAGCCCGGGCGCGAGCGTGGTGACGAAGTCGATCGCGCCCATGCGGCGCAAGGCCCGGCCGGCGCGCTTGAGGTTGTAGAACATCTCGAGGTATTCGAGCAGCGCCAACTCGGGGTCGATCGCCAGCCCGACGACCTCGCCACCGCCCTCAGCCGTGGCCAGGTGCCGTTCCTCGTACGGCAGCGCGGCGACGTCGAAGAGCTGGGCCAGCGCCTGGCGTCCTTCGACCTCGACGAGCAGCGTCCGGCGCCCGCCTTCGGCCAGCGCGACGGCGAGCGCGGCGGCAACCGTGGTCTTGCCGGTGCCGCCCTTGCCGCTGACGACGTGCAGCCGCGCCTCGGGCGAGACGCCAGGGGCGAGTGCCGTCATGACGCTCAGCGTAGGAGGTGCTCGCGCGCGTCATAGGGTGGCGTCCATGTCCTCAGCATTGGCTCGCCTGGCCGAGCTCGGCCTCGAACTGCCACGCGTCACCGCGCCGATGGCCGCCTATGTTCCGGCCGTACGCACCGGATCGCTCGTCTACACGTCCGGCCAGGTGCCGTTCCGCGACGGCAAGCTCGCCGCGACCGGCAAGGTCGGCGCCGAGATCACCGCGGACGACGCGGCCGATCTCGCCCGGACGTGCGCCCTCAACGCCCTGGCCGCGGTGCACGATCTTGTCGGACTCGACTCGGTGGTGCGGGTCGTCAAGGTGCTCGGCTTCGTCGCGTCCGCGCCGGACTTCACCGGCCAGCCGGGCGTGATCAACGGCGCGAGCGAGCTGCTCGGCGAAGTATTCGGCGACGCGGGCGCACACGCGCGCTCGGCCGTCGGAGTGGCCGTCCTGCCCCTGGACGCTCCGGTCGAGGTCGAGCTGATCGTCGAGGTGCGGTGAGGGTTCCGGTTCGCGATGCGTCGACAGTCGTGCTGCTGCGCGACGGCGTCGCCGGAGTCGAGGCGTGGCTGCTCACCCGTGTGCGGCAGATGGCGTTCGCGGCCGGGATGACGGTGTTCCCGGGCGGGCGGGTCGAGGCGTCCGACGGCGACGTGCCATGGGCAGGGACGCCTGCCGGGTCATTTGCCGATCGGCTGGGCTGTTCCGACGAGGCGGCGCGCGCCCTGGTCGGCGCGGCGGTGCGCGAGACGTTCGAGGAGACCGGTGTGCTGCTGAGCACGCCGAGCGCCGACCTCCGCGCGGCACGGTCCGATGTCGAGGCCGGCCTGGTGGGCTTCGCCGAGCTGCTCCGCGCGCATGGTCTGGCGGTCGACGCGTCGAGCGTGCGTCCGTGGGCACGCTGGATCACCCCCGAAGGTGAGCCGCGGCGTTACGACACGAGGTTCTTCGTGGCCGCGTTGCCACCCGGCGCTACTGCCGAGGATCTGACCAGCGAGTCGTCGGCCGCGGGCTGGGTTGGCATCCGCGACGCGATCGTCCAGTACGAGCGCGGCGACCGGCTGATGTTCCCGCCGACGATCGCCACGCTTCGCGCGATCGACGGCCTGCCCGCGGTGGCCGACGTGCTCGACGCCGCGGCTGCGCGGTCGATCGAGGCGGTCCGTCCGCTGCTCGGCGTGGACGGCGAGGGCGCGTATGTCGAACTGCCCGACGGCAGCACGGTGCGGCTGCCCCGATGACCTCCTACGAGCAGTTGCGCCAGGTCACGCCGCATGCCGCCGTCGTGCTGGCCGCCAACCCGGGACCGATGACCCTCGACGGCACGAACACGTGGCTGCTTCGTACGGCGGGGGCGAGCGACGCGATCGTGGTGGATCCGGGCCCGGACGACGAGACGCATCTTGCCGCCGTCGTTGCCGCCGCACGGCAGGTGGCCGTGGTCCTGTTGACGCACCGGCACCGCGACCACAGTGCGGGCGCCGCGCGGCTGCACGAGCTGACCGGTGCGCCGGTCCGGGCGCTCGATCCCGCGCACCGACTGGGGTCCGAGGGTCTCGCCGAAGGCGACGTGGTGGCGGCCGCCGGCGTCGAGCTTCGCGTGTGGGCGACACCGGGTCACTCGTCCGACTCGCTGTCGTTCCTGCTCGATCCGCTCGGCGGGACGGCAGCAGCTGTGCTGACCGGCGACACGATCCTCGGGCGCGGCACCAGCGTCGTCGCCTACCCGGACGGCGACCTCGGCGATTACCTGACCTCGCTGCGTCGGCTGCGCGAGCTTGGTCCGGTCACTGTGCTGCCGGGGCACGGGCCCGAGTTGGCGGCCGCCGACGAGGCTGCCGCCGCGTATCTGGCCCACCGTTCGGAGCGCCTGGAGCAGGTGCGTGCCGCGCTGGACGCCCTCGGCCCCGATGCCGCTCCACGGGCCGTCGTCGAGCACGTGTACGCCGACGTCGACCAGGCAGTGTGGCCGGCCGCCGAGCGAACGGTGCAGGCGCAGCTCGCCTACCTACGTGGCGAGCGCCGTCACTAGCGCGTCGGCGAAGCGCACGATCGTCGAGCCGTCCTCGGCGCCGTGATGCGGATTGACCTCGGTGACCGTGAGCGCCCGCAGGTTCGGTGCTCTGAGCAGTTCGCCCAGGGCCAGCATCACAACGTCGGCAGGCAGCCCCTGCGCGCGCCCGACATTCTCGGACAGCGGCAGGTCGTTGAAGTCGATGAGGTCGATATCGAAGTGGACGAGCAGCTGGTCGAAGTCGGCCATGTGGTCACGGGCCAGGCGAGCCTCGGCGAGCGGATCGCGGGCAATGCGCTTCGCCGCGGTGTACGGGATGGCGAACTCGGCGAGCAGGTCACGCTCGCCCGGCGTCAGCCGGTTCTGGTCCAGGCCGAAGTAGCGGACCTGCTGCGGGACGAGCAGCGGGGCGGTGACGCTCGGCAGCGTGCCCGGCGCCCCGAGGAGATGCGAGACGACCATCCAGTCCAGCGCGCCGTCGATGGCGGTCGTCGGCGTGTTGAGGTCCGCGTGCAGGTCGACGTAGAGCAGCCCGACCCGGCCGGGCTGGGCCGCGTGCCCGGCGACCACGCCCAACTCGATCGAGCAGTCCCCGCCGAGCACGAGAAGCACCCGATCCGGGTCGAACACCTCGCCGACCCGATCGGCCGTCACCTTGCTCACCTCGGCGACGGCGTCGACGTTCTGCGCCGCCGGGCTGGCCGGGTCGGGCGTCCACCTGCGGCGCTCCAGATCGCCCAGGTCGTCGACGCCGATGCCGGCAGCGAGCAGACCCTCGATCAGGCCGGCTGCGCGCAGTGCTGGCGGCGCGTCCTCCTGTCCCGGCGCGAATGCGCCGACACTCGTCGGAACACCCAGTAGCCCCACTCGTCGGATAACCATCGTTAGAGTTTGGCCAGTTGGTTCGGACCGGTCAACACGTTTCGGCGGTTGCGGCGCGTTACCCTGCCTGGCATGGCCGAACTCCCCAGTCGTGGCGCCCCGGGGCGGCTCGAGGCCGTGCGCGCATTCGTCAACACGCTCGATATCGAGGCTGGCACGGACGCGCTGACCGGCCCGTCCGAGCTCGCCGAGCACCTGGTTGCCTGGCACCTGCTCGCGCCGGACCGCAGCCTCGGTGCGTCGGACCTGCGCGCGGCGATCGAGCTGCGCGAGTCGCTGCGCACGCTGCTTGGCGCCCACAACGGTCTGGACGTCGACACCGCCGCGTCCGTCGACGTCCTCAACCGGATCACCGCGCAGGCGGGGCTACGGCCGGCGATGACCTACGGCGGTGCGGTCGGGTACCACGTGCTGCGCGAGGGAGGCATCGGCGCGCTAGGTGCACTGGTCGCGATCGTCTACGCCAGCCAGACGCAGGGCGTGTGGACGCGGCTCAAGGCCTGCTCGTCCGATACCTGCCGCTGGGCGTACTACGACGCGTCCCGCAACCGTGCTTCTCGGTGGTGCCACATGCAGGTGTGCGGGAACCGGGCGAAGGGCCAGACCTTCCGCGCCCGCCACGCCGGCGTCGGGCCGGCGCCGCTTCCCCGCTGAAGTCGCGAAGTCCCGCCGTTCCTTGGTGATCTCAGCGGGCAAGCCGCGCCTGTCGCGTTGGACTCTGCTACATGTGCGTCCGAGCGCACATCCGGAGATGATCTTGAGCCGGACGGGCGTTAGCGGGCGCGCCGGGCCAGGCGCTCGCGATCGAGGATGACCACGCTCTTGCCCTCGAGGCGCAGCCAGCCGCGTGACGCGAAGTCGGCCAGTGCCTTGTTGACGGTCTCGCGCGAGGCGCCCACGAGCTGGGCGAGCTCCTCCTGGGTCAGGTCGTGCGTGACGCGCAGCTGGCCGCTGTCGACCGAGCCGAACTTCTGCGCGAGCAGCAGCAACTGCTTCGCGACCCGACCTGGCACGTCGACGAAGATCAGGTCGGCGAGCATGGTGTTCGTGCGGCGCAGCCGTCGGGCGATGACGTGCAGCAACTGGATCGCGATCTGCGGACGCTCCTGCACCCATGTCTGCAGTGCCTGTTTGGGCAGCCGTGCCAGCCGGGCATCGGTGACGACGACTGCCGTGGCGGTGCGGGGTCCCGGATCGAACAGCGACAGCTCGCCGAACTGATCAGCTGGGCCCATGACGGCCACCAGGTTCTCGCGTCCGTCCGATGAGCGCCGGCCGAGTTTCACCTTGCCTTCCAGCACGATGTAGAGGCTGTCGCCCGGCTCGCCCTCCTGGAACAGTGTCGTGCCGCGAGGCGCTTCGATGACCTCGAACTGGTTGCCCAGCGCCTCGACGTCCTTGGGGGCCACGCCCTGGAAGAGCCCGGCCTTGCGCAGCACCTCGTCCACGTCAGCTCCTTAGCTGCTCGCGATCGATCCGCGACCGACAGGCCGAGCCCGATCACACTGTGCGGATTCTAGAGGCACGCCGTCCCGCCGGCAGGGCGGGAGCAGCACGCAGCTGTGCGCGCGGCCGGGACTCGTCATCGGTCGCAATCACCTGCGGATTGCGCACCGTCGACGGTAGGCGATCCGCAGGTGATCAAGGGTGATCGATTCGCTCTACTGTGGACGGCGACGGGATGCGGACGGAATCAGCCGGTGCAGGCCGAGCCGCTGCCGGAAGCGCCGCAGCGCGGTGTCGGTGCCCTCACGGACGAACGCGTCGAGCTCATCGGGATTGGCCTCGTCGAGGAATTCCTCGATCTCGCGCTCCGGCGCAGCCCGGTTCAGCGGCTCCTCGACGCGTCCCATGAAGAGCATGAAGCCCAACAGGAGCGGCGGGAACAGCAACACCAATAGGCCGGCCATGACACTCCGATTGTGCAGCATGGTGCTGTGGGCGTCTCGCCCAAGCCCGCGGGCAAGGCGGCTGGGACACCCGGCTGTCGGCGGTCACTCGTAGGCTTGGGCGCTGTGCCCGCCGCAACCGCAATCGACGAATCCCCGCTTGCCCTGACCCGCCGCGCCCGGCGGATCAATCGCGAGCTCGGGCTGCTCTACCCGGACGCGCATACCGAGCTGGATTTCACGACACCGCTCGAGCTCTCGGTGGCCACCATCTTGTCGGCGCAATGCACGGACAAGCGCGTCAACGAGGTCACGCCGGCGCTTTTCCGCCGCTACCCGACCGCAGCGGACTATGCCGGGGCCGACCGTGCGGAGCTGGAGGAGATGATCCGCACGACCGGTTTCTTCCGTAACAAGACGAGCTCGTTGATGAAGCTGGGCCAGGCGCTGGTTGATCGCTTCGACGGTGAGGTTCCGGCGTCGCTCGACAAGCTGGTGACCCTGCCCGGATTCGGCCGCAAGACCGCCAATGTCGTGCTGGGCAACGCGTTCGGCATTCCTGGCATCACCGTCGACACGCACTTCGGGCGGTTGGCCCGGCGCTGGCGCTGGACCGCCAACACCGACCCGGTGAAGGTCGAGGCCGACGTCGCCGCGCTCATCCCGAAGAAGGACTGGACGATCCTGTCGCACCGCGTGATCTGGCACGGCCGGCGCGTCTGCCACTCCCGCAAGCCGGCCTGCGGCGCGTGCGCCATCGCCCGCCTCTGCCCGTCGTTCGGCGAAGGCCCGACCGACGCCGCGACTGCCGCGAAGCTGGTCAAGACGCCACAGCAGGTGGCCGAGACTGTATGACTGTATTCCCCGGCTCGGCCTGCCGCTCCGCTCCTCGCTGCGTTCCTCGCTTCGCTGCGGTACTCGTTGCGATGCTCGCGGAGAACCTCGGCTCGTGACTGAACTGCCGGGCTGGCTGAGTCCGCTCGTCGAGTCGTTGCGCGACGCCACGGTCGCCGATCTCGGGCGCTTTACCCCGCCGGACGACGGCAGCGGTCGCGAGTCAGCGGTGCTCGTCGCGTTCGCCGCGACGGCCGACGGCCCCGGCATCCTGCTGATCGAGCGTGCGGCGACGATGCGCACGCATGCTGGTCAGGCGGCGTTCCCCGGTGGCGCCGCCGATCCCGGCGAGAGCCCCGAGCAGACCGCTCTGCGCGAGGCGCAGGAGGAGGTCGGCCTCGACCCCGCGAGCGTGCAGGTCGTCGCGACGCTGCCCGCACTTTTCCTTGCTCCGTCGGGATTCGTCGTGACGCCGGTGGTGGCGTGGTGGAAGGCGCCGCATCCGGTCAGTGCCATCGCGGTGGACGAGGTGGCCAGTGTCGCCGTCGTGCCGGTGGCCGAACTCGTCGACCCGGCCAATCGGTTCCGGGTCGCGCACCCGTCCGGATTCCGCGGCCCGGGGTTCGATGCGGGCGGGCTGTTCATCTGGGGATTCACCGCCCTGCTGCTCGATCGGCTGCTCAGCCTCGGCGGCTGGGCACGCGAATGGGACGCGACGAGCGAGCGGGCGCTCCCTTAATCATCTTCGAGGCGGCAGCGGTAGCCTGCCACCCTATGACCACGCGGAGGGCGGCCACCCTGCTCGCCGCGCTCGCATTCGTCAGCCTCGCCGGATGCACGAACCGGAAGGCCTCACCGAACCGCGAAGGGCACCCCGGCTCGGCGACGGCATCGGTGGTCGGCGGCGTCCAGCAGATCACCCTCACCGTTGGCAACGGCTTCCGGTTCAACCCGTCCACGATCACCGTTCATCAGGGGACGGTGAAGGTCACGCTCGTGCACAAGGGCACCGGCGCCCCGCACGACTTCTCGGTGACCGGCTTCCCCGCCGACAACGTGCCGCTCGCGCGCGGAGGCGCGACCACCTCGGCCACGTTCACCACGCCGTCGCCGGGCTCGTACAAGTTCGTATGCACGATCCATGTCGCCCAGGGGATGACGGGCACTCTCGTCGTCCTGCCGAGCTGACGTGACTGTCGTGGACTGGATCATCATCGTTGCCGCGATCGGCTACGCCGTCGGCGGCTTCCGCAACGGCGCCGTGGTCGGCTTGTTCTCGCTGGTCGGCTTCTTCGGCGGCGCGGCCCTCGGCGCGCAGCTGGCCAGGCCGCTCGGCTCGTTCCTGGCCGGTGGGCAGGCGCAGGTTCCGGTCGCGATCGTGTGCGTCCTCATGGTGTCCATGGCCGGACAGTTGCTCGCGGTGTGGGGTGCGGGGCATCTGCGCCAGCGCATCACGTGGAAGCACGCACGCAACCTCGATGCGGGAATCGGATCGGCCCTCGGCGTGCTCGCCGTGCTGCTCGTCGCCTGGATGGTGGCCGTCCCGCTGGCGTCCTCGCCCTACCCCTCGCTGTCGTCAGCGGTTCGCCGGTCGACGATCGTGCGCGGCGTCGACGGTGTGATGCCGACACCGGTGCGCGACGTGTACTCGTCGCTGCGGCACTTCATCGACCGCAGCGGCTTCCCGCCGGTGTTCGGCGACCTGCAGACCACGCGAATCGTCGACGTCGGGCCACCTGACCTGAACCTGCTGCATTCGCGGGCCGTTACGGCGGTTCGCGCGTCAGTGCTCAAGGTGTACGGCCAGGCGCCGTCGTGCTCGCGTGGCATCGAGGGCTCGGCCTTCGTCTACGCCCCGCAGCATCTGCTGACGAACGCACACGTGGTGGCCGGGACGACCCAGGTCAGCGTCGTGACCCCATCCGGGCAGCTCGCGGCTCACGTCGTCGTGTACGACCCGAAGCGCGACGTCGCCGTCCTGTACGTGCCGGGCTTGACCGCACCGTCGCTGCACTTCACCAAGGCGCCCGCCGCCACGAACGCCAGCGCGATCGTGCTCGGCTATCCCGAGGACGGCCCGTTCGACGTCCGCCCGGCGCGCGTGCGCGACCGCGAGCAGATCAACGGGCGCGACATCTACGGCCGGGGATCGGTCGAGCGCGAGATCTACTCGGTGCGCGCCATCGTGCGTAGCGGCAACTCGGGTGGTCCGCTGATCTCACCGGAGGGCACCGTGCTCGGCATGGTGTTCGCGACGGCGCTCGACTCGTCCGACACGGGTTTCGCACTGACCGACGCCGAGATCAGCAGCGACGCTTCGGCGGGACGCACCGCGACCGCGCCGGTCGGTACCTCGCGCTGCACGCCCGGCAGCTGACGTCCGAGCGAGAGCAACGGCAGGGCGGTGAGGATCGCCGCGGCGCCGGCCAGCGCGGCGTAGCCGCCGTGGACGAACATCAGCGTGGACGCCGTCGTGGCCAGCGTGGACGTGCCCCAGCTCAGGGCGTCGACCGCACCCTCGGCGCGAGCGCCGCCACCTTCGGCGGCGAGTGCCCCGCTGCCGCCCACGATGCTCAGGTTCCAGCCGTAGCCGAGCAGGAACAGGGCCGCCATGAGCGAGAACCCGTGCGGTGACGTCGCCACGAACGCGGCCGAGCAGGCCAGCGTGACGAGTCCGGCCACCATGACCGCGCGGCTGCCGATCCGGTCGACCAGCCGGCCGGACAGCGGCGCCAGCGCGAACATGCCGAGCGTGTGCGCCGAGAGCATCGTGCCGATCGCGGCCAAATCGTGGCCGTGCTCGTGCATCGACAGCGGCGCAGCGGTCATCACTGCCACCATCACGACCTGCGCCGTGACCATCGTGGCCGCCGCCGAGCGCACCGGGGCTGACCGGAACACGGACGTCCGGTCCGTCGTGGGCGCGGCGGTATGACGGCCGCGTGGCGCGGCCAGCGATGCGAGCAGCGCGCCGACCGTGGCCAGCGCGGCCAGCCCGAACGGGCCCGTCATCGGCGTCCAGCCGATCGCGGCCGCTGCTCGCTGCGCGGGCATGAGTAGCAACGGCCCGCCGACCGCGCCGATGGCGCCGGCCCAGATCAGTGAGCCGATCGCGGTGCCGCGCCGGTCCGGTGGGTACAGGTCTGCGGCCGCATAGCGGGAGAGCTGTGCCCCGGCGTTGCCGAGGCCGAGCAGCACCATGCCGAGCACGAGCAGCCAGATCCGCGGCGACGTGACGGCGACGATCGCGAGGCCGGCGCCGGCCAGCGAGGTCGCGTAACCGGCGAGCAGCCCCGCGCGCCGGCCGTACCGCGACATGACGCGGCTGAGCACGATCGCGCCGAGTCCGGTGCCCGCGACGCCGGCGGTGGGTGGCAGTCCGCCCCAGGCCGGGCCGATCCGGTCCGCGGCGACGATGGTGCTCACCGCGGAGGCCGTCGCCATCGCCGCGTTCATGAATGCCGCGGCGGCGAACAGGGCGAACAGGGGAGCGCGGGTCGTCGTCATGGCCAGAAACGTTAGGAACTCCGATCGGTCGGATGAAGGCTGATCGAACGGTGATCAGGGCATCGTGCCTATTGATTGGCAGGCATATCCGGATCATGCTTTGCGGATGGACAAAGCACTGGATTCCACGGACTGGCGCATCCTCGACGAGCTGCAGCGCGACGGGCGGCTGTCGTACAACCAGCTCGCCAAGCGGGTGAACCTCTCCTCGCCCGCTGTCGCCGAGCGGGTGCGGCGGCTGGAGGAGTCCGGCGTGATCGCCGGCTACCAGGCGCAGGTCGATCCGGCCAAGGCCGGGCTGCCGTTCACGGCGTTCATCCAGATGCGCTGCACGCCTGGCCGCTGCCTGCTCAAGACGTCGAAGGCGGACGACCTGCCTGAGGTGGTCGAGATCCACAAGCTGTCGGGCAACAGCTGCACGATGTTGAAGGTCCGGGTCGCCTCGTTGCAGCACCTCGAGGGCCTCAACGAACGCCTCGGTGAGCACGGCGAGATCAACACCCACGTCGTGCTGTCGACCCAGTACGAGGGGCGCCCCGTGGAGCCGCCCGCGGAGCAGGCGCGCACCGTCACGCCGTCAGCCGGATGGCATCGCGCGTGACCGGTTTTGGCCGGCCGGACCGCCATGGGCGGCTCCGGCGGCCAAAACCGTGGGCTCAGGCCAGCTTCGCCCAGCGGATCAGCTCACCACTGATCAGCTCGGGAACCTCGTTCTGCGGGTAGTGGCCGACCCCGTCGATCACCCGCCACTCGTAGTCTCCCGTGACATAGCGTCCCGAACCCTGTGCGGTGCGGGGCAGCACGCATCCGTCGAAGTCGCCGTGCAGGTGCAGCACGGGCGCGGCGACAGGCTGCTGCAGCGCGCGGGCATACCGCCGCCCGTCGCGACGCGGCACGGAGCGCACCAGCCAGCGGAAGTATTCCAGCGCGCAATGCGCCACGGGGTGGATGCGCAGCGCGGTGGCATAACGCTCGACCTCGGCGACGTAGCCGGGTGTGCCACGCCAGCGCGGGCCCGTCCACGTGTCGAACAGCTCGCGGACATAGTCCGAGTCGCGCACCAACCTGGCCTCCGGGCGGCGGGGGACCTGGAAGCTGCGCAGCGCGTACGCCGATGCACGCGCCTGCCCGCGCGGGTCGGCGAGGATCGCCGAGCGCAGCCGCAGCGGATGAGCCGCGCCGACCACGGCGAGGCGGCGCACCACGCGCGGATGCATCGCGGCGACCGTCCAGGCCAGCGACCCGCCGATGTCGTTGCCCACGATGATCGCGTCGCGTTCGCCGAGCGCGCGGACCAGGTTCGCGATGTCGGCGGTCAGGTTCGGCGCGTCGTAGCCGCGAGGCGGCTTGTCGCTCGCCCCGTAGCCGCGCAGGTCGACCGAGACGGCGCGAAAGCCTGCGTCGGCGAGATCGACCATCTGCTGATGCCACGTCCACCAGAACTGCGGGAAGCCGTGCAGCATGAGCACGAGCGGTCCGGCACCCATCTCGGCGACGTGCAGGGCGATGCCGTTTGCCCGCACCATTCGGTGTGTCCACGGCCCGTTGATCAGCACGACCGAATCGTCCGGCGAGGTGATCGCCGGGGTTCTCCCCATCGGCTGATTATGCGTGCTGGTCGGGTCGTTTGAGATACGCCATGGTTTCCTTACCGGTCGCGATCGTTCGCTTGGGCGCTTTGACCCGCTTGACGCTGCGGATCCCCAGCCAGACGAGGGCCGCGACCACCAGCAGCAGGAAGCCGAACACGATCAGGAACGCCGCCCACCGCCAGATGTGCAGCGCGACGAGCCCCTCGGCGAGCGCGATGAACCCGAACGTCAGCGAGAAAAGGACGAGCACCACCGCGCCGACGAAGAAGCCGGCGCCGGCGCCGGCGTACTTGACTGTCGAGGTGAGCTCGAGCTTGGCCAGTTCGATCTCGCCGCGCAGCACGGTCGAGAAGTCCTTCGTCGCCTCCTGGACGAGCGATCCGATCGACGGCTGCCCGTCCTCTTTGCTCGTGCTGGCCACGTTTGTGCTCCTACTCCTCGGTATCCCGCGCATCATTCCAGCCGGACGGGCTCGGGCGCATCAGGCGGGTTCAGCGCTTCGGGCACGTGGAACATCCGGGCAACCGGCAGGTCGGTCGAGCTGTGCACCGCGATCGACAGTGCGATGCACACGGCGACGAGGTCGAAGACGGGCTGCGAGACGTCCAGTCCGGCGTCGAGCGCGAGCAACCCGTAGACGACGCTGGCGAAACCCTTCGGACCGAACCAGGCGACAGCGGCGACTTCGCGGCGGCTGAGTTTCGCCCGCCAGAGGCTCAGCACCAGCGCCACCGGACGCACGAGCACCAGCGCCAGGACGGCGACCACCCACCCGCCGATCGGCAGGCGATGCAGCAGGTGCGGCGTGAGCAGCGCGCCGAACACCAGCAAGGCGGCGAGCTTGAGCAACTCGGCGATCAGGTCGCCGAAGTTCTCGAACACCTCGTGCGCGGACGGTGCGACCGTCGCGAGTGTCGACCCGGCGGCGAACGCCGCGAGGTAGGCGTTGGCGTGGGTGAGATGACAGGTGGCGTAAAGGATCACCGCGACGCTGAACGGGCCCAGCGGTGCGAGCCTCGCCTCGCTGCCGACGCCTGGCAGCCGGGTGATCTGGTGCGCCACGAGCGCCATCGCGATGCCCAGCGCGATGCCGCCGGCCAGCTCACCCACGACCGTCCAGATATGCGTCTTGCCGTTGGACGCCACCGCGATCAGCACGATCACGACGGGCAGCGCGAGGCCGTCGTTGAGGCCGGACTCGACGTTGAGCAGCCGGCGCAGCCGGGCGGGCACGTCGCTGCGGCCGATGATTGCCGCCGCGAACACCGGGTCGGTCGGGGAGAGGATCGCGCCGACCAGGAAGCTCGCCGTCCAGTCCAGCGGGGTGAACGCCTTGGTGAGTAACGAGATGCCGATGAAGGTGAGCGGCATGCCGAGGCCGAGCGCGCGGCCCGCGGTGCGTCCGGTCGCCTTCAGTGCGGGCAGGGCGGCCCGCATGCCGTCGGTGTACAGGATGCTGAACAGCGCGAGGTCGGCGAGCGTGACGACGACAGGGTCGTTCGGCTGGACGTCGATCCAGTTCAGGCCGCCGTTGCCGGTCACGGCGCCGACGAGGAGGAACAGCAGCGCCGTCGAGAGCACGGTGCGCGCCGCGAAGCCCGAGATCAGCACGACGACGAGCAGCGTCACGCCGAAGGCCAGGATCAAGGACACGGCGGCTCGCTTTCGGGGTCGATCGGACGCTGATCGCCGACCAGACTTCCCGGCACGCCGCGGCTGAGCCTAAACGTTGCCTTGTCGCATCGCATTCTGGTGTGCTCGACGGCGTGGACCTGATCAGCGAGCGACTCATCCTGCGCCCCGTATCCGCCGATCACGTGGCCACGGTCATGGCGGGGCGCCGGTCGCCGGCCTGGGCGTCCGACTTTCCGGACGAAGGCGACCGGGTCATTGCCGGGCTGCTCACTCGGCGCGGCGTGCCGGCGTCCGGCCGCGAGCAGGACTTCGGCCAGCGGCTGGTCGTCGAGCGCTCGACGAAGCTCGTCGTCGGCGGCGCCGGTTTCTTCGGCCCGCCTGATGCGGACGGCCGGACCGAGCTCGGCTACGGGATCGTGCCGTCGCGGCGAGGACGCGGCTATGCCACGGAGGCCGTGCTCTCGCTCGTGCGGTTCGGGCTGGCCGACCCCGATGCCGTCGAGTTGTTCGCCGGAGTCGAGCTGGCCAACGTGCCGTCTGTCCGGGTGCTGGAGAAGGCAGGGATGCTCCGGATCAGCGAGACGGGCAGCGAGGCGATGTACGCCGTCCGTCGCTGACGCTTCACGCGCGGATCAGGCTGTGATCACTACGGTCCGGGCATGAGACTTCGCACCCTCGTCCCCTTGTTCGCTGCTTTCCTCGTTGCTGCCTTGGCCGTGCCGGCGGCGGCTGTGCCGGCGGCCGCCGCGCAGGGCTCACCGTCCTGGCGGCTCGTGCCTACTGGAACGACGAAGCAGTTCCGCGGTCTGGCCGCGGTTGACCAGCGCATCGCGTGGGTGGCCGGTGTGCAGGGGACGATCCTGCGCACCGTCGACGGCGGGGCCTCGTGGACCGATGTGTCGCCTGCTGGCGCGTCGGCCCTGCAGTTCCGCGACATCGAGGCCTGGGATGCGCGGCGCGCCGTGGCGCTGACGATCGGCACCGGAACCGACGCGCGGGTGTACCGGACGTCCGACGGTGGGGCGAGCTGGCAGGAGGCGTTCGTCAACGACGACGAGAACGCGTTCTATGACTGTCTGGCGTTCTTCAACCCCCGCGACGGGTTGGCGCTGAGTGACCCGGTCGACGGCAAGTTCCGGCTGATCGCGACGCATGACGGCGGGCGGACGTGGGCGATCGTCGATCCGGCCGGCATGCCGCCCGCGCTCGACGGCGAGTTCGCGTTCGCGGCCTCGGGCACCTGCCTGGTCACGGCCGGGCACGACGCGTGGATTGCCAGCGGCGGCGGGTCAGCTGCGCGGGTGTTCCACTCGCGCGACGGGGGTCGTAGCTGGACGGTGACCGCGACGCCGGTGGTCACCGGCCCGTCCGCGGGCATCTACTCGCTTGCCGCGACGGGCGTGCGTGACGTCGTCGCGGTCGGCGGGGACTTCACTGCACCCACGGCGAACGTCGACATCGCGGCTGCGTCTGGTGACGGCGGGCTGTCTTGGGTGTTGTCGTCGGTCATGCCGGGTGGTTACCGCTCGGGCGTGGCGTTCGGCCCGCACCATTCCCTGGTGGCTGTCGGGCCGACGGGCAGTGACGTCTCATACGACGACGGCTTGTCGTGGACGACATTCGACACCGGCACGTTCGACTCGGTGCAGCGTGGCCGGGACGGCTCGGTGTGGGCGTCCGGGTCCGGTGGCCGGGTTGCCATGCTGGTGCAGTGAGGTATCTGGTCACTGGCGCGACGCGGGGTATCGGGCGGGCGGTCATCGAGCTGCTGGCGCCCACGCATGAGGTGATCGCGCTGGGCCGGTCAGCGTCCGCGCTGGCTTCGCTGCCCGTTGCCGAGCGCGTGGTGGCCGATCTCGCGGACCCGTCGTCGCTGGCGTCCGTCGTGCCATCGCTTGATCGGCTGGACGGTGTCGTGCACTGCGCAGGCATCGCCGTGCTAGGCGCAGCGTCCACTGTGGACAGTGCGGAATGGGCGCGGCAGTTCGCGGTGAACGTCATCGCCCCGGCCGAGTTGACCCGGCTGTTGCTGCCTGCGCTGCGTTCGTCGGGTGGCGCGGTGGTGTTCGTCAACTCCGGGCAGGGCCAGCGGGTGGCCGCGCGCTACACCAGCTACGCCGCGAGCAAGTTCGCGCTGCGCGCGCTGGCTGACGGGCTGCGAGAGGAGGAGCCGCTGCTGCGCGTCACCACCGTGTACCCCGGGCGCACCGCCACCGACATGCAGCGCGCTCGGCAGGCATTCGAGGGCGCCCCATACGTGGCTGACGACCACCTGCGCCCGTCCACGGTGGCCGGCGTGATAGCCCAGGTGCTGGCGACTCCGCCCGACGGCGTGGTGCCCGAAGTGACCGTGCGCCCCCGCTCGGGCTGATCGGTTTTGGCCGGCCGGACCGCCATAGGCGGTTCCTACGGCCAAAACCTGAGGGCTGTGGATGACCACCGAGGCAATCGGCCGAAATCCTGGACTATCGCCGAATGCTTTGGCCAGACATCGCCCGCCGCCAGGCTGGCATAGTTCGCCGCAGCCAGCTCGTGGCGGTCGGCCTGACGCGGCATCAGATCGCGCGTCTGCTCGATTCTCGACTGCTGACCACCACGCCGCACCGTGGCGTCTACCAATCAACTAGCGCGCCACGCAGCCCAGGTTCGCAGGCATGGCTTGCCGTCTTGGGCGCGCGTGCGGTGCTGTCGTATCTATCGTCGGCCGCCTGGTGGGATCTGCCTGTCGAGCAGGACGGGCGCATCCATATCACCCGGCGTGAGCGGCAGAGGCTGCTTACCCACAAGCGAATCCGAGTGCATCGCACGTTGCTTGTTCCGAGTGCCGTGACGACCAGGTACGGGCTTGATGTCACGACACGGACCGAGACGCTGCTCGACTGCCTCGGCTGGGTGCAGGTCGGCCAGGCGCGGACGTTGCTCGACCGGGCGTTCCAGCAATCGTGGCTGAGTCGCCGCGACATCGAGCGGCGGCTCGATGAGCAAGGCGGTCGGTGGGGCAACAGGCAACTCGCCCGGTTGCTGCGAGAGAGCCGTCCGGGGGCCGAGGCTGAGTCCGAGCGCCGCCTTCAGCGACTTCTCGATGAAGCCGGCATCGGCGGCTGGAAGGGTAATCACCTCGTCGTCATCGCCGGTCGGCGCTTCCGACTTGACGTCGCGTTTCCCGAGCACCGACTCGACGTCGAGGTCGACGGCTGGGCGTACCACCGGTCGAAAGAGGCGCGCGATCACGACATCGAGCGCGACAACCTGCTGACGCAGGTGGGTTGGCGCGTACTGCGGTTCAGCTGGGAGGACGTGGTGCACCGCCCCGATTACGTCGTCGCGACGATCCGCTCGGTATTGGCCGCCCAGGTGGCTATATGACGCTGGGCGGCCAAAACCAGGTCACTCCTCGGCGGTGGTGGGGAGTTTCTCGCTGATCAGGTTCATGACGGCGGAGTCGGTCAGGGTGGTGACGTCGCCGAGTTCGCGGTTTTCGGCGACGTCGCGCAGCAGCCGGCGCATGATCTTGCCGGATCGGGTCTTGGGCAGCTCGGGGACGACCAGGATCTGGCGCGGTTTGGCGATCGGGCCGATCTCGTGCGCGACGTGGTCACGCAACTCGCGGGCGAGGCCGTCGCCTTCGGCGCTACCACCACGCAGGATCACGAACGCGACGATGCCCTGCCCGGTGGTCGGATCGCTCGCGCCGACCACCGCCGCCTCGGCCACCGCGGCGTGCGAGACGAGGGCGGATTCGACCTCGGTGGTGGAGATGTTGTGTCCGGAGAGATCAGCATGACGTCATCGACGCGGCCGAGCAGCCACAGGTCCCCGTCGTCGTCCTTCTTGGCGCCGTCCCCGGCGAAATAGAACCCCTGCTCGGCGAACCGCGCCCAGTACGTCGACCGGTACCGCTCCTCGTCGCCCCAGATCCCGCGCAGCATCGCCGGCCACGGCTCGGTCAGCACCAGCAGCCCGCCCGACCCGTTAGGTACCGGGACCCCGGCGTTGTCGACCACGTCCGCGCCGATCCCGGGCAGCGGTCGCGTCGCCGAACCCGGCTTGGTCGAGGTCACCCCTGGCAGCGGGCTGATCATGATCGCGCCCGTCTCGGTCTGCCACCAGGTATCGATCACCGGCACCCGATCACGGCCGATCACCCGCCGGTACCAGATCCACGCTTCCGGATTGATCGGCTCACCCACCGAGCCGAGCAGCCGCAACGACGACAGGTCGAACTTCGCCGGGATCGCGTCACCCCACTTCATGAACGTCCGGATAGCGGTCGGCGCGGTGTAGAGCAGAGTCACCTCGTACTTCTGCACGATCTCCCAGAATCGGCCCTGGTGCGGGGTGTCCGGGGTGCCCTCGTAGAGCACGATCGTCGACCGATTCGAAAGCGGCCCGTACACGATGTATGAGTGCCCGGTCACCCAGCCGATGTCGGTCGTGCACCAGAAGACGTCGGTGTCGGGCTTGAGGTCGAACACCGCGTGATGCGTGTACGACACCTGCGTCAGATAGCCGCCCGTCGTGTGCAGGATCCCCTTCGGCTTACGCGTCGTCCCCGACGTATAGAGGATGAATAACGGGTGCTCGGCGTCGTGCGCCTCTGGTGTGTGCTCGGTCGACTGACCCGCGACCACCTCGTCCCACCACACGTCGCGCCCGTCGGTCCAGTCGACCAGGTTGTGGCCGCGCCGCACCACGAGGACGTGCGACACGTTCGTCTTGCCCTTTGCGAGCGCCTCGTCGACGGCGGGCTTCAGCGGCGACACCGCGCCACGCCGGTAACCGCCGTCGGCGGTGATCACGAGCTTGGCGTCGGCGTCCGCGATCCGGTCGATGAGCGCCTGTGCCGAGAACCCGCCGAACACCACGCTGTGCGGGGCACCGATCCGGGCGCAGGCCAGCATCGCCACTACCGCTTCGGGGATCATCGGCAGGTAGATCATCACCCGATCACCCTTGCCGACGCCGAGTTCGAGCAGGGCGTTCGCCGCCTTGCAGACCTCGTCCCTGAGCTGGCCGTATGTGATCGTGCGCGTATCGCCCGGCTCGCCCTCGAAATGGATCGCCACCTGGTCGCCGCGGCCCGCCTGGACGTGCCGGTCGACACAGTTGTAGGCCACGTTCAACGTCCCGCCAGCGAACCACTTCGCGAACGGCGCATCCCACTCGAGAACCTGCGACCAGCGTGAGTCCCAGTGCAACCGATCAGCCTGCCGCTCCCAGAACCGCAGCCGGCTCATAGCCGCCTCGTCGTACACGTCGGCGCGCACATTCGCTGCGGCGGCGAACTCCGGACTCGGATCGAAATGGCGCTCCTCGTGCACGAGGTTCGAGAGCGTTTCGTCGGACACGATCATGACCTCGCAGACGAGTCGTTGGTTCTGTGCACGGTAGTGGGCCTGGCCATGACCGGGGAACCGTCCGCCGCTAGCCTGCCGCAGTGAACGATCCGCTCGCGCCGCTGCTCGACCTGCCGGGCGTCGCCGAAGGGGTCGACAGTGCGCGGTCCGCGGTCGACGCGCTGCTCACGAACCGGGTGCTGCGACGCCGCTCGGCCGATGTGTCCGCCGAATCCGCATTGCGGGGGGCGTGGGCATCGGCGTGGCTGGCGGGCACGCAGGTTCCGCTCGACGACGTCCGATCCGGCGCGGCGCTCGACCGTCCAGTCGTGCAAGGAGCGCTGAGGGTGCAGTCGGCCATCGGCACCCTGGCTGATACCTGGACGCGCGCTCCCCGGCAGGCGCTTGCCCGGCTGCACGCTCTGGCGGGCGCCGACCTGGCAGACGCGGCGCTGCTCGGTCGTCCAAGCGGCGGCGCCGAGCGGCTCGACACGCTCGTGGACGTGCTCGGCGCGACGTCCGCTCCGGCGGTCGTCGTCGCCGCGGTCGTGCACGGCGAGCTGCTGTCGCTGGACGCGTTCGCGCCGGTGTCCGGACTCGTGGCCATGGCGGCGGTGCGGCTCACTCTCGTCGAGCGCGGGCTGGACCCCAAGTCGCTCGTCGTCGTCGAGGCAGGACACCGCGAGTTGCGCGCCGAGTACGACGCGGCGCTTGACGCCTACCGGGACGAGACGCCGGCCGGCTTGGCCCGGTGGCTAGGGCATTGTGCGGACGCCGTGGTGGCAGGCGCGCGAGAGGCAATGGCGATCTGCGAGGCGATCGCGCGCGGCTGAACTGCGCCCGGACATGGACGGCGGCGCCGCCGAAGCGGCGCCGCCTAACACCATCCGTCGGGTTACCAAGCGTGCGTCTGCCTCATGTCGTGCGCGGGCCGTTGGAGGGTCCGCGTCGACTCACCTTTCGCGTGGTGGGTTCGCCGCGTGGGTGCCCGGTGGACCGTGTCGGCCGAGGCTCGCTGGGGGCTGGACCGCCATCGACGAACCTCGTCCGTGATATTCATTGGACGCCCGGAACCGCGCACGGCACAAGACCTGCAGGCCGTGTAATTCGATCAATTCCGGATCAAGGTGGTCGCGCCTTACAGTCCCGGGGTGCGTCCGGCGCGGCGTCGCGTCGCGTACCAGGTGAGGCCGGCGACGGCGACGCCCGCGCCGGCTAGGGACAGTGTCGTCGCGGATCTGGGCGGGCGCAGGCCGGATATGCGCTCGCGCATCGGGACCGCGTTGCTGAACGTGAGCATCGGCCAGCCGCGTTCCAGGGCGACTTTGCGCAGCGCGCGGTCGGCATTGACGGCGGTCGGGTGACCGACCGATTCGAGCATCGGTACGTCAGTGGACGAGTCGGAGTACCCGTAGCAGTCGTCGAGGTCGTAGTCGCGGGATGCCGCGAGGTCGCGAATTGCCTGCGCCTTCTCGGGGCCGTACACATAGCGCGCGATCTCGCCGGTGTACTTGCCGTCGACGACGACCATCTGCGTCGCCACGATCTCGTCGGCGCCGACCATTGCCCCGATCGGCGCGACTATCTCATCGCCCGACGACGAGACGATGACGACGTCGCGTCCCTCCGCCTTGTGTTGCTGGATCAACTCGACGGCCTCGTCGTAGACGAGCGGATCGATGATGTCGTGCAGGGTCTCGGCGACCACGTCGCGCACCTGCGCCACGTCCCAGCCCGTGCACATCGCGGTGATGAAGTCGCGCATGCGATCCATCTGATCCTCGTCGGCGCCGGACAGGGCGAAGACGAACTGGGCGAAGGCGCTGCGTAGGACGGTCCGCCGGTTGATCAGGCCGCTCTGATAGAAGGGCTTGCCGAAAGCCAGCGTGCTCGATTTCGCGATGATCGTCTTGTCGAGGTCGAAGAACGCCGCGGTCCTGGCCACGATGATCGAGCATACGGACGGCGTTCGGTTTCCTCAGCATGGGAGCGGTCAGCGGCGGCATGTCAAATCCGCCGTCCACAGGCCGGTGGTTCGTCCACAGATCTCGTTTCGCCGTTTTCTTCGGCCCCCTCGGTCGGTTGGCTTCGACGTGTGGACGGGATCGCATGGCCGGTCATCGGCGTCGTGGGCAGTTGTGGCGGCGTCGGCGCGAGCACGTTCGCCGCAGTGCTTGCTGCGGTCGCCGGGCTGCGGCGGCGCAGCGTGCTGGTCGATCTCGATCCTGTGGCCGGTGGCCTCGACGTGCTGGTCGGTCTCGAGGGTGTGCCCGGGGCGCGGTGGTCCGGGCTGCTGCTCGGCGGTGGGCGGCTCGATCCGCTCGTCCTGGTCGACGGGCTGCCGCGCTGGTCGTCGGTCGCCGTGCTGTCTGCGGATGTGCTGCCGGAGCCGGATGCCGTGTCCCAACTGCTGGCCGTTGCCTGCCGGGCTGGTCCGGTCGTCGTCGACCTCGGGCGATGGGACTCGCCGGCGCGTGCGGCCGCCGTGCCTCGGTGCACGCTCACCGTCCTGGTATGCGGGGGCGACGTGCGGTCCGTGACGGGCGGTCGGATGGTGCGGAGCGCGGTCGGCGATCGTCCGATCGGCGTCGTGGTGTCCCGTTCTCGCGGCGGCGTCGCGCCGGCGCGGCGAGTGGCCGAGCTCGTCGACGCGCCGCTGATCGGCGTGATGCGTGCCCCGCCGCGGCATGGCGACGTGCCGCTTGACCCGCGATCGCCGCCGCGTGCGATGGCTCGCGTCGCGTCCGGCGTCTTGGACGCCGTTCGGCAAGGTGCGGCCGATGACTGAGAACAACCTGGTCGGTCGGGTGCGGCAGCGGCTTGCCGAAACCGGGTCAGGCGATCTTGTCGGCATCGTGCGTGACGAACAATCCGGCGCCGAGGTGATCGCCGACGACGCGGCACTGGCTGCTCTCGAGCGCGATGTGCTGGCTGAGCTTTCTGGCGCCGGACCGCTCGAGCCGCTCCTCCGGTTGCCTGGCGTCACCGACGTGCTCGTCAATCGGCCCGACGAGATCTGGCTCGATCGCGGTCGCGGACTCGAGCGTGCGCCGGTCCGCTTCGCCGACGATGTCGCCGTGCGTCGGCTTGCCCAGCGACTGGCCACCGCGGCTGGCCGGCGACTTGACGATGCGGCGCCTTTTGTAGACGCGGTCCTTCCGGACGGCACGCGCCTGCACGCGGTTCTGCCGCCGATCACTGGGTACGCCACGCTGTCGCTGCGGGTGCTTGCGCGGCGCCGTTTCGAACTCGCCGATCTCGTCGAGCGCCCGGTGGCAGCTCTGCTGCGCGCGATCGTCGCCGCTCGGCTCGCGATCGTGATCAGCGGCGGCACCGGCACTGGCAAGACGACCCTGCTCGGCGCCTTGCTCGGCTGCGTGCCTGCGGCGGAGCGCCTGGTCGTGATCGAGGACGCGCGCGAGCTCGTCACGTCGCATCCGCACGTCATCCGTCTGGTGACCCGCGCGCCGAATGTCGAGGGCGCAGGCGTGGTGGGACTGCGCGAGCTGGTGCGCCAGGCGTTGCGGATGCGCCCGGACCGGCTGGTGGTGGGCGAGTTTCGCGGGGCCGAGATGGTCGAGCTGCTCGTCGCGCTGAACACCGGCCACGAGGGCGGCGCGGCGACACTGCACGCGAACGCGGCGGTCGACGTCCCGGCGAGGCTGGCGGCGTTGGGCGCCCTCGGCGGTCTGTCCCGCGCCGCTGTCACGAGCCAGGTTGCCAGTGCGCTCGATGTGGTGGTTCACCTGCGGCGCGGCTCATCCGGGCGTCGACGTGTTGCCGAGATCGGGTTGCTCGAACGCGCCGGTGACGACCTGACCGAGTCGCCGGCGTGGTCATCGGGCCACGGCGCCGGCGCGCGGTGGGACGTGCTGGTCGAGCGGCTCACCGAGCGGGGCGTCGACTGTGCGGGGCTGCTGCCATGACACTCGCGTTGCTTGCCGTCGCCGTGGCGGTGCTCGTGTGGCCGGCGACTCGCCGCGCGGACCCTCGCCTTCGCCGCCTCGTCGACGCCGCTCGCCTGGCCGGGGCGGCGCGGCCGGCCCACCGCGGGCGACGGTTGCCCGCGATCCCGTCCCGATGGGTCGGCCGGCTCGTAGCCGTTGCGACGAGCGTCGCCGCCTTCCTGTGGCGCGGCCCAGCGGTCGCGATTGCGGCCGGCGTGGCTGCGGCAGTCATCGCGGCGTCGATCACCCGCGCGGCGGCCCGCAGGGATGCGCTCGCTCGTGATCGCGACCTGTCGGCGGCGCTGCGGTTGCTGCGGGGTGAGCTCGATGTGGGCAGCCGCCCCGAGCCCGCGCTGCTGGCCGCGGCTTCGATCGCGGGCGCGTACCGATCCGCGTTCGAGGCAGGAGCCGTGGCGGTGCGCGACGGCACCGACATCGTCGCTGCCATGTCCGGCGGCGGTACGTCGCGGCCGGCACCGGAGCTGGTAGTGATCGCCCAGGCGTGGGCGCTCGCCGACGTCACGGGTGCGCCGCTCGCAGACGTGCTGGGCCGGGTCGACGACGACGTGCAGGCACGTCGAGCGCAAGTGCGGGCGGTCGCGTCGGCGCTGGCCGGGCCGCGCTCGTCCGCCGCGTTGCTCGCGGCTCTTCCGGTGCTCGGAGTCGTGCTCGGCACGGCGATGGGCGGCCGTCCGCTGGCCATCCTCTTCGACTCGGCCGGTGGCCAGTGGCTGCTGTGTGCCGGCGTGATGCTCGACGGCGCCGGGCTTTTGTGGACGTCCCGGCTGGTCACGTCGGCGGAGCGCGCATGAGCGTCGCATTGTGCTGGCTCGCCGCGGGCATCTGGCTGGCAGCGCGGGCGGCGCCCCGTGCGGGGCGACGACGACACGGCGGCGAACTCTCGCCGACGGCGCTGCGCTGCATCGCCGCTGGCGCCTGCGTCGTTGCCGACGTGGCGGCGTTCGGGCCCGGCGTTGGCGCTGCCGTTACGGTGCTCATCGCACCGCCGCTAGTCCTGCTTGTCGGGCACCTGCGCGGTCGGCAACGTCGGCGCGGCTTGCCCGACGACGCAAGCCGCGTGCCGTTGCTTCTCGACCTGCTGGCTGCCGCGCTGCGTAGCGGTCAGCCGATCTCGTCAGCGCTGGCCGCAGCGGCGCCGCTCGCCGGCGCTCGGCTCGGCGCGCAGCTCGGCCAGGTCGGCGGGCTGCTGCGCTTGGGCGCCGATCCGGCGCAAGCATGGGCATCGCTTACCGACCCGGCGTTGGCGCCGGTGGCGAGCACGGCACGCCGCAGTGCGGAGAGCGGCGTCCGCCTGGCACGTGGGTTCGAGCTGCTCGCCGACGAGCTGCGTGCGGACGCGCGAGCGGCGGCGGTGGCCCGTGCCCAGCGTGCGGGCGTCTGGGCCGTTGCGCCACTGGGCCTGTGCTTCCTTCCCGCGTTCGCGTGCCTCGGCATCGTCCCGACGATCGTCGGCATCGCGCATGGCGTCCTGAACGAGGCGATTCCATGAACGGCGTGGATCTGATGTCCAGGCTGGGGCTGGCGGGTTGGCTCAGTCCGCTGCTCCGATCGCGTGGCCGCTTCAAGCTCTCCGGCCGTTCTGACCAGAATCCGGGCACGCCAAGCGGTGACCACGGTCGGGGAGCGGTGAGAGACCCGGCGAATGCGCCGCTTACCCGCCGAAATCCCCAGGGGTCGGCGGGCGAATTGAGTATTCCAGCGGGAAAGCGGACTGCGTCGCGCTGCGGCTCACGCTGTCCGCTGGACCGGCGGTTGCGCGTTGGCGTCAGCGAGCATGGCAATGGCCGCCGCGCTGTCGACCGGTCGAGAGAACAGGTAGCCCTGGGCGAACAGGCAGCCCAGGGCCTGCAGCTCGGCGAGTTGCACGGCGGACTCAACGCCCTCGGCCACGGTCCGCAGGCCGAGTCCCTGGCTCATCCGGATGATGCTGCTGGCCAGCGTCGGCGTCGAGCCGGTGGTTCCCAACCGGTCGACGAAGCTGCGGTCGATCTTGATCGTGTCGATCGGGAGGTGTTGCAAGTGGCTGTAGGACGAGAATCCCGTGCCGAAATCGTCGATGGCCATGTGCGTGCCGAGTCCGCGCAGCGTGCGGAGGCGATCGACGAGCGTGATGTCGTCAGCCAGCACGCTCTCGGTGATCTCCACACACAAGGCCGACGCCGGCAGCCCGGTCTCTTGCAATGCAGCGCCTACGACGTCGACGATGTCGTCGGACTCGAGCTGGCGGGGCGAGACGTTGACGCTCATGACGATCTCGTGCCCGAACTGCTCGCGCATGACCATCGCCGCTGCACAGGCCTCGTGCATCACCCACGCACCGATCGGCACGATGAGTCCGGTCCGCTCGGCGTGCGGGATGAAGTTGTCCGGCGAGACCAAGCCACGTTCGGGGTGTTGCCATCGGATGAGGGCTTCGAATCCGACGATCTGCTGTGTCTCGACCCGCACGATCGGCTGGTAATACATGACGAATTCCTTGCGCTCGACCGCACGGCGCAGGTCGGCACGAAGCGTCAGCTCGTTTTGCACCTGCTCGTGCATGTCGGGGTGGAATCTCTTCCACGTCGCCTTGCCCGCGGCCTTCGCCGCGTACATCGCCAGGTCCGCGTCGCGCAGCAGGTGATCCACGTCGCTGGCCGGCGAAACGGCGATGCGTACACCGATGCTCGCGTGGCAACGCACCTCCGCGCCATTGAGCATCACCGGGCCGTCGAGGGCAGCGAGAATGCGATCGGCGAGTTTGTCGGCCATCGCCTCGTCGTCGACCAGCACGACGAACTCGTCACCGCCGAGGCGGCCGACGGTGTCGCCGGTACGTATGCAGTGGCGCAAGCGCTCGGCGACGATGACCAGCAGGCGGTCGCCCTCGGAGTGCCCGAGAGCGTCGTTGACCGCCTTGAAGTCGTCGAGGTCAACGAGCAGTACTGCTGGTCGGCTGCCGGTTCGCGCGGCACGGTCGAGCGCGCCGGTCAGGCGCTCGCGCACGCCGGCGCGGTTCGCGAGGTTGGTGAGCGGGTCGAAGAACGCCCAGTGCGACAGCTCGGCTTCGAGCGTCTTGCGCTCGCGGATGTCGCGGAGGTTGACGACAATTCCGCGAACGTCGGCCACATCGAGCATGGCCGTAGCCGTCGCCTGGACGTCGACCCAGCCGCCCTCGACGAACTGGCAGCGGATGTCGAGTGCCGGCAGGTGGCCCTTGTCGGCGGCGCGGGCGAGCCAGATGAGCAACGACTCGGCGTCGTCCGGGTGAACGAGATCGATGATCGGCGTGCCGGCCAGCGAGTCGGGCACGAACCCGAGAATGCGCTCGACCGCCGCATTGACCGTACGAATCGTGCTGTCAGGTTCGAGGACCAGGACGATGTCCTGCGAACCTTCGATGACGGCTTCGGCCCACACGCCCTGGTCGGCATCCAGAGCGAGGCCGACCGTACCGACGAGCACGTTGATCGGTTGGCGAAGCTTCTCGACGGCTGCCGACTCCGAAGCGGCCACTGCGAGTACGTAGCGCTGCCGGCCGCGGCGCACGACCGGCACCAGCAGCAGACCTTCGCTGCGCGCCGAACCGGGGGCGCGGAGTCCGAACGCGGCAAGACCGCCCGCAACGCTGACTGCCTGCCCGTCCACGAGCGCGGCGCGGGTGCGCTCAGGCAGCGCGTCCGCGGCGATGGTGAGCGTTTCGTACCCGGCGAATGCGCCACGGGTCTTGATCGCCGTGAGCCCGGACTCCGAGACGACCATGAGCACCGCGGCGGCGGCCGGGTCAGGCCCGAGCAGTGCGAGCGCGGCGTCGCACGCGGCGGCGTACACCTCGCCCCGGTCACGCGCAGCGGCCAGCCGGCAACTGGCTGCGGCGATCACCTCGTGCGCTTGTCGCTGGGGTTGCGGCGAGCGCGGCCGCGTCTCAGTGCGCATCGGCCGTCACCACCACCAGTTGCTCGGCCGGGACGTAGACCTGCACTGGCTCCTGGATCCCGGAGGCCATCCGCGCGTAATTGGCGATTCGTTCGAGCAGGCTCGACGTCAGCTCCTGGCCTTTGGCGAGCAGCTTCAGCCCGCCGGTCGTGCGGACGTCAGCCGCGAGCACCATGCCCACCTCGAGCTCGTCGGCCCGCAGATCCCTGGGCTCGCGGCGCGAGCGGTCAGCCAGCACCGATGCGAGCGCGTCGACCAGTTTCGGGTCGTACACGCCGGTACGCGCGCGCATCGTCTCGAGCGCGCTCGCCGGCTCCGTGCCGGCAGACTCCAAGCTGTCGAAGTCGGACGCGACGCGAAGCACCCGGCCGCCGAAGGGGATCGCCTCGCCAGTGCGTTCGTCGAAGGCCGACTGGCCGTCGTAGCGCGCGCCTTGGCTCAGGATCGCCTCGCGGACCTGGTCGATCCGCGGGATCCCGGCGAGCACCTGATCGGCGATGCCGGGCAGACGAGACAGCAGGTCGCGAGCCTCCGCGCCCAGGGGGAGGCCCTGTTCAGCGCGCTCGAGTATCTCGGCCGGGAGCGCGATGGCACCGATCTGGGTGAGCATCGCGGCGAGCTCGACGTGCCAGGTGACCGCCGTTCCCGAGGCCTGCACGATCAGCGTCACGAGAGTGCGCAGCCGCGTCGAGCGTGCGAACAAAGCCGGGTTGGCCAGAGCCAGCACCTCGGTCAGCGCGCGGACGCTGCCGCGCAGTGTGTTGTCGAGCAAGTCGCGCTCGGCAGTGATCAGCCGGTACTGGTCGACGCCTGCCCGCAACGCGTCGACGAGATCCTCGCGGGCAGCCGGCTTGAGCAGCAGGCGAAGGATGCCGCCTTCGTTAACCACGGCGGCCGCACTGGCCAGGTCGGCCTGGCCGGTGAGCAGGATGCGCGATGTGTCGGGGCTCGCAGCGCGCGCCGCGGCGAGGAAGCGCGCGCCGTTCATCTGCGGCATCTGGAAGTCCGACAACACCACGGCGTACGGACCGGCGTTGCGGATACGCTCGAGCGCGAGTGCCGGGTCGGCGGCGGTGTCCACGGCGAACTCGGTACGCAGCAGCCGTCGCAGGCCGTCGAGCACATGCGGCTCGTCATCGACGAGGAGGATCCGGGCCAGGGTCACGTCGCTCACTCGCCGACACGGACCTTCCCGTGCTCGTCGCCCGGCTGGCCGCCGTGTGGCCGCGGCGTTGTGGCGCCGTCGATGTGCAGGGTGCGCGTGTCGTTGCCGAGGGTCCAGTCCGCCGCCGCCAGCAGGCTGGCGCCCCCCGCGAGACCTTGATGGGGCGGTTCGACGACGCTGGGCCGCCGGGCTCCGTTCGTTGACGGCTGAGCGCGCTTCCCGTCCACCGGCAGGCGCACGGTGAACGTCGTACCGACAGCGTCTCCGGACACGAACGAGATCGAGCCGGCATGTCGGTCGGTGACGAGTGTGTAGGCGAGCGCGAGTCCCTGCCCGGTGCCGCGGCCGACCTCCTTGGTCGTGAAGAACGGCTCGAAGACGCGCCCGGCGATGTCCTTGGGAATGCCCGTGCCGGTGTCAGCGACCTGCAGCACGGCGTCCTCGCCGTCGACGAAGGTCCGGATGGTGATCACGCCGCGCCGAGACGACGTGCCCACCTTGTCGGCGATCGCGTGCGCGGCATTGACCACGAGGTTGACCAGAACCTGGTTGATGTCGCCTGCATGGCACCACACCGGCGGCAGGTCGCGGAGCTCGACGGCCACGTCGGCGACGTGCTTGACCGTGTTGCTCGCGACGACGAGCGTGTTGCGCACGGCCCCGTTCAGGTCGGTCGGCGACTTGTCGTCGTTGCCGGGATGCCCGAACGCCTTCATCGCCCGGACGATTGCCGCCACGCGTTCGACGCCTTCGAGCGTCTGCGCGATGGCCTGCGGCACCTCGGCGGCCAGGAAGTCGATGTCAACCTGGCTCGACGGCACGGTGGCTTTTAGGACGTCGTCGAACGCGTCGCCGATGAAGCGCACGTTGTCGCCGATGAACTGGATCGGGGTGTTGATCTCGTGCGCGATGCCCGACGCCAGCTGGCCGACCGACTCCAGCTTTTGTGCGTGACGTAGCTCGGCTTCGAGCCTGGACCGCTCGGTGACGTCGTGCAGGTTGGCGACGATGCCCGCCACGGCTGGATCCTCGAGAAGGTTGGCGAACGAGGCTTCCATGAGCAGGTAGGAACCGTCGTCGCGGCGGATTCGGCAGTGCAGTGAGTCGCCTGCGTCCTCGTCCGTGGACAGTTCACGGAGCCGGTCCAGCACCGGATCCTGGTCGACGGGATGCAGCAGGTCGCCGAGCGGCGTCCCGGTCAGCTCGTCCTCGGCCACGCCGAGAATGGCGAGCGACGCCGGGCTGACGTAGCGCAGCTTGCCGTCGACGTCGCAGACCAAGGTCAGGTCAGACGAGTTCCGGACCAGCGCCTGCAACCGGCCGGCTGCCGCAAGCTGCGCGGCGTGCTCCACGCTGCTCGACGACCTGCGCCGCAGCGACGCGGCGTAGGCGAGCAACAGTCCGACGCCGAGGATCGAAGCGCCGCTGATGACGATCACGGTCGCCGGGGTGAGCGTGTCCTCGGCCCGGTCCGCGCGGTGGGTGAGGGTGGCCGCGGCGGGCGCCAGCAAGCTGGTAGGGCTCGAGCCTCGCGGATCGTCCGGCGCGTCGGAGCCGAGGCGTTCGTATGCGGCCTGCACGACGGTCTGGTCGAATTGCGCCGCCTGGTCGAGCTGATGCTGCTTGATGAGCTCGAGTTCGCGCGCGACAGCGGCGCTCAGGTCCGCGCTGGCCGCCTGGATGCTCTTGCCGACCGGCGTGAGTTTCGTGAGCGCCGCGGTCTCGCGCGCGAGCTCGCTGCGCAAGGCGACGCTGAATTCGGCATCGGCCGGCCGCAGTGGGACGCCGTAGGCGTTGCCCTTCAGGACGAATCGCTCGGCGTCGATCAGGTGCGAGATCCGGGCCAGATGAATCTGCGCCTGGCGCTGCTGCTCCTGTTCCTCGGCGAGAGCGAGCACGCCGAAGATCACCGCGACGACCAGCCCGAGGATGGCCACGGCTACGCCGCCTGTCGTCAACCGCTGGTGGAGCACGCGCGATCCGCTACGCGCACCGGCAGGCACGCCGAATGGCGCATCTGCCGGGCTGCCCGCAGCCGAACGCTGTGTCATCAGGGTCCCTCGGTTATCGCACCGGCCCGGTGCTGTGTCCTGTGCAGCACCGAGCCGGTGTGGAGCGGTCCCCGACGAACAGGCTCTGCATTCGTGAAGTGAGCGTTAGCCTGTTGATAGAGAGTATGCGCTGCGCCAGGTGACTCGGTAAGGGCGAAAGTCCGCTCGAATCGGACGCAGCTACGCTGCTGCAGAAAATTCAGCGAGGTATCGACCGATTTGCCGAGTTCGGTTCTGGACGTGAATCGACTGGTAACCGCCGTTCTACCCGGCAAGATCATGACTGGCCCGAGGCACTTGCGCGAACGGCTCGTGTGCGGCGCCTGTCGCGCTGCGTGTTCACCGCGGTCACTGTGCCGATGCATCGGCGGTGGCGGCGCGCCGCTCGATGCTCGCCACGATGATCCGGTTGCGGCCGGCGTCCTTCGCGGCATACAGCCCGTCGTCCGCGGCGCTGACGAGGTCGTCCGGTGTGTCCGCGGGCCCGACGACGCAGCCGCCGCTGACGGTCACGCTGATGGCCGGGCCGCTTGTCTCGGACGTGTCGAACGGCGTCGCATCGACCGACGCGCGGATCCGCTCCGCGACGTGTAGCGCGCCGTCCAGATCGGTGCCCGGCAAGATCACCAGGAATTCCTCGCCACCCCACCGGCCGGCAACGTCGCCAGCGCGCAAGTGTCTGGTCATTCGCTCCGCGAACTCGCACAGCACGTGATCGCCGGCCGCATGCCCGTACGTGTCGTTGACGCGCTTGAAATGGTCGATGTCGAGCAACAGCACGCCTAGGTCGCGTTGCGTGCGCCGTGCCGTGCTGTGCTCGCGGGCGAGTTGGTCCTCGAGATGGCGCCTGTTGTACAGGCCGGTGAGCATGTCCGTCCGACTCACCCGCTCCAGGTCGGCATTGCGCTCCCGAAGCCGGTCCTGCAGCTTCTTGACGTGCGCCGCCGAGCCGACGCGCGCGACCAGCTCGGCCGCCTCGAACGGCTTCTTCAGGTAGTCGTGAGCGCCGGCCCGCAGCCCAGCGACCATGTCGTCCATGCTCGTGCGCCCGGTCAGGAACACGACCGGGATGTCGGCGAGTGCCTCGTCGCGCTTCAGCCTGGCCAGAACCTGGTGGCCGTCGAGACCTGGCATCTCGACGTCGAGCAGCACGACGTCCGGTGGCGACTGGACGCACGTCGCGACGGCGGCGTCCCCGTCCGCGGCCTCGACCACGTCGTAACCCTCGTCCTCCAACCGGGCGCGGACGACTGCCCGCACGACGAGCGAGTCGTCGGCGATCAGCACAGTCGCGTGCGAGCTGTTCACAGATGCCCTGCCAGCGCATAGGGATCGGCGATCAACATCAGATCGCCGTCGCTCTCGACGGTGCCTGACACGAACAGGCGGGCCTGGCCCTCGGGGGCGCTGCGGATGTCGTCCTCATCGATCCGGCGCAGGCCGATGACCTGATCGACGAGCAGCCCGAAACGCTTCGCCGACGCGCCGTCGGTCTGCACGACGAGAACGTGCGAGCCGGCGGTGCCGAGCGGTGAGATGACGGTCAGCGGCGGCTGGCCGGGGATCAGGCCGGCGACGTCGCGCCCGGGGTCTGGCAGGGCGATCATGCCGGTCGTGGCGCGCACTGCACGCGTCGCCTCGACCGGCATGCAGTACGACGCATCGCCGGTACGGAAACAGACCATCGTGATCATGGCGCCACCACCTGTTGTTTGCTGGCCAGCAGGCCGAGCAGCTCGTCGGCGGCGTAGCCCTCCATCGCGCTGTCGACGTGCCCCTCCTCGCCGTGCAGCAGCGCTCGCCGAGCCGCGCCGAACGCGCGCTGTGCCGAGGGCTGGTCACCGGCGGCCTCCAGAGCAAGGCCGAGGTGCAGGTGGGCGATCGCGTCGTCCGGTGCGAGGTAGGCCCACTTGCGGAACGCGACGATCGCAAGCTGCGTGTCGCCGGCGTCGAGGGCCCGCTGCCCGTCGCGGGCAAGCCCGTTCGGCGACTCGGCCTTGACCGGGACGGCCGCCAGCGCCGGCCGGTGTGCGCGAACGGCGCGCCGGGCCGAACGAGCTGGGGGCTGCTCGACCGACCGCACCGGCACGAGCACCGGCCCCGGCACCGGCCCCGGCATGCGCGCGGGCGCGGTCCGGTGCCGGTAGATGAATGTCTCGTCGATCCGCACAGTCTCGAAGCGGTCGCTGACCGGCCAGATCGACTCGGCCGATCCGAGGAACAGGTAGCCGCCCTGGGGCAGCGCGTCGGCAACCTGATCGAGGAACGCGCGCGTGCGCTCCGGCGAGAAGTAGATGAGGACGTTGCGGCAGAAGACCACCTGCGCCGGACGCACTCGGTCCGGCAGCGGATCGACGAGGTTGTGGCGCATTGTCGAGACGCGGGTACGGATGGCGTCGTTGACCTGCCAGCCCTTGCCGGAGTGCGTCATGTGGCGAGCCAGCCGGGCCGGCGACAGGCCGGACACTTCCCGCGGCGCGTAGCGTCCGGCGTCGGTCCGCTGTAGCGCGGCCGTCGACAGGTCTGACGCGATCACAGTGCCGGCGATGCCCTGCTCCTCGAGGACCATCGCCAGGCTGTACGCCTCCTGCCCGTTCGCGCAGCCGGCGCTCCAGATCGTGACCGGTTGCGAGAGGTGGGGCAGCACGTCGCGGGCGAGTACCTCGAAGTGCTCGGGATGACGGAAGAAGCTGGTCTCCTGGACGGTGATCCGGTTGAGCAGGCGCTGCAACGCGTCCGGTTGGGTCAACGTGCCGGCGTAGGTAGTCAGCTCGGCGCCGGTCGCGGCCGCTTCGTCGCGGATGCAGCGCCGCAGCCGCCCGCGCAGCGTCGGCTCCGGGCGCAGGCCGATCTGCGCGTTGAGCAGCTTGGTGACCTGGTCGACGACGGCGTCCAGCTGGTCGTGGCTCATACCCGTGCCCCGATCCCGGCGGCGCGCACGGCGTGACGCACCGCGGCGGCCAGTTGCGAGAGCGGTCGCAGATCCGTGACTGCGCCGAGCCGCTGCGCCGCGCGCGGCATGCCGAACACCGCGCAGGACTCCTCGTCCTGCCCGAGCGTGTGGCCGCCCCGATCGTGGATCGCCAGCAACCCGCGCGCACCGTCCTCACCCATGCCGGTCAGCAGCACACCTACCGCGGCGGGTCCTGCGTACTCGGCTACCGAGGCGAACAGCACGTCGGCCGACGGCCGATGCGTGGTGACCGGCTGCGGGTCGAGTTCGAGGTGGTGGTTCGCGCCGAGGCGAAGGTGGACGCTGCCGGGTGCGAGGTAGACCCGGCCGGGACGGGCGAGCTGACCGTGCTCGGCCATCTCGACGGGCAGCGCGGAGACCCGCGACATCCAGCCGAGCAGCCCGCTGGCGAACTCCGGATGCAGGTGCTGCACGACGAGTACGGGAGCCGGCAGCCCGCCCAGGCTGGCGAGAAGCGTCGCGAGCGCGCTCGGCCCTCCGGTCGAGGCCGCCATCGCGACGATGGGCGGACGGCCGGTAGCCGGCGCCGCGACCGGCCGCAGCGTCCGGGCGTGGCCGCCGCGCAGGTGGCGGATCACGTGAACCGTGCTCAGCCGGCGCACCGCATCACGCAGCTCGGCGCCCGAGGCCGGCGTCCAGGCAGCAGGTGCGGGCAGCGCCTCGAGCGCGCCCGCGACAAGAGCGTCGACCACGGACGGCGAATCAGGCTGGGCGGTGCCGGGCGCGAGCACGAGGATCGGTGTCGGCGTGCGGCCCATGATCTTCTCGATGACCTCGCGGCCTCGTCCTGGGCCGACGGTGAGGTCGAGCACGACGATGTCCGGACCGGTGCTGGCAACGAGAGCCAGCGCGTTCGCGCCGTCGGAGGCGTGACCGACGACCTGGATGTCGCGGTCGCGCTGCAGCACCGGGGTGATGCGCGCGGCGTCGGCCGGGCTGGGGACGACCACGACGGCGCGGATGATGCTCATGAGCCGGGCCTGTTCATGCGCGCGCCCCGAGCAGGCGGTTCACGGCGGCGAGCAGGCTGCCTTCGTCGAATCCGCTCTTGATGATGTAGCCGTCCGCGCCGGCGTCCAGGCCGCGCTGCCGGTCGGTCTCGCTGGACCGCGAGCTGAGGATGAGGACGGGGATGTTCGTCAGCGACGGGTGCGCCCGGATCGCCTCGGTGAGCCCGAAGCCGTCCATGTTCGGCATCTCGATGTCGGTGAGGACCAGGTCGCTCGGCTCTTCGGCGAGCCGTGAGAGCGCCTGCTTGCCGTCGTTGGCGACGCGGACGTCGAAGCCGGCCCGCTCGAGGATGCTGCGCTGCAACTCGCGGACGGTCAGCGCGTCGTCGACGACGAGGATCCGGCGGCGGGTCGCCTGCGCTCCGTCGGCGGACGGACGTGCCGTGGTAACCGGCGCGGCGTGGCGTGCCCGCTGGATCAACCCGGGCGGGTCGAGCACGACGAGGACCGAGCCGTCCGGCTCGACGCTCGCTCCGGCGACGGCCGGCAGGTGTGGCAGCAGCCGGTTGAGGCCCTTGAGCACGACGTCGCGCTGGCCGACCAGCCGGTCGACCTCGAAGGCGTGCCGGTGCGCGGTGTCCGCGAGTACGACGATCGAGCCGCCTGAGACGTCTGCGGTGGCGTCCAGGCCGATCGTGCCCGCGAGCGTCGAAACCGGCACCGGCCGGCCCTCCACCAGCACGACTGGACGGCCCTCGGCGTGGTGTTGTGCCGATGGGTCGTTGCGCTGCGACAGCACGACACGGTGGAACGGCAACGCGAAACGCTGGCCGGCCGTCTCGACCAGCAGGCAGCGCAGCACGGCGAGCGTGATCGGCACGACGATCCGGAACTCGGTGCCGCCGGCCGGCTGGGAGCGAACCTCCACCCGTCCGCGTGCCGACTCGACGTTCACCCGGACCACGTCGAGCCCGACGCCCCGCCCCGACACGTCGGTGACGAACGACGTGGTCGACAGCCCGGAGTGCATGGTGAGGCGGAGCAGCTCGTCCTCGGTCATGCCGTCGGTGTCGACGCCACGCTTGGCCGCCTGCCCGCGCACGGCGTCGACGTCGATGCCGCGGCCGTCGTCGGTGACCGCGATGATCACCTCGGACCCGAGCTGCATGGCGTGCAGCCGGATCGTTGCCTCGGGCGGCTTGCCCGCGGCCTCGCGCTCCGCGGGCGATTCGACGCCGTGGTCGACGGCGTTGCGCACGAGGTGCAGCAACGAGTCGGACAGCTGGTTCAGCACGCCGCGGTCAAGCTCGGTGTCGCCGCCCCGCACGTCCCAGCGGATCTTCTTGTTCTGGGTACGCGCCAGGTCGCGCACCGCGCGGTGCAGCTGGTCGGTGATGGTGGCGACGGGCACCATGCGGGTGCGCATCGCGCGGTCCTGCAGATCGTTCACGGATCGGGACAGGTCGTTGAACTCTGCGCAGGACGCCGGGTCGACGCCGAGTTGATCTTTGAGCATGCGTCCCAGGCGAAGGTGCGCGGTGGCCGATTCGCCGACCAGGCGAACCAGCTCGTCCAGGCGCTCCATCGGAACCATCACCAGGCCGGACTTCTCGCCGGTCGGCGCCCGCTTCTCGGGCACGGTCTCGGTGACCGGTTCGGGCTCAGCCACCGGTGTGGGCTCGGGCTGCGCGTGGGCCCCGTTCCCGACGGCCGGCACGCTGGGCACACCCTCAGTGCCGGCGATGACCGCGCTCAACCGGTCGGCACCGGCGAGCAGGACGTCGATGACGTCCGGCGTCACGGAGCGCCTCTGCGAGCGCAGGTCGTCGAGGAGCTCCTCGAGTTCATGCGCACAGTGGCTGACATCGTCGAGTCCCGCCACGGCCGACGAGCCCTTGATCGTGTGGACCTCGCGGAAGATCGAGCCGACGAGCTCGGCGTCGCCACCGGTCTGTTCGAGTTCGAGCAGCAGCTCGCCGAGGTTGGCCATCCGCACCTCGGCCTCCTGGGCGAACAGCGCGCGTACCTGCTCGATGGCGATCATGCCGAAGCCACCTGGATGTCGGCGCCGCCAAGGCGTTCGGCCCCGAGCAGGACGGCAGGATCGATCAGCACGACGATGCGGCCGTCGATGTTGAACGCGCCGGTCGTGCCGGGCAGCTCCGAGGCGGCCGTCGCGGTGTCGAGGACGACGCGCTCGGGCGTTCCGGTCGTGGCCAGCCCGGCCGGCCCCTGCGGGGTGTTGACGACGACGGCGAACTCGACAGCGTCCACCGTGCCGACGCCGAGCAGCGCAGCCGTGTCCAGCAGCGGGACGATCTCGCCGCGCAGGTTGAACAAGCCGAGCACCATCGACGGCGCGGTCACCAGCGGGGTGACCGGCGGAGCGGCCACGACCTGGCGTACCCACTCGGCCGGCAGCGCGTACGCGTCGGCTCCTACGGGCATTAGCACGGTTTGCACAGGGTCACCGCGACCCGCTGGAAGGCGCGTTGGACGCGCCGTTGGACGACCCGTTGGCACGCGGCCCGTTAGTGGCGCCCGCGGCGGTCGCTTCGAGCGTGCCGGCCAGGTCGGCGAGGTTGCCGCTGGCGGCCGCGATCTGCTGGGCCGTCGATGACACCTGCCGGCTGGCGTCGGTGAGCTGCTCCATCGTCTCGACGACCTGGGCGGTCGCGCTTCGCTGCTGCTGGGTGGTCAGCCGGACCTGGCCGTTCGCCTCGGTCACCGCGTCGAGCAGGGCCAGGCCCTGCTGCAACTGCTTGGTGCCCTTCTCCATCGCCATCACGGTCGCGTTGGTCTCGCCCTGCACCGCGCCGACGATCGCGGCGATGTCGCTCGCGGACGCCTTCGAGCGCTCGGCGAGGCGGCGCACCTCGTCGGCCACGACGGCGAAGCCGAGCCCGTTCTCGCCTGCCCGCGCCGCTTCGATGGCTGCGTTGAGCGCCAGCAAGTTGGTCTGGTCGGCAATCTCGTTGATCAGCTCCAGGAGCCGGTCGATGTCGTTGACGCGCTTCGCGAGCGACAGCGTCCGCTCGCTGGACGTCGCGATGTCGGCCTCGGCCTGCTCCAGGTTGTCCCTGGTCTCGGCGGTCTGGCGGGCGACCTCGTCGACGGTATCGGCGATCGCGACCGACGCGCGGGCGAGTTCCTCGGTGGTTGCGGTGGCCTCGGTGATCGCCGCACTCTGCTGCGTGGTCGTGGTCGCCAGCTCGTCGGACGACGCCGAGAGCTCGGCGGCGGACGAGTTGACGTCCATGCCGGCGGCCGTGACCTGTTCGATCAGTCCTTCGCAGGTGTCTAGCATGGCGTTGAAGGCGCTGGCGAGGCTCACCAGCTCGGTCGAACCGCTCGGGTCGACGCGGGCCGTCAGGTCGCCACCGGCTGCGGTTCCGGCCGCCTCGGTCAGCCTGCGGACCGGCCGGTTCGTCCACCACGCCAGGCCGATCGACGCGGCCAGCGCGAACACACCGCCCAGGACGATCACCAGGATCGCGCGGTTGCGCTGCTGATGCACCGGCGCCAGCACGATGCTGGAGTCCTCCTGGGCGATGATCACCCAGTTCAGGTCGTCGACGAGGTCGAACCCACCGATCACCTTGCGTCCTTGCGCGTCCGCGAACGTGGCCGTACCCCCGTCGCCGGTGGCGACCGCCTTGGTGGTGGCCGCGTTCTCGACGGTGTCGCGCAGCGCCCCGGCGGCGAGCATCGCCTTCTCGTCGGCCACGTTCGACATGTCGCGGGAGTCGAAGACCAGCCGATGCTGCGCGTCGACCGTGACGACCTCGGTGCCCGTATCCAGTTCGGGACTGAGCAGGTTCTTGAGCACGGTCGCGTCGAGGTCGGCCACGATCGCGCCCGTTGCGTGCCCGGCGGGGTCTACGACCGGTGCGGCGATGATCCACTGGAGCTGATCGCCGCGCTGGGTCAGCGACGTGATGACGGCGTGTCCGGACAGTGCGGTGTGGAACCAGTCCTGGCCGGCCGGGTTGAGGACGGTTCCGGGACGGCTGGTAGCGAGCACCTTGCCGGTCGCATCGGTCGCCTCGAGCAGCGAGTAGTTGCCGAGATCCTTGTCGGCCGAGGCAAGCAGCGCGCCGAAGTCGTCGTGGTGCAGGTCCGTCGTGCCCTCGTGGGCCAGCACGGCCACGGTCTTGCGCTGCTGGTCGACGAAGTCCTCGAGCCGCAGGGTCACCGCCCGGGCCAGCGCCTCGCCCTTGCGCTCACCGGCTGTCGTCAGGCTCGCCGAGGCCTGCGTGGTGAGCAGGATCCCGAGCAGGATCATGAGCGGCAGCGAGACCACGAGTATCGCCGCGACCAGGCGCACGGCGAACCGGCGAGTCAGCAAGTGCAGGCGTGACGCGATCGATGTGCGCATGTCAGTTCCAGTCCTTCGGGGTCGCTGTTTCGGGTTGCGTATCGTTCCGGGTGCCGATCGCCGCGAGGCTGGCGTCGATGAGCGCGGCCCGTGCATCAGCGCCGTCCAGATCGAGCCAGGCACTCGCGGCCGCGTGCAGGATGGCGCCGAGTGCCGCCGCCGTCCTCACCTGCTCGGTTTCGGTGGCGTGGGTTCCGGTGAGCAGCGACGCCAGCCGCCGGGTGCGGGCCGTCCATGCGTCGGTCGAGTCGATCTGGTCTCGAGCAGCGGCGTCGCCGGTCAGCAGTTCGACGGTCGCCCGGTTGTCCAGGACGAGCCCGGCGAGCTCGCGCAACAGCTGCTCCCGCTGGCGGCCGGTCGGCGGGTCGCTGACGTCGGCCGAATCGAGCACGCGGTCGAGCACGTGCAGGTACGGGTTGACGACGGCGGCGAGCAGATCAGCCTTCGAGTTGAAGTGGTGCAGCACCGCGCCGCGGGTCAGCCCGACCTCGCCGGCGATCTCCTGCAGCGTCGTGCCGCGGTACCCGTGCCGGCGGAAGGCGGCAAGCGCCGCGCACCTGATGTCGCGGCGCGTGTCTGCGGGAGCCTTGCGCACGTCCTGTCCTTCCGTACGAGCGTCGCCCCCGCAGCGGTGGTTGTTTGCTGCATCCCGTATCGGCACCGAACCCGGCCACTTGACCGACCAGTCAGTTAATGTTGATCTTCTGCAGGTCGAGATCTGCCGAACAGAGACATTGGTCCCGGTTCGCCGGGCCTAAATGATCAACGGTGGGCGATTGAAGAATCTGCGCTCGGCGCCTCAGTTCTGTCCGGACGATGCCGATAGGTCACGCGTGCGGAGGGAACCCACTCATATGCGACATGACTCGCGGCCTTTGCCCCGATCCGGGCGGCGCGAACCGCTGCCCCAGACCCAGGCGCCGTTCGACCGCGCGCAATTGCCGAGCGCCGAACCGGCACGTCAGCGCCGCCTGATCCACCTCATGGCGTTTGTCGCGCTCGCCGCCAGCCTCGCCTATCTGAGCTGGCGCGTCGCCTTCACGCTCGGCCCGGACCTGTGGCTTGCCGTCCCGCTGTGGCTGCTCGAGTTGCACGCCATGTTCAGCCTCGGCTTGTTCACGTTCTCGCTGTGGGAGCTCGACAGCGTCCCCCCGCCTGCCGCGGTGTCGCACACCGACCTACGCGTCGCCGTGCTGATCCCGACCTACAACGAGGAACGCGAAGTCCTGCTGCCGACGATTGCCGCGGCGGTCAGCCTGGAGCCGGCGCACCGGACCGTCGTACTGGACGACGGCGAGCGACCGTGGGTTCGCCATCTTGCCGCCGAGCTGGGCGCTGAATACCTCGCCCGGCCCGAGCACACGCACGCCAAAGCGGGCAACCTCAACTACGCCATCGCCCGGATCGAGGCCGACGTCGTCGGCGTGCTCGACGCCGACCACGTTGCGACGTCGGACTTCCTGACCCACACGCTCGGCTACTTCGCCGATCCGAAGATCGCTGTCGTCCAGACCCCGCAGGACTTCTACAACGTCGACTCCTTCGAGCACACGCGCAGCCGGTCGTGGTTCTGGAGGCGACGGCGTGCGGGCGGCTTCAACGAGCAGCGGCTGTTCTATCGGGCACTCGAGCCGGGCAAGAACCGGTGGGGCGCCGCGTTCTGGTGCGGTACGAGCGCGCTCGTACGCGTCGCGGCGCTGCGCGACGTCGGCGGTGTTGCGTACGAGACACTCACCGAGGACATCCACACGACGGTCCGGATGCACCGGCGGGGCTGGCGGACCGCGTTCCACAACGAGGTGCTCGCCTACGGCCTGGCGGCTCGCGACGCCGAGCAATACCAGACGCAGCGCAGCCGTTGGGGCATCGGCGCGATGCAGTTGCTGCGCCTGGAACGTCCGCTGACCGGCCGCGGACTGACCCTGGCGCAGCGGGTGGCTTACGCCTCGACACTGCTGGGCTGGTTCGACTCATGGCGCACCCTCGGCTACGTGCTGCTTCCGCTTCTCGTGCTCGGGTCCGGTGCGGCCCCGCTCACGGCATCGTTCTCGACATTCGCCGTCGTGTTCGGCGGCGTGTTCGTGGTGCAGCGCGTCGCGCTGTCGTCGCTGGGCCGCGGGTACGCGCCGCAGGGCGTGGCTACCCTGTTCGACTTCATCCGCATGCAGACCAACCTGCAGGCGACGCTGACTCTGTTGCGGTCACGCGACCAGCCCTTCGAGGTCACCACGAAGGGCGGGTACGCCGCCCGCCGCCGGGTTGCCGCACCAATCCTGCTGTGGACGCTCTTCGCGCTCACCGCCGCGGCAGCCATCTGGTTCGCGGCCAGCCTCGCCAGTCTCACGCCGGTCAGCTACGACGTCCGGTGGGTTGCCTACGGCGCCGCGGGATGGGCCGGCGTCAATGCCGTCTTCCTCGTCGGCGCGATCTACCGCATCCAGTCCGACCGCTTCGCAGCAGACCGGCGCCGAGGCGTACGGATGCAGATCGGCGCCGGGCGGGTACGCCTCGACGACGCCGACGCCGAACTGCTCGACATCTCAGTCGGCGGCGCGCTGGTGCGCTGTGCGCAGCCGCCTGTGGCCGTCGACGGCTCGTTCCGCCTGCGGTTCTCGCTAGGCAACGAGCACATCATGATGAGCGCCCAGGAGCGCAGCCGGCTGCCCGTCGGCGCCAGCGGTGCGCTGATCGGCGTTGAGTTCAGCGCCGGCCAGGACCGAACGGCCGCCCGGTTCGTCGTCGCGCTGTTCAGCCGGCGGCACGCGATCGAGCAGGGGTTCGTGGCGCATCGCGCGGCCTAGGCGTCGTCAATCTCCGAGATGCGCCGCTGCGACTCCCTTCGGGACGACCATCCGCCACGCGTCGATGACCAACTCGGTCATCTCCGCCTCGTCGATGGCGGCCAGCCGGACGCGCACCCAGTTGTACCGCTCGTCCGAACGCACCGGCATGAGGAACTTCTCGGGATCGCTCGCGATCAGCGCCGTCCGCTCCTCGCGCGGGAAACCGAACCCCATGAGCGTCTCGTCCGCCGAGATCGACGCGTAGACGAGCTGGCCCACCTTGAACTTGACGCGATCGCCGATCAGCCGCTCGTAGGTGCGGGGAAGGGACAGCGCGAGCCTGCGCACGTCGTCAATCGTCACCACGCGGGCATTGTGCTGGTCGACGCTGACAACGCATGTCGAAGCCGCCGCGGCGGCTTCGACGCAATGATTGGAAGAGACTTCGCCGTGAGGAGCAAGCCGTGAAGTACCTGATCCTGATCTACAGCAACGACGCGGCCTGGTCGGCACTGTCCGACGAGCAGCGCGCCTCCGTCGGCGCCGGCCACGCCGCGCTCACCGAGCAGTTGGCCGATTCGGGGGAGCTGATCGTGAGCCATGGCCTCGCCGATCCTTCGATGGGCAAGCGGGTCTCGGTCCATGACGGCCAGACGATGACGAGCGACGGGCCGTTCGCCGAGGCCAAGGAACACCTGGCTGGCTTCTACCTGATCGAGTGCGAGTCCATCGAGCGGGCGATCGAGTACGCCGCAAGGGCACCCGACGCCGCGTTCGGCACCGTCGAGGTGCGGCCCGTCCTCGTCCGAAACGGGTCGCTGGACATTTGACGAGCCCGGCCGAGGTCGAGGATCTGCTGCGCGAACTGGCGCCGCGGGTACTCGGCGTGCTCGTCCGGCACTACGGCGGCTTCGGCACGTGCGAGGACGCGGTGCAGGAGACGCTGCTGGCCGCGTCCGTGCAGTGGCCGGCCGACGGCCTGCCGGGCAATCCGATGGGCTGGCTGGTCACCGTCGCGTCCCGCCGGAGGACCGAGCTGTGGCGCAACGAGTCAGCGCGTCGGCGCCGCGAGGAGGCCGCCGCCGCACTGGAACCGCCCGATCCCGGGCACGTCCCCGCGGTCGACGACACGCTCACCCTGCTGTTGCTCTGCTGCCATCCCGCGCTGACGCCCGTGTCGCAGGTGGCCCTGACGCTGCGCGCCGTCGGCGGGCTGAGCACCGCCGAGATCGCCCGGGCGTTCCTGGTGCCGGAGCCCACCATCGGCCAGCGGATCAGCCGCGCCAAGCAGCGCATCAAGGCCAGCGGCGCGGAGTTTCGCCTGCCGCCGCAGGGCGAGCTTGCCGAGCGCGTGACCGCCGTCCTGCGGGTGCTGTACCTGATCTTCAACGAGGGGTACACGGCGAGCTCGGGCTCCGCGCTCAATCGCGTCGAGCTCACCGGCGAGGCGATCCGCCTGGCCCGCCAGCTCCTTTGTCTTCTGCCGGACGACGGCGAGGTCGCGGGGCTGCTCGCGCTGATGCTGCTCACGGACGCGCGCCGCCCGGCCCGCACCCGTCCGGACGGCGCGCTCGTCCCACTCGCCGACCAGGACCGCAGCCGGTGGGACGGCGCGGCCATTGCCGAGGGCGTCGCGCTGATCACCTCGACGCTGGCCACCGCGCCGGTCGGCCCGTACCAGCTGCAGGCCGCGATTGCCGCCGTGCACGACGAGGCGGACACTTTCGACGACACCGACTGGCCGCAGATCCTCGGGCTGTACGAGCTGCTGGACGCCATCGCGCCCGGACCGATGGTGACGCTGAACCGGATCGTCGCCGTGGCGATGGTTCACGGCCCGCGCGCCGGCCTGTCGCAGTTATCGGCGGCGGAGGCCGATCCTGGCCTCGCGCAGCACCATCGAGTCGACGCGGTCCGCGCGCACCTGCTCGACATCGCCGGCGACCGGTCGGCCGCGCGAGCCTGTTACCAACTGGCCGCCCGCCGGACGCTCAGCGTCCCCGAGCAGCGCTATCTCGAATCTCGCGCCGCGCAGCTCGCTTAGGTCGTCAGGCCCTGGCGGATTAGCCTGCGAACCGTGACGCTGATCCGATGACCGTTCCTCCTGTCGAGACGCCGCTGCTGCGCCGCATCCGCGAATCGGTCATCGGCGACGATCAGGTCATGCCCGGCCCGTACGGCCCGCGCCGCGTGACGTACGCCGACTACACCGCGTCGGGACGCGCACTGAGTTTTATCGAGGACTTCATCCGTGACGAGGTGCTGCCGCGCTATGCGAACACGCACACCGAATCCAGTGGAACCGGCCTGCAGACGACGCGACTACGCGAGGACGCCCGCCGCATCATCCACGACAGCGTCGGTGGCGACGACGAGACCGTCGTGATCTTCTGCGGATCCGGTTCGACGGGCGCCATCGACAAGCTGATCGGCATCCTCGGCCTGCGCATCCCCGCCGAGCTCGACGACGAGTACCACCTGACCGACCAGATCCCGCCCGCGCAGCGGCCCGTCGTGTTCATCGGACCGTACGAGCACCACTCCAACGAGCTGCCGTGGCGCGAGTCGATCGCCGACGTCGTGCTGATCTCGCAGGACGCCGACGGGCACATCGACATCCCGCGCCTGGAACGCCAACTGGAAACCTACGCGGATCGTCCTTTGAAAATCGGGTCGTTCTCCGCGGCGAGCAACGTCACCGGAATCGTCAGCAACACCGACCGGGTCTCAGCGCTGCTGCACGAGCACGGCGCACTGTCGTTCTGGGACTTCGCGGCCGCGGCGCCCTACGTCGAGATCGCGATGTCGGGCGGCCCGCCCGGTGCCTACAAGGACGCGATCTTCCTCAGCCCGCACAAGTTCATCGGCGGACCGGGCACCCCTGGTGTGCTGGTCGTGCGCCGCGAACTGCTGCGCAACCGCGTTCCGGACGTCCCGGGCGGCGGCACCGTCGCGTACGTCAACCCGACCGAGCACCGCTACCTCGACGACCCGACGCAACGCGAGGAGGGCGGCACGCCCGCGATTATCGAATCCATACGCGCCGGTTTGGTGTTCCAGCTCAAGCAGGCAGTCGGCGTCGACGTCATTCGTTCGCATGAGGAGTACTACCTGCAGCGCGCCGTCGAGGCGTGGACGCGCGAGGCATCCATCGAGATCCTCGGCAACCTCGACGCCGAGCGGCTGTCCATCCTGTCATTCGTGGTGCGCGCGCCGAGCGGCCGCTACCTGCACCACAACTTCGTCGTGGCGCTGCTGAACGACCTGTTCGGCATCCAGTCGCGCGGCGGCTGCTCGTGTGCCGGGCCGTACGGCCATCACCTGCTCGGCATCGACATCGAGCGATCGCACGCGTTCGCGCAGGAGATCGAGCACGGCTGCGAGGGCATCAAGCCCGGCTGGGTGCGCGTCAACTTCAACTACTTCATCTCCGAGCCCGTCTTCGACTACATCGTCGAGGCGGTGCGAGTCGTCGCCCGTGACGGCTGGCGGCTGTTGCCGGACTACTGCTTCGACCCGGCGACAGGGCTCTGGCGACACCGCGCCGGCCCGATCGAACCGCCGCTGCGACTGACCCAGGTCGCTTACGCTCCGGACGGCGCGATGTGCTTCCCGCGGCTGGACGATCGTGCTCCGGAGTCCGCGCTGCTCGGCTACCTCGACGAAGCGCGCGCGATCATCGCGGCCGACCATCCCGGACGGGACGGCACGGCCGCGCCGATGACCGAGCACTTCGAACAGCTTCGCTGGTTCGAGCTGCCGGCCTCCTGCCTGGTCAGCTAGCACGGGGGCCGGCCTGTCCCCCGAGCACGCGCCGGCAGGGTGGGTGTGCGAAGTGCTTGTGCTCTGCCTACATCAATGTGAGCAGACCACAAGCGTTTGATCCGGCACGGGTTTCCCAAGGCGGACGTGCGGCGCCGCTGGCAGTCACCAGCGGTCGTGCACCAATGGCCGGATGCGCCGGTCGTACAGGTCGGCGATCGCCCCGACCGTCTTGTCCGGCAGCGGGTCGAGGTCGGCTGCGGCGGCGTTGCCGACGGCTTGTGCGGCGTTCCGGGCGCCGGGAATCACCGTTGTCACACCGGGTTGCTGGACGATCCAGCGCAGCGCGGCAGCCGCGGGAGTCACGCCGGACGGCAGGAGCGCAGCGAATTCGCTCGCCGCGTCCACGCCCGTGTCGAAGTCGACGCCCGAGAACGTCTCGCCGGCGTCGAATGCTTCGCCGTGCCGGTTGTAGGTGCGGTGGTCGTCGGCACCGAACGTTGTGTCGTGCGTGTACCGGCCGGACAGCAAGCCGGACGCGAGCGGCACCCGCGCGATGATGCCGACCCCGGCATCGACCGCCGCGGGCAGCACCTCGGCCAGCGGCTTCTGCCGGAACGCGTTGAGGATGATCTGCACGCTCGCGACACCCGGGCGGCCGATCGCAGTGAGCGCCTCCGCGCAGGTTTCGACGCTTACTGCATAGGCCGCGATGCGCTGCTCCGCTACAAGCGTGTCGAGGGCGTCGAACACCGCGTCCGTCGAATAGACAGGTGTCGGCGGGCAGTGCAGTTGGACGAGGTCGAGCACGTCGACGCCGAGGTTCGTTCGTGACCGATCGGTCCACTGCCGGAAGTTGTCGAGGTTGTATGCCTCCGGCTGCTGCGCGACGCGCCGTCCCATCTTGGTCGCGACGGTGATCCCAGAGTCCGGTCGACGGCGCAGGAATGCGCGGATCGCCTGCTCGGAACGCCCGTCCCCGTATACGTCAGCGGTGTCGAAGAAGGTGACTCCGGCGTCGGCGGACGCATCGAGTACGGCAGCCGCGGCCGTCTCGTCGACGGATCCCCAGTCGCTGCCGAGCTGCCAGGTGCCGAGCCCGACCACCGAGACGAGCCGTTTGGTACTGCCGAGTGTGCGCTGCTCCATGCCCAACTCTTACCGCATCGCTATCGGCGCCGGATCGCCGCCCGGCCACTCCACGGCCGCAGATCCCAGATTCGGGGGCGCGCCATGGCCACAGCGGCCGGCGGCGGGCCAAAGGCATCTGGCCGGCACCCCCCCGATATCGCGAGCTTTTCGGAGGACGATGGCTGGGGATTTCAGCGGGGGAGCGGGCTCGCGCGGCCGTCGGGCTCGGCCTTCGGCCACCCAGGCGACCACCCGCTATCGGCGCCGGATCACCACTACATCGACCAGATCCTCGTCTACCGCGTCGTCAACGGGACGACCGATCCCGGCTACGCCGTACACGTCACCGGCGTCACGCGGGCGTTCTTCCTCGGCGACGACTACTTGCCGCAGCAGTCGTTCGTCAGCTGGCAGGGCGGCATCACGCTCAGCACCGCAACCCGTCCGCCGGCCTATGGCCGAGCACTTGAGTTCAGCGGGCGCGGATGAGTAGCAGAGTCAGAGCGAGCAGGGGAACGGCCAGCGACAGCGCGCGCAGAGCGCCCTCGATGGGGGTGAGCAGCCGATCGCGGCCGAACGTCTCGTGCGTGCCGTCAGGACGCGTCGCGGTGGCCGTGACGTCCACGAACCGGCGGCGCCACATGCGCGCCGGCGTGCTCAGCCGGCGCTGCGCGAGCGACAGGGTAACGGCGGCCACCACCGCAGCCACAGCGCCCAAGGTCGAGACGTGCAGCAGCGGCGGTCGCTGGGCGAGGTACCCGACCGCGAGCGGAAATCCGCCCCACGCAATGGCGAAGCCCATATCGGTGTGCAGCCTGCCGCGGAACAGTTCGAGGTTGTAACCGAGCACGAGCAGCACGCCGACCGCGATGGCCGGCACGAGCAGCGGCCCGGTGTGCGGCAGGGCAAGCACGCCGATGACTGCCGCGCCGATCAGGCCGAGGATCGACACCATCCACAAGGTGAACGTGCTGATCGCGGTACCGAGCGGGCGTCCGTGCAGCTCGTCGAGTGCGTGCGCGGACACCCCGACGGCGAGGAAAAACGCGAGGACGGTGGCGGCGAGCATCCACCAATGCAGTCGCGGAGCGATAGCCGCGCCGATGACGGCGTAGCTCAGATGCCATGCCGTGTACGGCGGATGCAGCAGCGTCCACCAGTCCGCGCGACGCCCGCCGCGCCGACCGTAGAACGCCGGAGTCGTCGTGAACGAAGGGTCAGGGTGCACGTTTCTGTCCCCACATGACGAGCCCGCCGCCGAGGCTCATGCGCCGGCTGCCGACCGCCTCGATCCCCGCGTCCTGCCACGCGTGTTCCATCCATTCGACGGGGTAGGTGCGGTAGTGCGCGCTGATCGACGGACCGAGGAAGCGGCCGACGTCGAACCACTCCCGCCCGCCGGTGACCAGTCCGGCCAGTGGCAGCACCATGCGCGTGTAGCCGAACCAGGACGCATGCCACACGGGGTTGCCCGGCACGGCGAATTCCAGGTTCGCGATGCGGCCGCCGGGGCGCACCACCCGGGCCAGTTCGCGAATCGTCGCGGCCGGGTCGGCCACGTAGCGCATGAGGTAGGTGAACGTCAGCGCGTCGAATGTGCCGTCCGGGAAAGGGAGTTGCTCGGCTCGCCCGACGAGCAGCCGGATCCGGCGGGACGCGCCGCGCCGCTCGACCCGATCGCGCCCGCAGCGAAGCATGTTCGCGGTGAGGTCCACGCCGGTGACGGCCGCGCCAGTACGCTCGGCCAGCATGAGCGCCACGCCCGCGGTGCCGGTGGCCACATCGAGCACCCGCCCCGGCGGCGGGCTCGTCACCGCATCGACCATCGCCTTGCGCCACCGCCCGTTCTGGCCGAATGACAGCACCTCGGCCAGCAGGTCATACCGTGCCGGCAGCCCGTCGAACAGCGATCTGGCGAACGCGTTGGGCTGGTTCCGTGACCGGGTAACGGAAGTCGTCATGTCCGTAGTGTCCCCCTACAAGCTGGGTATCCCGTGTCACGCGTCGACGTCGTCGTCGTAGGTGCGGGCCCTGGAGGCTCGGTGGCGGCGCTGTGTCTGGCCCGGGCCGGGGCGCGGGTCGTTATCGTCGACAAGCGATCCTTCCCGCGAGACAAGGCCTGCGGCGACCTGATCGGACCGCGCGGCGTGCGCCTGCTTGACGAACTCGGCGTGGACGTGCCGGGCGCGCGCCGGCTCGGCGACATGATCGTCGTGGCACCGAACGGGCGGCGCGCGTTGCTCCCCGCACTGCCGGGCGTCGACTATCCGGGCCACGCGTTGGCCATCCCCCGCCACGAGTTCGACGCCGCTCTCTTCGATGCCGCGGTCGAGGCCGGCGCGGCGCACGTGCACGACCGGGTCACCGGAATGGTCGACGATGGCGGCGTTCGCCTGGCCGCCGGCACCGACGTGTTCGCGGACGTCGTCATCGGCGCCGACGGTGCGCAGAGCGCGGTCGCCGAGGCCGCCGGCCTGGTCGACGACCGGCGGGCGCTGTGGGGCTTCGCGTTGCGGCGCTACGTCCGGGCGCCGGTGGAGCTCCCGCACATCCTGCTGTGGGAACCGGAACGTTGGCGGCTCTTTCCCGGCTACGGCTGGATCTTCCCGACGCCGGACGGCGGTGCGAACGTCGGGCTCGGGCTGGCGGTCGGAGCGGGGGATCGCCGCGAGGCTCGCCGGGCCGCCGCGCAGTTCGGCGATTTCCTGCGGCACCTGCGTGGGGAGGGTTTGCTACCGACCGTCCCGGACGCGGACGCGTTGCTCGGCGGGTGGCTCAAGATGGGCGCGGTCGGCACGGTGGCGGCGCGGGGCAATGTGTTGCTCGTGGGCGACGCCGCGGGGCTCGTCAATCCGCTGCAGGGTGAGGGCATCGCCCAGGCGATGGCCAGTGGTCGAGCGGCGGCGGCGGCGATCGCTGGCGGGCCGGCCAAGGCCGCGCAGCGCTACATCGCCGACCTGCATGCGATGACCGGGCATCAGCGGCGCAACGCCCCGGTCCAACGCGGCATCGTCCGGCATCCGGCAGCCGTCTCGGTCACGGCGCGGATGCTCACTGCGCCGGTGGTGCGCAGCGCGCTCGCCGGGGGCTGGTCGCTGTACTGGAACGACCTCGTGGACGGCGCGCGGCCGAGCGCGCACCGCCGAGTCGCTGTTGCGGCGACCCGGCTGATTTCCGCCGCGACCCGGCGCTCCGACGTGCAGTAGGCCGACGCGCGCGTTGCGACTTGCCGGGGCACCGGCGGCCAATCATCATGCGCTTGGCTCGCCGGGTTCGACTACTTCGTCTATCCGCGTGCGATCACCAGATTCAGCCGCGGCAACCTCAGCGCCAGAGGCGACGAACTCGCCGACGCTCGCAAGCAGCCGTGGGCGCGCTGCGTCGAGCGCATTGTGCTGCTGGCTAGCTGCGACCGGCCTCCGGCTCGCGGCGTGGGTGCCGAATCCGCGTTTCGCGGCGGACTTCACCGATACCAGCCGCACGCCGCGGGTGCACATCGGCTGCCTGGCCAAGGAGATCTTCGGCCTCTACCGGCCCAAGCGTGACCCGTTCGTGTACGTCGCCGACGGCGGCCACCGAGACAATCTCGGCCTGAGCGAACTGCTCCGCAAGACGCCGAAGGTGGCCTTCGTCGTCGACGCGAGCGGCGACACCCCCGGCAAGTTCACCACGCTCAACGAGTGCATCGCGCTGGTTCAACTCGAGCAGGGCATCCGGATCGACATGACCTGGCCGCCGATCGTCTTTCCCGAATCGGGCCTGCCTGACGACTGCGCGACGGTCGGCACGATCACCTACCGCAATGGGCAGCTGCTCCAGCTCGGCGAGCACGTCGGCCAGCGCATGTGCGCGATCGCCTCGCAGCTTCCCGGCTACGCCGACATCGGGCGAGTGCGCGCTCTACCCGACGCGGTACCTGAGGTGGCTGACCGCGGCTGAGCCGCTCACCTGCACCGGCTCGAGCCGCAGCGTGTTCGGGACGCCGTCGAACAGGCGCTCCCCGTCACCGAGTAGCACTGGCGAGACGTGCAGGTTCAGCTCGTCGATCACGCCTGCGCGCAGGCATGCGTTGACGGTGCTGGCGCCTCCGGCGATCTCGACCGGCTTGCCGCCGGCCGCCGCCGTGGCCTGTTCGAGTGCGGAGTCGAGGCCGTCGGTGACGAAGTGGAACGTGGTCCCGCCGTCCATGGTCAGCGGCTCGCGAGCGTGATGCGTCAGCACGAAGACGGGCGCGTGGTACGGCGGCTCGTCGCCCCACCAGCCTTTCCAGTCGAGGTCCCACTCGCCGCGACCTGGGCTGAACATGTTGCGCCCCATCACGTACGCGCCGGCCGCTTCTTGCCACTCGTCGAAGACGGCCTGGTCTTCGGGCAACAGGTCGAAGTGCCATTCGTGCAGACGTATCCCGCCTTCGCCGAGCGGGTTGTCGGCGCTCTGCCTCGGTCCTGCCACGAAGCCGTCCAGCGACGTCGACAGGTTGCAGATCACTCTCGTCATCGAGGGTCCAATCGATCAGTCGCCGGGTGCGCTGGGTCAACCTACTTGCGTGGTGTCCGGACCGATAGTCCCCTGCTGTCTGTCGCGGGCGTTCCCGTTCGTCGCATTGGCAACCGAATGTTTTGCCGCACGTTGGAGGACGTCATGCACTACAGCAACGCGTATCCCGAGCTCATCTACGGCATCGCCGGCGAAGAAGTCAGGCGGATGGAGCAGGCGCGGATCGCGGACGAGGAGCGGCGTGCCCGCCGCGCAGCACGCCGTTCGCGGCGCGGCCTGCGCGCCTGGGCCGTCTGGAGAGCGCTCAGCTAGTCGCTGTCAAATCGGCTGTCCACAGGGCGTGCCGTCGTCCACAGATCGCCGACCGGGGCGACGGCCGCGGGCCGGTCGGGATTGGCTGTCGGTGTGAACCAGCAGCGTGCCCGAGCCGCCCGCGCGCGGGCGATCGGCTGCGCTGCTCCGACACCGATCCCGAAGGAGCAGCCTCTTGATCAGAAAGCTTGCCCGCCGTGTCAGGCTGCGCGCCGAGGCCGGCATGACAACCGCCGAATATGCGGTGGGCACGATCGCCGCGGTCGCGTTCGCGGCGGTCCTCTACAAGATCGTCCGCAGCAGTGCCGTGCAGTCGGCGCTGAGTTCGATCATCCAGTCGGCCTTGCATGCAATCTGAGGCGGCGCGAGCGTTCGCGCCTTCGCTCGGACGCCGGGATGGTCACCGCCGAGCTCGCCGCCGTGCTGCCGGTGCTGATGATCTTGGTGGGTGTAGCGCTCTGCGCCGTCTCGGTCGCCGGCCAGCGAGTGCGCGCGGCCGACGCTGCCCGCGAGGCGGCCCGGGCGGCGGCGCGTGGCGATCCCGTGACCGGGTCGCGGCTGGCTGCGGCGTCGGCTCCCGGGTCGACGGTGATGATCACCCGTTCGGGCGATCGCGTGACGGCCCGGGTGCGGATTGTCGTGCACCCGATCGATGGCTGGCTGCCGGCGCTCACGGTCGTCGAGCGTGCGGTCGCGGCGGTCGAACCGGACGCAGACACTCCCTTCGAGAGCGGCGTCCCGCCTTGAGCCTCATCGGTCGCCGCGACGACCGCGGCTCGGCGAGCGTGTGGGTGCTCGCGTGTTCGGCCCTGGTGCTCCTCGTGGCTGTCGCGGTCTCGCTTCGCGCCGGCGCGGTGCTCGCACGCCACCGGGCCGAGTCGGCGGCCGATCTCGCGGCTCTCGCCGCGGCTGGGCGCATCGGCATGGCAGACGACGTGTGCGCGCCTGCCAGTCCCATCGCACGGGTCAACGGTGCCGCGCTGGTCCGCTGCCGGGCGACGCTCGCTGCCGACGGACGTAGTGGCAGCGTCGATGTCGAGGTCAGCATCGCTGTCCGCCTCCCGGGCGTCGGCTGGCGGCGTGCCACCGCGAGTGCTCGGGCCGGGCGCCTGTCCATCGACCCGTGAGTCGACTCGGCACGCGGTGACCTGCGGACGGAGCGTCACCGTGAGGCGACTACACTGCCCCGGATCATGTCCCGCGGCGTCGGTCGCCGACGCGCGCGCTGCGCGAGATATCTGCTTTCGAGCACGCACAGCCTGTTAAGGAGTTTTGGATGGCGCTGGCCTATCAGCACGACCCGACCGCTGCGGCGGCGATCTCTGGAGGCGAGCACGGCCTGGTGGCCGTCACACTCGTGGTCGGGATCGCGGCCTTGGGAGTCGCCTACCGCTTCGTCCAAGAAGTGCTCAAAGCCGATCAGGGCACACCCGGTATGCAGGAGATCGCGAAGGCGGTGCAGGAGGGTGCGCGCGCGTACCTGAACCGGCAGTTCCGCACGCTCGCGGTGTTCGCCGTGATCGTGTTCCTGCTCCTGCTCGCCCTGCCGGTGAACGACGGCGGCTTCATCGTGCAGTTCGGCCGCGCACTGTTCTTCCTGGTCGGTGCGGCGTTCTCGGCGACGGTCGGCTACGTCGGCATGACGCTCGCCACGCAGGCGAACGTCCGGGTCGCCGCCGCAGCCCGTGCCGGGCAGACCGCACACGGGTTCCAGGTCGCGTTTCGCACCGGCGGCATCGTCGGCATGCTCACGGTCGGCCTCGGCCTGACCGGCGCCTCGATCGTGCTGCTGATCTTCAACGACCATGCGCCGACCGTCCTCGAGGGCTTCGGATTCGGCGGCGCGCTGCTCGCCATGTTCATGCGTGTCGGCGGCGGCATCTTCACCAAGGCCGCCGACGTCGGGGCCGACCTGGTCGGCAAGGTCGAGGCGGGCATCCCCGAGGACGACCCGCGCAACGCCGCCACCATCGCCGACAACGTCGGTGACAACGTGGGCGACTGCGCCGGCATGGCCGCTGACCTGTTCGAGTCGTACGCGGTCACGCTGGTCGCCGCGCTGATCCTCGGGCAGACCGCATTCGGAGCGAAGGGGCTGCTGCTTCCGCTGGTCGTCGGTGGCGTCGGCGTCATCAGCTCGGTGGTGGGCGTGCTGACGACCAAGCTGCGGGCCAGCGACCGCAACGGCCTGGTGCCGATCAACCGCGGGTTCTTCATCTCCGCAGCCACGTCGCTCGCGCTCGTCGCGATCGTGGCGTTCAGCTACCTACCCAGCAAGTTCTCGGACTTCGACGGCGTCTCGTCCGCGATCTCGGCGAGCAAGGGCAACCCGGCCGTCATTGCGTTCGTCGCGGTGCTGATCGGCATCGTGCTCGCGGTGATCATCCAGCAGCTCACCGGATACTTCACCGATACGGTCCGCCGTCCGGTGCGGGATGTCGCGAGTACGTCGCTCACCGGCCCGGCGACCGTGATCTTGGCCGGCATCGCGCTCGGCCTCGAGTCGGCCGTCTACACAGCCATCCTGATCGCGCTGTCGGTGTTCTGCGCGTTCCTGCTCGGCAGCGGCTCGATCGCCGTCGCCCTGTTCGCCGTTGCGCTCGCCGGGTGCGGTCTGCTGACCACGGCCGGCGTCATCGTCTCGATGGACACGTTCGGGCCGGTCAGCGACAACGCACAGGGCATCGCGGAGATGAGCGGCGACATCGACGAGGCCGGCGCTCGTGTGCTCACCGAGTTGGACGCGGTGGGCAACACCACCAAGGCCATCACCAAGGGCATCGCGATCGCCACGGCCGTCCTGGCAGCTACCGCATTGTTCGGCTCATTCACCGACGCGGTAGCGACGGCGGTCGCGAAGACCGGCGTCGACATCAAGCCCGACAACTTCGCGTTCCATACCGACCTCACCCAGCCGAACAACCTGGTCGGTCTGATCATCGGGGCATCTGTCGTCTTCCTGTTCAGCTCGCTGGCGATCAGCGCAGTGGGCCGGGCGGCCGGACGCGTCGTGTTCGAGGTGCGCGAGCAGTTCCGCACCAGGCCGGGGATCATGGCGGGCACCGAGAAGCCCGAGTACGCGCGCGTCGTCGACATCTGCACCAAGGACTCGCTGCGCGAGCTCGCCACTCCCGGGTTGCTAGCGATCTTCGCGCCGATCGCGGTGGGCTTCACGTTCGGTGTCGCCCCGCTGGCCGGCTACCTCACCGGGGCGATCGGGGCCGGCGTCCTCATGGCTGTCTTCCTGGCGAACTCCGGTGGCGCGTGGGACAACGCCAAGAAGATGGTCGAGGACGGACTCCACGGCGGAAAGGGCAGCGAGGCGCACTCCGCGACCATCATCGGCGACACGGTGGGCGACCCGTTCAAGGACACCGCAGGTCCTTCGATCAACCCGCTGATCAAGGTGATGAACCTCGTCTCGGTGTTGATCGCGCCCGCCGTCGTCAAGCTCAGCCTCGGGGAGCACGCGTCGGCGGGCATCCGGGCGCTCATCGCGGTGCTTGCGTTCGGGATCATCTTCTCGGCGGTGGTCGTCTCCAAGCGGCGCAAGATCTCCATGGGCGCGACGCCGGGGCCGACCGCCGCCGCGGCGCAGGAGCAGGTCGACACCCGCGCAAGCTGACCCGGCCCGGCCCGCCGCCGAGCTGACGCGCGTGGGCTGTGCGACGGCAAGTTTCGCCGTGGCGCGTGCCCGAGCCGGGCGGTGTTCTGTCACGCTTTGCCGGTGCAGTTCTCGCTGTTCGGTGCCGCCGCGGTCGACCCCGTCCTCGATGATGTCGACGGCGTGCTGCTGGCCGGCGGGCACTGGGCGCGCCTAGGCGGCACGGCTCGGCTGTCGATAGTCGTTGCCGACCGGTGGCGCGCGGACGCGCTGGCCCAGGCGTTCGAGGAGCGCGGCGTCGCCGAGGCGGCATCGGCCGTCGTCGAAGCTGAGGGCGGGCTGGCAACGCGCACGGCGTTCAGTGCGGCGCTGGCGCCACACGCGGCACGATGGACGCGCGGGGCCAACGAGGGACCGCCGCCGGGACTCGTCCTCGGCCCCGGCGGGCTGCGGCTGTGGGCCATCGCCGGCGGTCGCGCGGACGAGGTGGGCTACATATTCGCCACCGCGGAGTCCGATGATCGGGTACACCTGGTAGGAGGCGCTCAGCTCGCGCGGCTCGGCCTGGCGGCGGTGTCGCTCGCGCAACGCGCCGGACCGGGTTGGCGGATCACGTCGACGAAGCGGCTGCGCCGCCTCGGTGAACTGCTCGGCGAGGCGCCCCCGGGGGCCGAACGCGACTGGCCGGTATGAGCGACCTGATGTGAGCAGCAGGACGCGGCCGTTTCACCCGGCGGTCGTGGGGGTGATGTACCGTCCGCCCGTCAGCAAGTGCACTCACGGCGTGACGGAACGCAATCGCAAGGAGCAGACGTGGCAAGTAAGGGCGCGCGGGCGAGCACCGGCAACAAGCTGGTGATCGTCGAGTCGCCGGCGAAGGCGAAGACGATCGGCGGATATCTCGGCAAGGGCTACACGGTCGAGGCATCCATCGGTCATATCCGCGACCTGCCACGCAATGCCGCGGACGTCCCAGCCAAGTACAAGGGCGAGTCGTGGGCGCGCCTCGGAGTCGACACCGAGCACGATTTCGAGCCGCTGTATGTCATCAGCCCCGATCGCAAGTCGCAGGTCAGCAAACTCAAGGCCCTGGTCAAGAATTCCGACGAGGTCTACCTCGCCACGGACGAGGACCGCGAGGGTGAGGCGATCGCCTGGCACCTCGTGCAGACGCTCGAGCCGAAGGTGCCCGTGCGGCGCATGGTGTTCCACGAGATCACCCCGCACGCCATCGCCGAGGCGGTGGCGGCGCCGCGTGAGATCGACGAGCGGCTCGTCGACGCGCAGGAGACCCGCCGGATCCTGGACCGCCTCTACGGCTACGAGGTCAGTCCGGTGCTGTGGAAGAAGGTGCTGCCCAGGCTGTCGGCGGGCCGGGTGCAGTCGGTAGCCACCCGGATCGTCGTCGAGCGCGAGCGGGCTCGCATGCGGTTCCGTACAGCCGAGTACTGGGACGTCGAGGGCACGTTCGCACCCGACACCCGCAAGGACAACGGCGACACTATCAATCCAGCGAGCTTCACTGCTTCATTGGTCGCGCTGGACGACATGCGGATAGCCACCGGGCGCGACTTCGACGCGGAGACGGGCACTGCCCCGTCGAACGTGCTGCAACTCGACGAGGCGGGCGCCCGCGGCCTGGCGGCGCGGCTCGACGGCCGGCCCTTCGAGGTCGTCCGCGTCGAGGAGAAGCCCTACCGGCGCCGGCCGTACCCGCCGTTCATGACGTCGACCCTGCAGCAGGAGGCCAGCCGCAAACTGCGCTGGTCGTCGGCCACCGCGATGCGGGTGGCCCAGCGGTTGTACGAGAACGGCTACATCACTTATATGCGTACCGACTCGACGACCCTGTCCGAGACGGCCCTGGCCGCGGCGCGCCAGCAAGCGCGGGAGCTGTACGGCGACGCGTACGTGCCGGCCGAGGCGCGCACGTACACCCGCAAGGTGAAGAACGCCCAGGAGGCGCACGAGGCGATCCGGCCGGCGGGCGACACGTTCCGCACTCCGGGCGAACTGGCGCACCAGCTGTCGAGCGACGAGTTCCGCCTCTACGAGCTGATCTGGCAGCGAACGCTCGCCTCGCAGATGGCCGACGCCGTGGGCACGACAGTGTCGATCCGGCTGGCCGGCATCTCGGTCACCGACGAGCGCGCCGAGTTCAGCACGTCCGGGCGAACCATCACATTCCCCGGCTTCCTGCGGGCGTATGTCGAAGACACCGATGAGCAAGGCGAGAAGGACGACGCCGAGAAGCGCCTGCCACAACTCGAGCGCCATCAGCCGGTCACCCCGCGAGGGTTCGAGGCCGAGGGTCACTCGACCTCGCCGCCTGCCCGCTACACCGAGGCGTCACTCGTCAAGGCACTGGAGGAGCTGGGCATCGGCCGGCCGAGCACGTACGCGTCGATCCTGCAGACCATCCAGGACCGCGGCTACGTCTGGAAGAAGGGCTCGGCGCTCGTGCCGTCGTGGACGGCGTTCGCGGTGATCGGCCTGCTCGAGTCGTACTTCGCGCGGCTGGTCGACTACGGGTTCACCGCCTCGGTCGAGAACGACCTCGACTCGATCGCCGGCGGCTCGACCAGGCGGGTCGACTGGCTGCGGCGGTTCTACTTCGGCGCCAACGGTGCCGTGACGGAACCGGCCACCGAACGCGCATCGCGGGCCGCCGACTCAACGCCGAAGCCCGAGCGGATTTCCAGCCAGGGCGGGTTGAAGCGGCTGATCGAATCGCGCCTGGAAGAGATTGACGCGCGGGGCGTCAACTCGATCCCGCTGACGTCCGACGATCCGAACGGTGCAGTCGTGCGGGTCGGACGCTACGGGCCATACCTGCAGCGCGGCGAGGAGCGGGCATCGGTTCCGGAGGATCTGGCCCCGGACGAGCTGACCCCGGACAAGGTCGAGGAGCTGCTGAGCGCGCCGTCCGGCGACCGCTCGCTCGGCGTCACCGACGACGGACGCGAGATCACCGCCAAGTCCGGCCGGTACGGGCCGTACGTCACCGACGGTGAGAAGTCGGCGTCGCTGTTCAAGTCGATGGCGCCCGACATGATCACGCTCGACGACGCGCTGATGCTGCTCACCCTGCCGCGAATGCTCGGCGTCGACGAGGGCGAGGAGGTCACCGCGCAGAACGGCCGCTACGGCCCGTACGTCAAGCGTGGTTCGGACTCGCGCTCGCTCGAGTCGGAGGATCAGCTGTTCACCGTGACGCTCGACGAGGCCCGTGCGCTGTTCGCCCAGCCCAAGACGCGGGGCCGCCGGGCGGCCGCCGCGCCGCCGCTGCGCGAGATCGGCAACGATCCGGTCAGCGGCAAGCCGATGGTCGTCCGCGACGGACGGTTCGGCCCGTACGTGACCGACGGCGAGACGAACGCGTCGCTGCGGCGCGGCGACTCCGTCGAAGAGTTGACGGTCGAGCGCGCCGCCGAGCTGCTCGCCGAGCGGCGAGCCCGGGGCCCGGCGACGAAGCGCGCGCCGGCAAAGCGCGCGCCACGCAAGGCACCGGCCAAGCGGGCGCCCGCGAAGAAGGCCGGCTCGGCGAAGCGGTAACCGCGCAAGATCACGCCTGCTGGAACTCGAGGCGGTTGCCGAACGGATCGATCGTGTGGAAGCGCCGCACGCCGGCGATCTCGGCGTCGGCGCGCACGCAGTCGTGGCCGGCGGCGACCAACTGAGCCGACAGCAGGCCGAAGTCGTCGACGACGAACGCGGGATGTGCCTTGCGCGCCGGATGAAACGGCGTCTCGACGCCCAGGTGCAGGACGGCGGCACCTGCTCGGAACCAGCACCCGCCGCGTCTCTCGAGGGCGGCCGGTTTCGGCAACTCGACCATGCCGAGCAGATCGCCGTAGAACGCCCGTGCCTGCGCCTCGGACCCAGCCGGGATCGCGATCTGCACGTGGTCGTAACCGAGGATCACGGCTTGACGCCCACGCAGAAGATGCGCCGGTACGGCAAGAACGTGCCGTGCGGCCCGGCCGGGTATGCGGTCGCGAGCAGTTCGCCGTAGGACGCCTCGAACTCGGCGCGCGTCGCGTCGTCCGGCAGGGTGGCAAGCACCGGGCGAAGCGCCGTGCCGCGCGTCCATTCCAGCACCGGGTCCGGCCCGGACAGTACGTGCACGTATGTCGTCTCCCACGCGTCGGCGGCGAAGCCCGCCTCGAGCAGCAGCGTCGCGTACGACGTCGGCGAGTCGACCGGATCCGGCCCGCGCAGCACGTCGCCGAGCGTCGGCGCCCATCGGGGCGAGGCCGCGAGCGAGCGAAGCAGCGCGTGCGACGGCTGGTCGAAGTTGCCCGGCGCCTGCCAGGCCAGCCACGCTCCCGACGGCAGCGCCGCCGCCCACGAGCGCAGTAACTCGCGGTGGGCCGGCACCCACTGGAATGCCGCGTTGCTGATCACGACGTCGGTGTCCGGGGACGGGTGCCACGACGACATGTCCTCGACGCGGAACGAGATGCCGTCCACCGCCTCCACGGAAGCGATCATCTCGGGCGACGAGTCGATGCCCTCGACGACGGCCTCCGGCCAGCGCGCCTTGAGCAGGGAGGTCAGGTTGCCCGGGCCGCAGCCGAGGTCGACGATCCGGCGCGGCGACGTAGCACCAACGCGCGCGAGCAGGTCCACGAACGGGCGGCCCCGTTCTCCGGAGAACTTGGCGTACTGGGCTGGATCCCACATCTTCAGATTCCTCTCGACGCCGAGAGACTATCTCTTGGTGTCAAGAGACGTGGCAGAATGATCGGCATGGCTGACGAAGTCGACGAGGTTGACGAGATCGTCAAGGCGTGGCGGCGCGAGCGTTCCGACATCGACGTCGAGCCGCTCCAGATCCTGTCGCGGGTCAGCCGGCTGGCCGACGTCCTCGACGACCGGCGCGCGGCAGCGTTCGTCGACCACGCACTTCAGGCCCACGAGTTCGACGTCCTTGCCGCCCTGCGCCGCAGTGGCGAGCCGTTCGAGCTGACCGCCGGCGAGCTCTGTGCCGCGACGCACGTGACGTCCGGGACGATGACCAGCCGGCTCGACCGCCTCGTCGCCCGCAAGCTGGTCCTGCGCCGCGCCGACGAGGACGACGGCCGGCTCGTGCTCGTCCGGCTCACCGCTGCCGGCCGCCGCCGCGTAGACGGAGCGCTCACCGCGCTGCTCCACTCGGAGCGTGAGCTGCTTGCGAAGCTGACCCCGTCCAAGCGTGATCGGCTGGCCGCGACACTGCGAGAACTACTCGGCGCCGCGACCCGAACCTGAGAGGTCGCGCCATTCGGCGGGATACGTGATCAGGCCGTAGATACGCTGTCGGCGGTACGCGAGATCCTCAGGGAGTGCAAATCGCCGCCGAACGTGGGAGTGCGGGTTCCAAGGCCGATCGTCCGATGCCGGACGCCGGTGGCTTGAGCACGCCCGCGCCCGGTCCGTATGGCAACTCCCACGCCGATCCGAGCGGCGATCCGCGCGCCGATTCGCGCAGCGATCCGCGCGACGAGGTGTCGAGCGATCTCATGCCCGCCGTCTCGAACATCGCTGCTCTTCGGGGCGTGCTGCACACCAAGCCGATCCGCCGGTTGTGGTACGCGACGGCGCTGTCGAGCCTGGGCGACTGGTTGGGCCTGCTGGCCACGACCGCGCTCGCCACGTCGCTCGCCCACGGTTACGCGGCGCAGAACTATGCGCTCGGCGGCGTGCTGGTCGTGCGGCTGCTGCCCGCGATCGTCCTCGGGCCGCTCGCCGGCGCGTTCGCCGACCGGTTCGACCGGCGGTACACGATGGTCGTCGGCGACGCCGTCCGGTTCGCCCTGTTCCTGACCATCCCGCTCGCGCACCTCGTCGTCGACTCGCACGCGACGCTGATCTGGCTCTACGTCGCGAGCTTCCTGATCGAATGCATCAGCCTGTTCTGGCTGCCGGCCAAGGACGCGTCCGTGCCGAACCTGGTGCGCCGCGACCAGATCGAGGCCGCCAACCAGCTCAGCCTGATCACGACGTACGGGTTCACGCCGGTCCTCGGCGCGGCCCTGTTCTCCGTGCTGTCCCTGATCACCAACGTGCTGGCCCGGCACCTGTCGTTCTTCCGCACCAACCCCACCAACCTGGCCCTGTACCTCAACGCCGCGACGTTCCTGGTCGGCGCGCTCATCGTGTTCTTCATCCGCGAGATCAGCGGCCATGGCGTCGCCCGGTCCAAGGGCGAGCAGCCCGGCCTGCTCACGCTGATCCGCCAAGGCGCGAGTTTCGTGCGCTCGTCCCGGCTGGTCGGCGGGCTGATCATCGGCCTGATCGGGTCGTTCGCGGCGGGCGGCGCGGTGATCGGCGCGGGCAAGATCTTCGTCGCCAGCCTGGGTGGCGGCAACGCCGCGTACGGCGTGCTGTTCGGGTCGGTGTTCGTCGGGCTGGGATCCGGCATGGCGTTCGGCCCGCGCATCGCACGCGAGCTGTCCCGCCGCCGCCTGTTCGGGGCGTCGATCGTGTTCGGTGGCATCTGCCTCGTGCTCGCCGCGGTGATGCCGCAGGTCGCGCTGGCCATGATCTTCGTCCTCGGCGTCGGCTTCGGGGCCGGCATTGCCTACCTGTCCGGCACGACGTTGATGGGCACCGACGTCGAGGACGAGATGCGTGGGCGCGTGTTCGCCCTGCTGCAGTCGCTGATCCGGGTCGTGCTCATCCTGAGCCTGGCAGCGGTGCCGTTCGTCGTGGCGCAGGTCGGCCGCCAGCGGGTCCAGATAGGCGGCGCGCACGTCACGGTCGACGGCACCCGGATCGTTCTGGTCGCGGGCGGCTTGCTGGCGATCGCGGCCGGAGTGCTCGCCTACCGCAAGATGGACGACCGGCAGCGCACCCCGATCTGGGCCGACCTCAAGACGACGCTGTCGGGCGACTCCACGGCGCGGCGGCGCATGTCGACGGGCGGCGTGTTGATTGCGTTCGAGGGCGGTGAGGGTTCGGGCAAGTCCACCCAGGCGCGGCTGTTGGCCGAGTCACTGGCCGAGGCCGACGTCGTCGTACACGTCACGCACGAGCCCGGCGCCACCGGCGCCGGACGCAAGATCCGCGAGCTCGTCCTGCACAACGACGAGGCGATCACGCCACGCGCCGAGGCCCTGCTCTTCGCCGCCGATCGCGCCCAGCACGTCGCCACCGTGATCAAGCCGGCGCTCGACGCGGGCGAGGTCGTGATCACCGACCGGTTCATCGACTCGTCGCTGGCCTACCAGGGCGTCGGGCGTGATCTGAAGACCGAGGAGGTCCGGCGGATCTCGCGCTGGGCCGCGGGCGGCGTCAAGCCCGACCTCGTCGTGCTGCTGGACGTCCCGGCCGGAGTGGGCCTGAACCGGGTACGCGACCGCGGCGCCCGCGACAAGCTCGAGCGCGAGTCGATCGACTTCCACGAACGGGTCAGGCAGGCGTTCCGCGCGCTGGCCGAGGCCGACCCGCGCCGCTACCTGGTCCTGGACGGTTCCCGCTCGCCTGACGAGCTCGCCGCCCGGGTGCGCGTCGAGGTCGACCGACTGCTCGACGGGCGGCGCAGCGCGCTGCAGCATCCCAAGGCGGAGCGAGGATGACAGTGCGTGACGGTTTTGGCCGTTCGGGCCGCCACAGGCGGCCCGAACGGCCAAAACCGCACCTCACCACAGGGGGCGCCGGCTCATGACGGTCTGGGACGACCTCGTGGGCCAGGACGCCGCGGTCGAGGTGCTGCGCACGGCCGCGGGGGCCGCTCGCGAAATCCACGCAGGGCGCGACGCCGCGCCCGGGGCCATGACCCACGCCTGGCTGTTCACCGGACCCGCGGGCTCGGGCCGGTCGGTAGCGGCGCGCGCCTTCGCGGCCGCGCTGGAGTGCGTCCGCGACGGCGAGCCGGGCTGTGGCGAGTGCTCGGGCTGCCACACCACGCTCGGCCGCAGCCATCCTGACGTCCACGCCGTCGTGCCCGAGGGGCTGTCGATCTCGGTGGCCGAGATGCGCGCCGTCGTCGCCACGGCGGCGCGGCTGCCGGCGCTCGGCCGCTGGCAGGTCGTCGTGATCGAGGACGCCGAGCATCCCGACGACGTGTCGGTGACGATCCGCTCGCGCTGCCGGCTGGTGTCGCTGCGCATCCCGCCGGCCGAGGCGATCGCCGACGTACTGCGGCGCGGCGGCGTCGATGCCGAGACGGCGACGTGGGCCGCGCAGGCCGGGCAAGGGCACGTCGGGCGGTCGCGGCGGCTCGCGCGCGACGAAGCGGCTCGGGCGCGCCGGGCCGAGGTGCTCGCTATCCCGGCGTCGCTGACGTCTCTGCAAGCTTGCCTGGACGCTGCGGATCACCTGGTGCGCGCCGCCGAGGGTGAGGCCGCGGCCATCTCGATCGAGCTGAGCACCGGCGAGACCGAGGCGCTGCAGATCGCCCTCGGCGCGGGCGGCACGGGCAAGGGCACGGCGGCGGCCACCCGGGGCACGGCCGGCGCCGTCCGCGAACTCGAACGCCGGCAGAAGTCGCGCGCCACGCGCATGCAACGCGACGCGCTCGATCGTGCGCTGGTCGATCTCGCGGCGTTCTACCGCGACGTGCTGCTCGTGCACGCGGGCGCGGCGGTGCCACCGGCGCATCCGGACTTCGCCGACGACGCGCGATCCGTGGCCGCCCGCCTGACCGCGCCTGGCACGCTCCAGCGTCTCGACGCCGTGCTGGCCTGCCGCGAGGCGTTGGAACTGAACGTCAAGCCGCGCATCGCAGTCGAGGCGATGACCGCCGCGCTTCGCCTACCCTGAGCCGCTCAGCCCGACCCGCTGCGCGATCGCGGCCGCCTCGACGCGGTTCGGCACGCCGAGCTTGCGGAGCAGGTTGGTGACGTGCACGCTCGCCGTCTTCTCGCTGATGAACAGCGCCTCGCCGATCTGCCGGTTCGTGCGGCCGTCGGCGAGCAGCCGCAGGACGTCGATCTCGCGGGGCGTGACGTTGAGCGCGGCGGCCGGGTCGCGGACTGCCTGCGCGCCGTCGGCGGACAGCTCGAGCCGCCCGCGCTGGGCAAGCTGGCGGATGCGCGCGGCCAGCGGCTCGGCGCCGAGCCGCTCGGCAATTCGCAGCGCGTCGCGGGCCACGCGCGCCGCGTCGTCGCGATCGCCCCGTCCGCGGAGCAGCGCATCGGCCTGCCGGTAGCGGGCCGTCGCCGCGGGGTATGGCTGCCCGACGTCGTCCCAGATGTCGGCGACTGCGGCCCAGCCGGCGGCGGTGTCGCGGCCCAGCAGACGTTCGTGCTGCGCGTCGGCCGTGGCGAGCCAGGCACGCGACTCTGGCAGCAGATCCGCACCTAGGGCAGTGACCACGGCCGGGAAGGCGCGTACCCGCTCGGCGAGTCGATCGGCGACGGTCCGCTCCGCCGCCCCGCCGTGCGTAGCCTCGGCGCGGTCGGCCTCGATGCTCATCGCCGCCCCGAGTATCTGCGCGCTGTAGAACTGGTCGTCGGTGCGGCTTGCCATGTCGAGTGCCTGGCTGACCAGGTCGCGGGCGTCGTCCCAGCGCTGATCGATCGCGGCCAGCTCTCCGGCAAGCAAGAGCGCCTGGGCGCGGAACTGGACGTCGTCGGCCTCGGCCGTCGAGTCGAGTGATTCCCGGACGAGCCGGCGCGCCTCGTCGTAGCGACCCTGCCCGAGCAAGAGTGCCAGGAACCGCAGTTCCAGGTACGGATCGCCGCCGGGCACCCGAGGGTCGGCCCGGACTCGCTCGGCGTCGTGCCAGCGGCCCGCGCAGATGAGCGCCGCGATCGCGTTGCCGGCGATGGCCTCGCCATAATGGCTCTGCTGCCCGTGCTGGATCGCGTATTCGACGCCCTCGGCGGCGACCTTCGCGGCCTCGTCGTAGCGGCGTCCACCGATGTACAGGCTGTGGGCCTCGTTGACGTATGTCCGGCTGACATCGTCGCTGCCGAACTCCGCGGACAGCTCGCGCGCCCGGCGAACCGCCGTGACGCCCTCGTCGATGTGGCCGAGCCCGGCGAGCGACGGCCCGAGACTGCACAGCGCGTGTCCCTCGACGTCACGTGCGCCGACCTGGGTGGCGATGTCGATCGCCTGCCGGAGCGTGGCTTCGGCGTCCCGGTAGAGGTTGCGCAGCATCAGGCTCTGCCCCAGTGCGGCCAGCGCGCGCGCCCGCTCGCGTGACGGCGGGCGCCCGTCGAGAATTGCGACGGCCCGCTCGTACGCAGCAACGGATGCCGCGCCATGATGCTGTGTCCAGTTGCTCAGGCCGATCCGTACCAGCACGAGGGCGCGCGCCTCAGGCGGCGCGTCGTCGCCGAGTTCACGCAGCGCAGCTTCGGCGAGCACGATCGAGCGGCTCGTACGCGAGGACGCCTGCACCGCGTCGGCGGCGCGGACGAGCAGGTCGGCGCGGGTCATGCCGGCGAGGCTGTCGGCGTCGGGCACCCGGTCGTGCAGCCGCAGCGCACGTTCGAACTGCTCGGCCGCGTCGGCCAGGGCGTATACCTTCTCGGCCTCGATGCCGGCTCGCACGGACGCTTCGAAAGCCTGGGGCGGGTCGTGCGCCGCGTCCCAGTGATAGGCGATCGACGCCCACCTGGCTTGCTCGCTGAGCCGGGACGAGGTCTGCACGGCTTGCGCTGCGGCCACGTGCATCCGCTCGCGCTCGCCGGGAAGCATGTCGTCATACAGCGCTTCGCGGACGAGCGCGTGCCGGAACCGACAGGCGTCTCCTTCGATCGCGAGCAACTGGTCATAGACCGCCTCGCGCAGTGCGGTGATGACGACGTCGAGCGGCTGACCGGTCACGTCGGCGAGCAGCGCGTCGTCGACCTCGTGGCCGAGGACGGCCGCATCGTGCAGCACCGCCTGAGTTCGCTCCGAGAGCATCGCCACCCGGCCGAGGATCACGTCGGCCAGCGTCGCCGGAAGGCCACGGCCCATTCCGCCGGCGGCGATGAGCTCCTCGACGTAGAACGGGTTTCCCTCGCTGCGGGCGAGCAGCTCGTCGACCGCGGCGTCCGGCAGCGCGTCGTCGCTGATCTCACCGAGGAGGCTGACCAGCTCGGCGCGGTCCAGGCCGTCCAGGGCGATCTGCTCGACATGCGGCTCGCGCTCGAGGTCGGCGACCAGGGGACGCAGCCGGTGCCGGCGGTGCAGCTCGTCGGCGCGGTAGCTGAGGAGGAGAGCTACCGCGGCCGAGCGCAGGTTCCGGCCGAGGAAAGCGACAAGGTCACGGGTGGACGCGTCGGCCCAGTGCATGTCTTCGAAGACGAGCATCACCGGCTGGCGCTGCCCGAGGCGGGTCAAGAACGCGAGCAGATGCTCGAAGAGCGAGCTCGATCCGGACGGCGGGCGCGTGCTGCCCTCGCCCTCGCCGAACAGCGCGCCGATCTCGGCGAGCCCCGGACCGGCCAGCGCATCGAGCTCGTCCTCGCCCAGCTGGACGCGCAGGTCGCGCAGTGCCTCGACGAGCGGGGCGTATGCCACCGAGACCTCGCCGAGTTGCAGGCAGCCACCGAGGGCGACGATGAATCCCTCCGACCGAGCCTGCGCCGCGGCCTCGGTGATCAGCCGGCTCTTGCCGATGCCCGCGTCGCCGGAGATGAGCACAGTGCGCGCCTGGCCGCTGGCCGCCGCCGTGGCCGCATCGAACACTGGCGGCTTTGAACTCGTCTAGCCACCCAGAGAGTATGAACCTGCTCTCTGACGAGCGGCCCCGTCACAGCGATGCCGCGACGAGATCCTTCACGAGGGCGCTGAAGCGGCTGCGCCGCGCGGTCTTGGGCTGGTGCACGGACGCGCTGCGGCGGTACTCGCTCGCGTCGCTGACCAGACGCTCGTGACGCTCGGTGGCGATGACGGTGCTGAGGTTGGTGTTCATGGTGTTTCCTCCTCGGTTGGCCTCGATAGAACAAGCTTGCGAGTAAGGCCCCACCGGCCACATCGGGCGTGCACCTTAGATCCAGGCGCTGCGGACCTCAGATCGCCGGACTAGGCAGCCGACCGGGCTACTAAGGACTTAGCCCGCGGGTAGTCTCGCCGGATGGGGATGGTCTGCGCCGTGGTGTTTCAGCGGCAGGGACGGCTGTATTACGCCGACCCGGGATCGCTGACCCCGAGCGTCGGCGACGAGGTGCTCTACCCGACCGACGACGGCCCAGAGGTGGCCGAGGTGATGTGGGCTCCGCAGTACGTCAGCGACGATATCGGCGGTTTGCCCGTTCTCGCCGGCATGGCCGGACCGGACGACCGCGAGCGGGCCAAGGTCAGCCGCAAGAAGCGCGCGGCCGCACGCGTGGCGGCGCGCCGGCTGATCCGCGAGCACGAGCTGCCGATGAAGATCAGCGGCGTCGACTACGTGCCGGACGGAGACCGCACCACCGTCTACTTCACGGCCCCGCACCGCGTCGACTTCCGGGCCCTCGTCCGCGATCTGTCGGCCACCCTGCACGGACGCGTCGAGCTGCGCCAGCTCTCCGCCCGCGACGAAGCCCGCCTGACCGGCGGTATCGGATCCTGCGGGCGCGAGCTGTGCTGCTCGACGTTCCTGGTCGACTTCGAGCCGGTTTCGGTGCGCATGGCCAAGGACCAGGATCTGCCGCTCAACCCGCTGCGCATCTCCGGGGCGTGCGGCCGGCTGATGTGCTGCCTGAAGTACGAGCACCCGCTGTACCAGGACTTCGCTTCTGAGGCGCCCGCTCTCGGCTCCGAGGTGACGACGGACGAGGGCGACGGGACGGTCGTCGGGCACAGCGTGCCGAGCGAGTCCGTGGTGGTGCGCATGGCCGCCGACGGGCGGCGCTCTGTCTGCGCGCTGGCCTCGGTCTGTTCCTCGCGCAAGGCCTATGACGCTCGGTCGGACGTCGTCGACGACGGCGCCGGCGACGGCGCCACCCACTGATCGCGGGTCACCAGCACCTCGCGTAGCAGGTCGGGACGGTCGGTAATGATGCCGTCCATGCCCAGGTCGAGCAGCCGGTGCATCTGGCCGGGATCGTTCACCGTCCAGACGACGATCCGCACGCCCAGTGCATGCGCTCGCGCCACGAGCCGGGCGCCGAACACCTGGACGACTCGCGAGGGCACGTGTGCGAAGCGTCCGGTTGCTGCTGTTCTTGTGGCCCCGCCTCCCGGTGGTGCCGTCCCCCTCGACTCTTGATCATCTGCGGATCGCGCACCGTCGGCGGTGCGGAATCCGCAGATGATCATGTCGTGGCGGCTCGCGCTCGCCTCGCCCACGAACGTCCCGCCCGGCATGCCGGCCACGAGCGTCGAGAGCGGCCCGCCAGCCGAGTGCCGTCGTGAGCGCCGGGCCGACCTCGGCGCACGCCGGCCAGCCACCCGTCCCATGCGCCGGCGACGCATACCCGGTGCGCCGCCTTCGTCGCTCGCAGGGTGCGCGCAAGCGGAGCGACCGCGGAGCCTTCCTTGACATCGACGGTGAAGCACGCGTCCGGGTAGGCGACGAGCACCTCGTCCAGGGTCGGGACGCCGAAGCCGGCCAGCTCGCGGCGGGTCGCGCCCCGCACCATGCCCCGGCGGCCGGCCACCCGCACGTCGGTCTCCAGGTAGCGCACGCCGAGGGCATAGGACCGCCCGAACGCGTCCAGCGTGTTCTCCGCAGCGAGCCCGGCTCCGCCACGATGCCCTATCGCAAGCGGCGCCGCGCCGGCACCGTAGATCGATTCGGCCACGACATGAACTGTCCGTCATCGGTCCGCGTCCGAGGGCCGATCACTGCGGTTCGGCCGAGACGTTCACCCGGCTTTCGCCGGCTCGTAGCGCGGCCGTCCCGCGTGGTTCGCGGTGAGCCCTCGCGGCTGGCTACACTGACGCGTCGCGCCGCTTTCGAAGGCGCTCGCCGCCTTAGCTCAGTCGGCCAGAGCAACGCATTCGTAATGCGTGGGTCCGGGGTTCGATTCCCCGAGGCGGCTCCACCCTGTAGCCCACCATTTCCGGGAGCTGTAGCCACTCGGGACGTGTTCAGGAAGCTCCCTAGCCTCAGGCGACGTGTCTCTGTGGCCTGACTCGTGGCCTGAGTTGGCCTAGCATCTGCCGCATGGCGGGCAGTTCGGGCGATCGGCGACGTCGCGGATCGATCGTGTGGCTGCCCAGCGGCTCGGCCCGCGTCAAGGTCTATGGAGGCGTCGACCCGATCACCAAGCGGCCGCTGTGGTTGCGCGAGACGGTCAAGCCGCATCGCACGAAGCGAGAGACGGAACGCGAGGCCGATAAGGTCTTAACCAAGCTCCTCAACCAGGTCGACGAACGGCGAAGCCCACGCACGAGAGCGACGGTGAACCAGCTGCTCGACCGCTGGCTCGGCGTCCTCGATGTCGAGCGCACAACGCGCATCAACTACGTCGGCAAGATCGAAAAGCACATCAGGCCGACTGTCGGTGAGCTCCCGATCGCCCGCCTGGACGCCGAGACGATCGACTCGCTGTACGCCAGCCTCCGGCGATGTCGCGATCACTGCCGGGGGCGTTCCTTCATCGCTCACCGGACCGCAGGGGAGCACGTCTGCGATGAACACCACGCTCGTCGCAAGTGCGCCAAGGTCGTGCTCGAGGATCCAGCCGCAGACTGCAAGTGGTGCCGACGGGCCTGCGGCCCGCATGTCTGTGAGCCGCTGTCCGCAGCCAGCATCCGCGTCGTCCACGCGATCCTGAGCGGCGCGCTGACCCGAGCGATCCGCTGGGGCTGGATCGCGGTGAACCCTCTCGACAATGTCGAGCCCCCGCCGACACCGGCGCCTAACCCGAAGCCGCCCTCGGCCGCGGATGCGGCGCGGATCGTCTCGGCCGCTTGGGAGGACGCGGACTGGGGCACGCTCGTATGGCTCGCGATGATGACCGGCGCGCGACGCGGCGAGGTCTGTGGCCTTCGGTGGAGCGGCCTGGATCTCGACTCAGGTGTGGTCACATTTGCGTACAGCATCGGCCAGATCGCAGGTGAGATGTGGGAAAAAGGCACAAAGAGCCATCAGACTAGACGCGTGACGTTGGACAGCGAGACGGTCGAGATACTCCGTGAGCACCGACTCCGCTGCGCTGAGCGTGCGGCGTCGCTCGGCCTCGCCGTGCGCCCTGACGGCTTTGTGTTCTCGCTCAGACCGGATTGCTCGAGACAGATCAGGCCCGACACCGTCACTCAGCGATACCGCCGACTGGCGACGCGACTAGGCATCGACACAACCCTGCATGCCTTGCGCCACTACTCGGCCACGGAGCTGATCGCGGCGGGCGTCGATCCACGAACGGTTGCCGGCCGCCTCGGTCACGCCGGCGGTGGATCGACCACACTTCGCGTCTACTCGGCCTGGGTAGCCGAGGCCGACCAACGCGCGGCTGCCGCGCTGGCATCGCGCGTCACCTCGATGCGTCGGCGCCCGGCGGCAGACATCCCAGGATTTTCGTTGTCAAGCTGCGGCGCTACTTGGGTGTGCCCAGGCGGTTGTTTCGTCGTAGAGAGTGCGTGTCTTTAGGCAGCCGTGCAGGATGCCGACGAGGCGGTTGGCGAGTTGACGTAGT
>WNGR01000164.1_pt1 | contig 74398 bp, 73 predicted proteins | sample 5407581 | NCBI WGS metagenome assembly WNGR01 (sample SAMN13153383, study PRJNA577476) | soil metagenome | isolation source: 80 cm soil or saprolite under Garry oak tree replicate 2 | place: USA:California | collected 2016-06-15
GGCACCGCGACGCAGGCGCTGGCCGTCATGAGCCACGGCGAGCTGCAGGCGCTGGGCCTGGCGGTGTTCCTTCCCCGCGCCTGCGCGGCGGAAAGCCCGTTCCGGTTCCTGCTCATCGACGACCCGGTGCACAGCATGGACCCCTCCAAGGTGGACGGTCTGGCACGGGTGCTGGACACGCTGGCGACCACCCGGCAGGTGATCGTGTTCACCCACGACGACCGCCTCCCCGAAGCGGTCAGGCGGCTGCGGATCGACGCGGTCATCTGGGAGGTGGCGCGGCGGGAACGCTCGGTTGTTGAGCTCCGCAAGAACCTCGACCCGGTCGAGCGGTACCTCGACGATGCGTGGGCGCTGGCCAGCACCGCCGAGCTCCCCGAGGAGGTGCGGCGGCCCGTGGTGGCCGGGTTCTGCCGGTCGGCCATCGAAGCCACCTGCCATCAGCGGATCCGCCGGGAGCGCCTCGGCCGGGGCGAAAGCCACGCGGCGGTGGACGCGCTCATCGAGGCCGCCCGCACCCTCAACCAAACGGTGGCCCTGGCCCTGTTCGGTGACGCCACAGCCGGCAAACCGGTGCTGTCAAGCCTGAACCGCCGGTTCGGCCCCCGCGCCGCGGACGCGTTCGTGGCCTGCCAGCAAGAGATCCACAAGACCACAGACATTCCCCTCCGGGAACTCGTCGCCGATACCCAACGGCTCGCGCGAGGACTGCGGTGACCCCGCCGGGCGTCCCGGATGCCAGCCCTGGGGCCAGCCGGGCTGTGGGCATGGTGACGGCACCAGAGGCTTACCTCGCGGCGGCGGACCGCCTGCTGACCGAGGTCGTCAGCGGGGCACGCGGGACGTGGCCGCGGGCCTGCGCGTGGCTGATCCGGCTCGCGCTGGAGACCGAGATGAACCGGTTCTGGGAGTCTGCGTGCCCGGCGATCGCTGGGTGCCGTTCCCGCCGCGCACAGTTCCTGCTGTTGCCGCGTTATGCCGGCCGCGACACCAGCCGCCGGGCTGACCAGGCGTGGGCGGCACTGTCACGGGCTGGCCACCACAGCTACGAACTGGGCCTCACGGCCACCGAGCTTCACCTGCTCAAAGACCAGGTCGCCGCCGTCTCGCGGGCTTTGCGGCTGGCTCGCCAGCAGCCCCGGTAACGCACGGTCCGGCATATGAGGTTGACGCCGTGACCGGCGAGGACGACGCCCACAGGCGTCACTGCAACGCCACGACGTAACGTCTGTTTGTGGTCCGCTATCGGGTAGTGCTTTCTGGCCGTGTTCAGGGTGTTTTCTTCCGCGACACCTGTCGGCGGCGTGCGCTGGAGTACGGCGTCAGCGGATGGGTGCGCAACCTTCCCGACGGCCGTGTCGAGGCAGTCTTCGAGGGCCCAGCCGAAAACGTTGACCACCTGGTGGACTGGGCGCGCCACGGTCCCAGCCAGGCCGTCGTGGCCGATGTTCGCGTACAGCGTGAGCAGCCAGAGGGACTCGGCACCTTCAGGATCAGGTAACGCCCTCAGCAGTCCAGCCCCACCTGGGCAGGCCAGCCCGGCGACCGGCAGGCCGGAGGGGCTCGGCACGTTCCTCATCGGGAAAAAGCCTTTGGTCCCATGCGGGGTTCAACGGGCCCGATTGGCGCGCACAGGTTGTGATCCGGTGGGCCCGCCAAGCGGCCTCGACGCACCCCATTGCGGCGAAGCCTTCTGGGTCGGCGTCGAGATGACCGGCCGGCACCCCGTCAGTGAGGCATACGAATAGCGGCCTTGACACGGGTCAGAATCCGGGCTCGACTGTTCGCTTATGCAGCAGCAGCGCCTGGCATCGCCGTTGTGAACCGCTGTGACGCGATGATCAACCGGACGCAAGCGCTGGTGCTGATGTTCTTCCTGCTGGTGTGGGTCGCGGTGATCACGATCCTCGCTGTGGCCCCGGAGGTCTACGGCCAGACCTTGCGCCGGGCCCCAGGAAGCTCCCGGGCGGCGGAGATCGTTTTCGCGACCGCGCTTTCCGGTCTTATAGCGGTGATTGCGATCGCCACCCTGCGGCGGTGGCGGTGGGCCTTCTGGCTGATCCTCATCGTCTTTTCCTTTGGCGTGCTGCGCGTGCCCGCGGCTGCGCTGCAGCTCTCGGGACTTCTGGCAGCCACCGGTCCGACCTGGTACATCATCCTTCAGGGCGTGATCGGCGTGACCCAGTCCGCCATCGCGCTCGCAATGTTCGCCGGCTATCGCCGCTCCGGGATCTGGGGAGCTTTTTAAGCCGAGCCCCACTGGCACAGGTGGAAACGGATGCCCTGATCATCGGTGCACTGGGCGACCAGGCCATACGGTTCCTGCCTGGGCTCGCCCGCGAGGCCGCCTGCCACCCGGACCCGCGCGACCGCGGCCGGGAGATCGGTCACCCGCCACAGCGGGATCCCCGTCGCCTCTGCGTGGCCACCGCTGATCCCGGTCATCGGGCGGACGTCCTCCACCTGCCAGCCGTCAGCCGCCCGGCCTGGCACGAAATGCCAGCCAAGCACGGATTCGTAGAACTCCCGCGCCCGCGCCGAATCCGGCACCTCCATGGTGACGTAGGCGAGGTCGCCGTCACGGGCGGCCTCCGGGCGCCGCCCTCCCCCAGTCCCTGGCGGCTCGTGCACCGCGAACCTAATTCCCTGGTCATCCACGCAGTCCGCGCTCAACCCATAGGGCTGACGCACCGGTTCGCGCGCCTGGCCACCTGCGGTCCGCACCCGCGCCACCGCAGCCGCCGCATCGTCCACTACGTACGAGCAAAACAGGGTGCCGTGCGACACTCCGCCCCACACCCCCTGCGCCGGGGTGGTCCCTGTCACCTGCAGCCTGCCCGGTTCCTGCTGGGGCGCATACTCCCAGCCCAGCACAGCCGCGTAGAACACAGCGGCGCGCTCGCCGTCCGGCACCCACAGCGAGGCGTAGCCAATGTCGCCGTGCCGGTAAGCCACCGCGGCAGTGCCGATCGGGGACTGCAGCATCCACCGGTGCCCGAACGGGCACCCTGGTGCGCCGCCCCCACCGTGTTCTCTGGCTCGATGATTGTGGCTGTGCCTGACATTTCAACTCCTTCCGCGAGGTCAAGGGCACGCTCGGCAGATCGTCCATGTACCGCAGCGTCAGCGCCGCCTGGTGCTGCGGCGCGAGGCCCCGCAGCACATCCCGTGCCCGCAACGCGCCCAGCTGCGCTTCCCACGGGTCATCGTGCCCATCCGGCCCGGCCGCGGTCCGGATGACGAGCTCCTCACGGGCCTGCCTCCGCCAGTGATCGCTCTCCGCAGCGAGAGAGCAGGTACCCGAATACCCGCGGCAGCCCCCTGTCATAGGCGTCCAGCAACCGGGCCCTGGCGTCCCGGGATGTCAGCCGCTGCTCGCCCACACCCCATAGTCGTTCCCAGCCCGGCTTCTCCAACGGCCCATCCAGGATTTGCTGGCCCACTGCAACGCTCCCCTGAGCGCCCTGACCCGCGCGTTCCGCGGATGCGCACGTGCCTGCTTTCGAGTGGATGATCGCGGCGCGGGGGGCCACAGCTGACGAATGGCCCGGCCGGGGTCTCCCCCAGACCACGCGGCCGAGGTTAAGGTGGCGGCATGCCGGCCGGGAAGGAAGTGCTCGACATCGGGGGCACGACCGTGGTGGTCAGCAACCCGGGCAAGGTCTACTTCCCGCGGACCGGGCACACCAAGCTGGACCTGGTCCAGTACTACCTGAGCGTCGCCGACGGCGCGCTGCGCGGCGTGTCCGGGCGGCCGATGGTGCTCAAGCGTTTCGTGCACGGCGCCGACGGTGAGGCGTTCTTCCAGAAGCGCGCGCCGGAGAAGCGCCCGGACTGGATCGAGACGGTACTGCTCAGTTTCCCGTCCGGGCGCACCGCAGATGAGGTTGTGGCCAGGGAGGCCGCCCACCTGGCGTGGGTGGTCAACCTGGGCTGCATCGACCTCAACCCGCACCCCATCCGCACCGGCGATCTCGACCATCCTGATGAGCTGCGGGTGGACCTGGACCCGGTACCAGGCGTGGAGTGGCCGCAGATCGTTGACGTCGCCATGGTCGCCCAAGTGGTGCTGGCGGACTTCGGCCTGACCGGGTGGCCGAAGACCTCCGGCTCGCGCGGTTTCCACATCTATGCACGGATTGAGCCCCGCTGGACGTTCACCGAGGTCCGCCGGGCCGCGGTCGCCCTCGCCCGCGAGATCGAGCGGCGGGCACCCGGCCTGGCGACCGCGAAGTGGTGGAAGGAAGAACGCCACGGCGTCTTCGTGGACTACAACCAGAACGCCAAGGACCGGACGGTGGCCTCGGCGTACTCGGTCCGGCCCACCCCCGACGCCCGCGTGTCCATGCCGCTGACCTGGCGGGAGGTACCCGGCTGCCAGCCGGAGGCGTTCACCATCGACACCGCCCCTGGGCGTTTCGCGGATCTCGGTGACCCTTGGCAGGGCATCGATGAGGCGGCGGGCTCACTGGAACCGCTTCTCGCCCTCGCGGCTGAGCACGAAGCTGCCGGGCTGGGCGACGCGCCGTGGCCCCCGCATTTTGAAAAGCAGGCCGGTGAGCCGCCACGGGTTCAGCCTTCCAAACGGCGGGCGGGCGCTGATGCCAGCAGCCCCGGCCAGCCTGCGCAGCGGCGAACCGGAAACGCCAAAACCGCGCGGCAGGCTGCCGTGGCCCCGCCCGCGCCCGGCAAGACGAGTGGCCCAACCGGGCGCCGCCGGTCGACGATGCCACTGATCGAGATTGCCCGGGCCGCCACGAAAGAGGAGGCTATGCGGGGGCTGGAGCAGTGGAAGGGCCGTTACCCGGACGTCTGGCCACTACTGGAGCCGGCCGATGTCCTGGTGGATTCGATGCGGGGCCGCAGTTCCACGTGGACCAGGATCAGGCTCAACCTCCGGCATGTGCCCGAGGCCCAGCGCCCACCGCAGGAAGCGCTGGAGGTCGACTACGACCCCTGGGCGGGCATGGAGGGCGTGCCACGCCGGCCGCCGGGCGCGTCCCCCTCGGCCTGAACGCGCTGCCGAACAGGTTCGCGGTGCGGAATAAACAGTTGCCCGGCATCCTTGCCCATAGTTAGAGTAGTTGTGGCTGAAGGAAGGGAACGAGCGTGAATCTCCGGATAACCGGCACAGCGCGAGACGAAAGGCATGCCTGCATGCCCTCGTTGCCGCAGTCAGCGGGTTCCCTGGGGAGCAGGGGGGTTTCTGGATAGCGCTAGGCCAGGCATAGCCAGGAACCGCCCGCGGGAGATCCCGACCGGGCGGTTTTTCATTACCGAGGGACGTAGTTCAGGGGAAGAACGGCGGCCTCCAAAGCCGCGCGTCGTGGGTTCAAATCCTGCCGTCTCTGCGCGCACCACTCAACCGGGTGAATGTGTCTGACCATTGACAACTCCACAGCGTGAGCACCAAATGAAGGCAGGCCCAGGCACGGGTCGGAGAGGCGTGAGCCCGCGAAAGCCTGCCGGTGGGGCGCCCCGTTCTGGGGCGCCCCACCCCCGGGGATGTAGCTCAGATGGAAGAGCGGCTGCCCTGCAAGCAGCAGGTCACGGGTTCGAGGCCCGTCGTCTCCACCGGGGTGTGGCCCAGTTTGGTTAGGGCACCTGCTTTGGGAGCAGGGAGTCGCTGGTTCGAATCCAGCCATCCCGACAGCGACGGGTCTCTAGCTGAGACGGATCAGCACTCGCCTGAAAAGCGGGAGAGGCAGGCTCGATACCTGCGGGGCCCACCATGCCGCACTAACACAATGGCTAGTGTGTCTGCCTTCCAAGCAGAGAATGCCGGTTCGATTCCGGCGTGCGGCTCCAGGCGCCGTTAGCTCAATGGCCAGAGCAGTGGACTCTTAATCCACGGGGGAGCATGTCCCCGACCTCCGCTCCGGATGGTGAAGCTGCCAAGCGGCAGCCCCCGGCCCGAACCCGGGTGGGCCCACAAGGGCTGGGGGCGGGACCTCCACCATCCATCCACCATCCGCAGGTGCCCGGGCTGGCTCAGCGGTCCCAGCGGCGCCGCACCGTCTGCTCGGCCCGGCAGCCGAAATGGAAAGTGCGCCACCGGCGTGGCAACGGGCTTTGAATACCCGTGGGCGGCCAAGAGGCTGTCGAGGGTCGGCACCTCCACTTTCCGCCGAGGGCATGTAGCTCAGTCGGTTAGAGCGCCTCCCTGATATGGAGGAGGTCGGACGTTCAATTCGTCCCGTGCCTACCAGCCCAGGTCAGCGGGGGTGCCGCATGGCGACGTAGCTCAGTTGGCAGAGCGCCCGACTCATGATCGGGTGACCGGGGGTTCAATTCCTCCCGTCGCTACTGCTGGCCGCCACGGCACCCTTCTAAGGCGACGGTTCCGAGTTCGAGTCTCGGGCGACGCGCGGTTACGAGTATTGCCGTCTCGCCCCGTTGGAGTAGTGGATATCTCGCCTCGTTCTCAGCGAGGAGGACGCCGGTTCGATCCCGGCACGGGGTACGCAACAAGGTTCAAATCTTTCCCGCGCTACCATTCTCGCGTGGCCTAATCGGCAGGGCAACGGACTGTTAATCCGTTTGGTGAAGGTTCGAATCCTTCCGCGAGAGCTAATGGTCTCTTAGCTCAGTTTGGTCAGAGCGCCGGGCCGTCAACCCGGAGGTCGCCGGTTCAAGTCCGGTAGGGGCCGCAATGAATGCCAAAGCCCAGCACCCGTATAGCTCAGCAGAAGAGCACCACTGTGACAAGGTGGAGGCCGCACGTGCGAATCGTGCTGCGGGTACAAAGCTCTCATGGTGAAACGGAAATCACTTCAGATTACGGATCTGACGTTGGGGGTTCGAGTCCTCCTGGGAGCACGGAAGCTCGGCTAGCTCAATGGGAGAGTGCCTGGTCCACACCCAGGAGACGGCGGGTTCGATTCCCTCGCTGAGCACGGTGCCTTGACCCAAGTGGCTGAGGGACTCGGCTGTGAACCGAGATTTAGTGGGTTCGAATCCCGCAAGGCACCCCAACCGCGAGTTGGGCAGTGTGGTGAGCCCAGCGGGCCGTAACCCCGTGGCTTCGGCAGTGGAGGTTCAATTCCTCCCTCGCGGACCAGAGCGCGTGTGACGAACACGCTCGCAGGCCCTCGTGGTCCAGGGGATAGGACACCTGAGTCCGGATCAGGAGATCGTTGGTTCGATTCCAGCCGAGGGCGCCATGGCGCGGATCTCACCGGTGTGGGAGGCGGTCCGCAAAACCGCCGTCGGCCGGTTCGACCCCGGCCCGCGTCTCCAACGGTCCGTGGCGCAGCATGGAGAGCGCGGCTGCCCCCTAAGCAGCAGGCTGCGGGTTCGAGTCCCGCCGGACCGGCCGAACCGATCGAAACATGAGAACCTCACTCGGGTGCTCACGCTGTGGGGCTCGCGCCGGGGCTGGAGGAGTTATCACATGCCAGAGTTGTCCCCGCCCACCACACGCGTTCACGCGTCGTTTCTTGCCGCCATGGCTGAGTTCAGGGCGGAAAGGTGATCGAGGGCAATGGCGGCGTTTTGGAGTACCTGCGCGGCATCAAGCTCCGCTACTGGGTACCGACGTCCTGAGCTGCTGCCAGGGGTCCTGCCGGGACCGGCGACTCAGCCGACTTGGGGCATCACCTGTGAGGCCAGGAGCTCCAGGTGGTCCAGGTCGCTCAGGTCGAGTATTTGCAGATACATCCGGGACGCGCCGACAGCCTCGAACTGCCTCAGCTTGTCCACGATCTGCGATGGTGATCCAGCCAGCCCATCAGCCGAGACTTGTGCCGGGTCCTGGCCGATCGCCGCCGCCCGGCGTGCCACCTCCGCGTCGGTCCGCCCGCAGCAGACGACCTGACCAGCCGAGTACAGCGGCGACGCGGGATCACGCCCGATGTCCTGGCATGCCTCTCGAACCCGGTCAAACGCCAAGCCGGTCTCTTCGGGGTGCTCGAACACCATGTTGAACTCATCAGCGAACCGCGCCGCCAGCCGGGGTGTCCGGCGGAGCCCGCCGCCGCCGATCAGGATCGGGGGCCGCGGCCGCTGGGCCGGCTTGGGCAGGGCCGGTGAGTCCGTGAGCGTGTAGTGGGAACCATCGAAGGAGAACGTCTTACCCACCGGTGTTCCCCATAGCCCCGTGACGATCTCCAACTGCTCTTCGAGGAGATCAAAGCGCTCACCCGGACCGGGAAAAGGTATCCCGTAAGCGGCGTGCTCAGACGCGTACCAGCCAGCCCCGAGCCCGAGTTCCACCCTGCCGCCGCTCATCTGGTCCACCTGCGCGACCGCGATCGCGAGCGGGCCCGGGTAGCGGAACGTGACCGGGCTCATCAGCGTGCCCAGCCGCACCCTGGACGTCTCCCGAGCGAGCCCGGCCAGAGTGATCCACGCATCTGTCGGCCCTGGCAGGCCTCTTGTGATACGGGCCTGTGCATCGGCGCCGGAGTCGCTGAAATCGATCCGCTGATAGTGATCAGACCGGAAGAAGGCGTCGAAGCCCAGATCGTCGGCGGCGCGGGCGACCGAGAGCAGCCTGCCGTAGTGCGCGCCCTGCTGTGGTTCAGTGAAGATGCGAAGCTGCATGCATCCCATCCTGACTCACCGATCCCCGCGGCGCCGCCTCCGTCCCGCCGGGCCGTGCCCCGCCCGGCGAGACTTCGTTGAACCGTAGCCAGGTCTCCCGCAACCCCCGAGCACGCTCCCGCGTACTTGATAGATGGCGGAAGGGAGCCACACGGGATGAAGCCTGACCGGGCCGTGGACGAGCTTGAGAGTTTCTCGCCTCGCGGGGCAAGCCGCTGCTTCGCACCGCAGTCCTCCTCGCTGGCAGCAGGGAAGGCGGCGAGGATCTGCTCCAGACGGCACTCGAACGGCTGCTCGGCCGGTGGCGGAACATCGAAGCAGCCCGGAGGGCTACCTTCGGCGGACGCTGTACAACCTGGCAGCCGACAACTGGCGGCGGCAGCAGACGCGGCAGCGAGGGATGCGGCTGCTCCGGTCCGCCGCGAGGGCGGTACCCGCGGACGATCTCGACCGCGTGGATCTGCGCGACGCGCTGGTCAGGCTCCTCCAGGAACTTCCGCCGCGCCAGCGTGCCGCCATCGTGGCGCGCTACTGGGAACACATGAGCGAGGCAGAGACAGCCGAGGCACTCGGCGTCTCGCTGGGAACCGTCAAGTCGGCGACATCACGCGGGCTGCGCAGGCTGCGCGAGCTCAGCGAATCCCGTAACGGTGCGGAGCAGCAACACGCGAGAGGGAGAACACCATGAGCACAGACCTTGAGCGGGTGCTCCGGGACGGCATGGAGCGGTTCACCACCGCGGTGGAAATGCCGACGGGACTTGCGAGAAAGGCCTACCAGCACCGTCAGAAGCGGCGGCGTTACGTGCTCGACCGCGCGGCCTTCGCGGCGGCATCGTCGAGGCAGCCTGTCCCCAAGCCCGGCCAGTACATCTACGTCTCTTCTGTGGACACCGGCCTGGCCATCTCGGCGCGGCCCCTACCGACATCGGCCTGGCTCACGACGAAGAGGCGGTGGATCTGGCGGTCAGCGGACGGGCGTAAGGCAGGTCTGTTGCACGACCAACTGGTACGGCTGGAGAAGCTGCCCTGGGGTCCCACACCGCCGACCTACCCGGGCCGCCAGTCCGAATGGATCACGCTGCCGGCTCAGTTCTCCCACCCGGGGGCACGCGGCACCTACGGATTCCTGACCACCCTGCCGACCGATCCCGCACACCTGCGTGCCTGGATATACAGCCACCCAGACGGCGAGCAGCCAGCCAACGAACAGGCATGGACCGACATCGGAGACATGCTGCGGGAGATGCTGGTGCCACCGAAGCTGGCCGCCGCCCTGTTCCGGGTCGCCGCCACCATCCCCGGCGCTGCCGTCGTGCCGCACGCGGCCGACGCGGCCGGCCGGCCTGGCATCGCGGTCGCAAGGAACGTATCCGAAGACAAGGCGGACGCCGAACTCATCTTCGACCAGCACACCTACCAGCTTCTTGGTGAGCGGGAGGTGCTCACTTCTCCCGTCAAGGGCCAAGGGCCGACGGGCACGGTGGTAGATGTTTATGCGCAACTCAAAGTCACCGTCGCCGATCACCTGCCGGCCAATGCCCCCAGCGGGCAGGGCACCACGGGCTAGTCAGTTCGCGTGGCCGCCCGCGTCTTCCGGGGCGAGGGTGGCCACGCACTCTACGTGATGGGTCATGGGGAACGCGTCGAACGCGCGGAGCGCCGCCAGCCGCCAGCCAAACTCGGCGAACACGGCGACGTCGCGGGCCAGGGTGGCCGGGTCGCAGGACACGTAGGCGACACGGCGCAGGCCGTGGCCAGCTGTCTTTTGATTAACCCCGAACGGCATGAGGAGGCGCTGTATGACCCTGCGCGAAGCTCCCGTTCGGGGTGGATCAACAATGGCGAGCGCCGGTTGTGGCCAGCCGCCGCGGGCAAGCACAGCCGCCACGTCCCCGGCATGGATGCGCGCCCACGGCATGTCGCGCAGGTTGTGGCGGGCGTCCCGGACCGCGCCGCGGTCGGAGTCCACCCCGATGACGGTGCCAGCCGGCCCAACCTCGGCCGCCAGCGCGCCCGCGAAAAGGCCCGCGCCGCAGTACAGGTCGATGGCCACATCCCCGGGCTCGGGCCGCAGCGCATCAACCACCGCGGCTGTCAGCACGTCGGCCGCGTGGGGGTGGATCTGCCAGAATCCGCTGGCACCAACCCGCCAGCTTCGCCCGGCGGCAGACTGCCGCAGGTAGCCCCTGCCCGCAAGTGTGGTCAGCCTGCCACCACGCCCGGCGGCCAGCACGGTGTCCGCCATCCCGTCCAGCTTCGCAGCGGCGCGGCTGGCCGGAGACACTCCGGCCGTCGCACGGGGGGCCCTGGCACGGGGGGCCGTCGCACTGGGGGCCGTGGCACAGGGGGCCGCTGCCCGCTCCCGCGCGGTGGGCGTGACAATCACCGCGCGCTCGCCCGAGCCCGGCGACACGGCGATTTCCACCGATTCCATATCGTCCCAGCGCAGCCTCGTCAGGTGCGCCGCCCGCACGAGCGGGTGGGCGATCGGGCAGTCAGCGACGCCGATGACCTCGTGGGAGCGGTGTGCGAGCAGCCCGGTCGTCCCGTCCGGGCTCACCGTGAAACGGACCCGGGTCCGCCAGCCGAGGCCATCCGCCTCATCCGGCATTGGCTCCACGGTGACCTCACGGTCGATACCGGCGATACGCAGCAACTGGTGGCGGACCACGGCCGCCTTCAGCCGCCGCTGCGCGGCCAGGCTCGCGTGCTGCCAGTCACAGCCGCCGCAGCCACCGGGCCGGGCGTGCGCGCACGGCGGAGTGACCCGGTCCGGTGACGCGGTGATGATCTCGACTGCCTCGGCGCGGGCGAACTTGGCGGTGGTGCCGGTGATCCGGGCGCGGACACGCTCGCCCGGCAGCGCGTGCCGTACGAACACGACCCGGCCGCCTGCCTCCCGGGCTACGCACCAGCCACCATGGGCGACATCGGAGACGGTGAGCTCGACCAGCGTCCCCGCGCCCCCGGCTGGGCGCGCCGGGACCGGCCGACTAGCGTCCTCCACTGCAGATTCCATTGCCACACCCCTGCCCTCAGGTGCAAGTATGCCGATCTTGTGTCACGAGGGCGCAGCGGGGGGAATAGCGTTGGCGGCATCCAAGGTCCGATGGAGGGGCGGCCGTGCACATAGTGATCATGGGATGCGGGCGGGTGGGGTCCACGCTCGCCCACATCCTGGAAGACAAGGGCCACTCGGTCGCCGTGGTTGACCAGGACCCGGGCGCGTTCCGGCGGCTGGGGTCGGGATTCAAGGGCCGCAAGGTCACGGGGATCGGTTTCGACCGTGACGTGCTGATCGAGGCGGGGATCGAGCGCGCGGAAGCGTTCGCGGCGGTCAGCAGCGGCGACAACTCGAACGTGATCGCTGCCCGGGTGGCGAGCGAGTCGTTTGATGTCGAACGGGTCGTGGCGCGGATCTATGACCCCCGCCGGGCGGAGGTGTACCAGCGGCTCGGCATCCCGACCGTGGCCACGGTCCGCTGGACCGCGGAACAGATGCTGCGGCGGCTGCTGCCGGAAGGTGTCGAGTCGCTGTGGCGGGACCCCACGGGGGCGGTGATACTCGCCGAGGTCGCCTACGATCCCGCCTGGGTCGGGGAGAAGATACAGGGGGTCGAGGAGAGCGTGCGGGCCCGCACGGCGTTCGTCTCCCGGCTCGGCGAAGCCATGCTCCCTGGGCCGGGCACGGTTTTGCAGGAGGGAGACGTCCTGCATGTGATGGCCAAGGAAGACGACCTGGCCCGGATCGAGGCGGCGCTTGCCACCCGTAGCGGCCCGGGAGGCCGGGCACACGAGAAGGGGGACCACTGATGCGGGTGACCATCGCCGGCGCCGGAGCGGTAGGCCGGTCGATCGCCAGTGAGCTCCTCGAGAACGGCCACGAAGTCCTGCTCGTCGACAAGAATCCACGGTCGATCGCGGTCGACAGCATCCCGCGGGCGGAGTGGCTGCTCGCCGACGCCTGCGAGATCACCTCACTGGACGAGGCTGATCTGCAGCGCTCCAACGTGGTCATCGCCGCCACCGGCGATGACAAAGTCAACTTGGTCGTTTCGCTGCTCGCCAAGACCGAGTACGGGGTGCCGCGGGTGGTCGCCCGGATCAACCATCCCAAGAACGAGTGGCTGTTCAACGAATCGTGGGGGGTGGACGTCGCGGTGTCCACGCCCCGGCTGCTTTCCGCGCTGGTGGAGGAGGCGGTCAGCGTCGGCGACCTGGTCCGGCTGATGACCTTCCGGCAGAGCGCGGCCAGCCTGGTCGAGCTGACCATGCCGGCCGACGCCCCGCTGGCTGGCTCCCGGATCGGTGACATCTCCTTGCCCGCCGACACCGCGCTGGTGGCGATTCTGCGGGAAGGCCGGGTCATCGTCCCCCAGGCCGACGACCCGCTGGCGGGTGGCGATGAACTGCTGTTCGTGACCAGCGAAGACGTGGAAGAAGAACTCGGCCAGCTGCTCGCGGGTGAAGGCTGACCCGGCCCGGTTACCGGGTTTCGGTGATCTCCGGTCCACGCTCGACCGCGTTCAGCTGCCACCGCTCCTGCTCGGGCTCCTCGGTGTCCTGGCCGAGCGCTTCCCTCGCCTCTTTGGGCAGGCTGATCTCCAGCGGGTCCCGGGGCGGGACCGCGTGGTCACCGCGGACGACCACCAGATCGGCGAAGACCCGCTCCAGTGGCCGGGCTTGCTCGTGCCGCCGGGCCGCGGGCCCGCTGATCAGTCCACGCACGAACCACCGCGGGCCGTCGACCCCAAGGAAACGGACTGGCTGCAGCGCGGGGTTCTTGTTCCCCCGCGCTGGGTCAGCAGACGAGATGCGGGCGTGAAGTTCCACCCCGAACGGCCCGTCTGCCTCCTCTGCCTGCCCCCCGTCCTTCCTCACCTGCTCAGCGATCTCTTCCCGCACGTCATCCCACAGCCCGCCGCTCTTGGGAGCCGCGAAAGCCTGCAGCATCATGCTGCTCTCGCCGCGCACGACGGTGATCCACGCGGGGACCTGATTCTCGGACATGCTGACCTGGATCTCCAGGCCGTCGGCCACCGGCACGCGCAGGCTGCCGAAGTCGATCCGCTCCCCACCGGGCACCTCGTCGAGCACATCCCAGGGCCCGTGCCCACCCGGCTGGCCAGGGTCTCCCACGTCCGGGTCCCCGGCGGTGCCGCCTTCCAGCCCTGGGCCGGGCGGCACCTGATCTGTCTCGGCTCCAGCCTCGTACGCATCCTGACGGCGGCGACGGAACACTGCGCGCTCCCTGTTGTGTCATTACTGACGTGCTGGTCGTTCAGCCCGTACCGGGCACCGGCCGCTGCGCAGCCTCCCCGGCCGCATGCCCGCCGGTGGACCCGAATCCGCCGTCACCGCGCGCGGAACCCGGCAGCGACTGCACCTCGTGGAACACCGGGCATGCCACCCGCTGGATGACAAGCTGGGCGATCCGGTCCCCCCGAGCGAACTTCACCGGTGCTGCCGGATCGGTGTTCAGCAGGGTGACCCTGATCTCCCCACGGTACCCAGCATCGACCGTGCCTGGCGCATTGACGATGGTGACCCCATGACGGGCGGCCAGGCCGGATCGCGGGTGCACGAAGGCCGCGTATCCATCGGGCAGGGCGATGGCGATGCCGGTGGGAACGACTGCCCGCTCCCCCGGTGCCAGGGTGACATCCGCGCCGGCCACCAGGTCGACTCCTGCGTCACCAGGATGCGCCCGGGCAGGAAGCGGCAGGTTCCCATCGAGCCGCTTGATGAGCACGGGTACGGCGTCCGCGGCGGGACTGCCGGGCGGTTCTACTGCGGTCACGCTCGTGACCCTACTCCCGCCGGGACATTGTCCTGGGCTCATCGCCAGTCACGGCAGGCCCCGCCCGCGCGCCCCGCAGGTACGGTGCAGCGCGGGTCAGCGCCGCCATTGTGGGCACAGCAACGATCGCGCCGGGGATACCGGCCACCACCCCTCCCATCGCAAGCACCAGGATGATCGCGAGCGGGTGTAGACGGACCATCCGGCCGACCACGAGCGGCTGCAGCAGGTGCCCTTCGACCTGATTCTCAAGGATGAAAATCGCTATCAGCACCACCGCGGCGAGCCATCCCCTGGTGGCGGCCGTGACCGCGATCGCCAGCGTTCCGGCGAACAGGAAGCCGAGGATCGGGACGAAGGCCGCAATGAAGACCAGGATGATCAGCGGTATCAGCAACGGGACGCCGAGCACCCAGAGTGCCAGCCCAATCACCAGCGCATGGATGGCCGCGACCACGATGGTTCCGCGCACGTAGTAGGTGAGTGCCTCCCACGCCGCGCTCCCGGCGCCGCGGAAGCGACGGCGGCCCTCCGGCCCCAGGAAGGAGGTCAGCCAGGCCCAGATCCGCTCGCCATCCTTGAGCAGGAAGAAGGCGACAAAGATCATGAGGACGAGCCCAGCCAGCACCTCCAGGAAGATCTTGCCGCCGCTGAGCACGGTGCCAGCCACAGCCGACTGATGCTGCTTGAGAAACGTGAGCACCCGGTTGGAGAGCTCGGCCAGGCCCGCCTGCCGGAGGTGGAACGGCGGCCCCGCCAGCCACCGTTCGACGTCGTGAGCGGTCCGGCCGACATCAGCCACCAGTGTCGGGTAGTCGGCGGAGGTTTGCGTGACCGCGAGTGTGCCCGCTCCGGCCAGCACAGCCACGGCGGCGAGCAGCGTGCACCAGGTAGCCGCCAGGGCGGGGAAACCAAGCCTCCGCAGGCGCTGCGCAAGCGGCTGGAGCAGCGCGGTGAGCAGCAGTGCCGCGACACACGGCAGCACGACGACCCGCAGCACGCTCGCCATCCGGAGTGCCACATAGATCACCACGCCGACTATGAGCAGGCGCCAGGACCAGCCCGCCGCCCGCTGCAGCCAGCCCGGGACCTGCGGCCACCCGGCCTCCGGCCGCCCTCCCGGCCCTCCCGGCCAAGGCTCCGCGCGGGGGCCGCCTGGCAGCCGCCCCTCTGGCAGCGGGCGCGGCTCCTCTCGCAGCGGGCGCGGCTCCTCTCGCAGCGGGCGCGGCTCCTCTCGCAGCTGCCCGCCCAGGGGCCCTTGCGGCTCGGCTGGGGCCGGCGGCCAGCCTGCCGGCGCCGGGCCACCGCTGGCTTCCCGGCCGCCCGGCACACCGGGCCTGCCAGAAACCCCCGCCGGGCCGGTCACGTCACTCTTCAACGTTCTCATCCCCCGTTGGCGGGCCGACCCCCACAGGCGCCACAGCCTCGCCACCACGGCGGGGTCACGCCATATCAGTCGTCCCATCATGTCTTCATGTAACCAACTACCGTGGGCTCATGTGCATCTACCGCGAACGGATGCGGGTGCCGCTCTCGTGGTGGCTGCTCGGCCTGACCGCCATCGTCATTCTTGGTGCCGAGCTGAGTGCCGGGTTTGGCTGGCTGACCGCGCTGATCGTGTACGGCGCGCTGGGCGGCGGCTACGTCGCGATGCTGGTGTCGTGGGGACGCGCCAGGGTTGAAGTCTGGCCCGGCGAACTTCGGGCGGGGGCGGCCCGGTTGCCGCTGAGCACCGTCGGCGAGGTCACAGAGCTCACCGAGGCGCAGACGCGGGCGATCCGTGGCCCGCGGGCCGACCCTGCGGCCCTGCTGCTGGTCCGGCCCTACCTCCGGCGGGCTGTCTACATCGAGGTGACAGGCGCGGAGCGGGAGACTCCCTACTGGCTGGTTGGCAGCCGCCACCCGGCCAAGCTGGCTGCGGCGATCGCGGCGACGCGGGACGCTGCCGACGGCTCCCGCGTGGGATGATCAGCCCTGCACCGCCGCAAGGCTGGCGGCGCAAGGGCACGCGGGCAGTGGAAGCAGGCACGAGGAGGAATGGCAATGTCGCAAAAGCGTGGGAATGGCGGAAGCAGGGCCGTGGGGACAGTCGCCGCCCTTGCTGCGGCCTATGGCACCCGCAGGCTCATGACGCTCGGCTGGAAACGGGTCACCGGCAAAGAGCCTCCCAGCGACCCGCATGACCCCCAGGTGAGCATTCGCGAGGCACTTAGCTGGGCGGTGCTGCTGGGTGTGGGCATCGAGACCGCCCGCCTGCTCGCCATGCGCGCCGCCACCAGGAGAGTCAGGCGGCCCGCAGACAGCAGCGAGGAGTGAACGGCAAGAAGACCCGGCGGGATGCCTGGGGCATCCATTCGTGGAACACTGTGATCCCGTGACAGAACACGATCGCTCCAGCCTGTCCTACAAGGTTGGCTATGCTCTCCGGCACCCCGGGCGGGTGCTTCCCTACGCCCGCCGCCGCGGCCGGGACGCACTGCTCATGATGAAGGCACCCGACCACATCAGCTACTACCGTGCCGTCATGAAGTCGGACGCCTCTCGCTGCGCGGAGGGCGCGGTGGGCAGCGAAACCCATGAATCATGGCTCAAGCTCGGAAAGCTGCAGTTCGACTACCTTCTCGGCCATGGTCTCCAGCCGGGCGACAGGATGCTCGAGATCGGCTGCGGCAACCTCCGTGCTGGGCGGCTGTTCATTGAGTACCTGAGCCCGGGAAATTACTTTGGCATCGACATTTCGCCTGATATTCTGCTGGCCGCGAAGAAGACCGTGGCAGAATTCGGGCTCCAGGCTAAACTCCCGCACCTCATGCTGGTCGACGACCTGAAACTCGAGTTCCTGCCCTCCTCTAAATTCACCGTCGTGCACGCCCACAGTGTATTTTCCCACTCGCCGCCTCACGTTATTGACGAGTGCCTGGCTCATGTGGGCCGCATCATGACGCCGGACGGCATCTTCGATTTTACATTTGACAGAACGGCAGGCGCCGAGCATCACGTCCTGCGCGAGGATTTCTATTATCGTGCCGAGACACTTATCGAGCTCGCGAACTCCCACGGCCTCGACGCCACGCTGATGAAGGACTGGGAGGAGTCCGGCCACCCGCAGGCAAAGCTCCGCGTCACCCGCCGCGCCTGACCCCCCGGGAGACTGACCCCCCAGGAGCCCGAACCGCGGCTCTGGCCCGCCGGGTCTGGGCCCGTCGGCAGCCTGAACCGCGGGGGTCAGGTGGCAGAGCCCGCGGCCGCCCCGGTCACCCGGTCTCCCCAGCGTGCCACCGCCGCGTCCAGGTCGAGCGGGCCTGCCATCGGCCCTCGCTGGAGCTCGGCATCCCAATCCTCCGCCGGGACCCGCCACATCACTTCGAGTTCGGTGCCGCTCGGGTCCTTCGCGTAAAGCGACTTGGAGGTGCGGTGGTCGCTGGAACCCACAAGAGCGCCCCGGCCGGCGAGGTTCCTGCGAACCTCCTCCAGTTCGGCGAGCGTGCCGACTTCCCAGGCCAGGTGGTACAGGCCCACCTGCGGGCCGACGTCGCGGGGAATCGGCGCGGCGCCATCGAGTGCGAACAAGCCGAGGTCGTGGTCGTTCAGGGAACCCGCCGCGCGCAGGAAGACAGCCTGCCCAGGCACTTCGGTGCGGACCTCGAAACCGAGCATCGCGGTGTAGAAGTCCACCACGCCGACGAGGTCGTGCACGTACAGCACAGCGTGATTGAGGCGGCGCACGCCCATGGGGAACCCTCCTCGCGTGATGTTCCTTCAGGAAGAATGCCCCCGTAACCCGCCCTGATTCCCCTGTCCCGGCTCAGGTGCGGGCCGGTGTAGCGGGCCCGTGGCCGTAGCGGCGCATCTGATCCACCATGGCCCCGGCCACGGCGAGCCGCGGCGAGCCTGGGGCCGACGACCGCACCGCGTTCATCAGGAACACCGCGCGGGGGTCGCTGGTCTCATAGACGAGGTGGCCGAAACCGGGAACACGCTCGCCCCGGCGGAGCAACGACCCCACTGCCGCGCCGCGTCCGTGGGGACGGAAGCGGCAGCGAGCATCGTCTCCGCACCGAGTGATGCGCCGCCATGCAAGGAACCCCCTACCGCGCCAAGCCCTGTCGCCACGACCGCGTACGGGTCCGCGCGATGGGCGCTCAAGGACCGGTACAACTACGAGCTTTACGACGATGAGGCACTTGGCCCGTTCCATGAGGACTGGCACGAACGGCGTGGCCGGGTCGTTCTGACGGGCGAGTATGGCGGCATGGCCGGATTCCGCCACGTCATGGACGGGCTCGGCATCGAGATCGCGGGCGCAGACGAGGATCTGGTTTCCCGGCTGGTGCAGCTGTGTGCGTCAGCCACGGGCAAGCCCCTCACCGATGACGAGCTACGTCTGATGGCCGCTTATCCACACCAGCTCGCGCTGCTTTACCCGGGGATGCTGGGCTGACCCGCACCAAACCCGGAGCGCGGCTCCCGCCGGACGCAGCGCAGGCGGTTTCCTGGAGCCTGCGCCCGGTTAACGGCCAATCGTCTTGCGTCGATTGATATCCCGCAGCCGGCGCCGCTGCGACGGGTCGAGCATCAGGTATGCGCCCACCGGCACGGCGATCGCCGCCAGGATGACCACAAGGCCGAGCCAAAAATTGACTATCAACAAGATCAAGCCGAGGACAACCCCGGCGATAGCGATCTTCATGCGACCGGACACGTGTTCCTCCTCAATGGGGAAGAACGACAGCGTCCCGCCCCAAGTTCCACGGACCACTTCACCACATCCTGAGCCGTCCGCGCCACCAGCCAGGCCTCACGGCCCTTCCTGCGTGCCCACGTGCCCGCGAGGTCGCCACGCGGCGCGCCGGTTCGGTGCCGGTGGCCGGGCGGGGCGGGTGGCCGGGCGGGGCGGGTGGCCGGTTCGGTGCCGGTGACCGGGCGGGGCGGGCGGTGGGCTCGGTGCCGGCCGGGGTCGCGCCGGGATCGATGGCCGGCCAGGATGGTCCCAACGACCGGAGGGAACCATGACTCTCTCGCTGCCAATCGACGCAGACGCCAACGACCTGCTGTCCCGCAGCCCGCTGGCGCTTCTCATCGCCATGCTGCTCGACCAGCAGGTGACGATTGAGAAAGCGTTCACCTCCCCCCGGGATCTCGTGCGGCGGCTCGGCCATGAGCCGACCGCCCAGGAACTCGCCGATTTTGATCCCGAGGCGCTTGCCGCGATCTTCAGCGAGCGCCCTGCGCTGCACCGCTACCCCCGGTCGATGGCCGGACGGGTACAGCAGATGTGCCGGCGGATCGTGGAGCGCTATGACGGTGACGCGGCGAATCTTTGGTCCGGCGCTGCCACCGGCCAGGAGCTGCTGGCCAGGATCACGCAACTGCCCGGGTTTGGCCCGGACAAGGCCCGCATTTTCCTGGCATTGCTCGGCAAGCAATACGGTGTCCAGCCGGCGGGCTGGCGCGAGGCCGCGGGTCACTTCGGCTCGGAAGGCTCCCATCTCTCGGTGGCGGACATCACTGATGAAGCCTCGCTGGCCGAGGTGCGTGCGTACAAGCAGGGGCGCAAGGCAGCCGCGAAGGCGGCTGGGGCCTAGACCCGCGCCGCCCAGAACGTCCCGGCCGCCGCTGCGTCTCAGTGGATGCCGCGGCGGCGCAAAATCTCCTGAACGTCGCCCAGGTCGTCGTCATCCTGCGCACCGGCCTTACGCGCTGGCGCTTTCGCGGCGGGCTTGCCCTTCCCAGCCGTCAGGGGGCTGGGTGTGCCACCTGCCCGTCCCAGCGCGGCAATGGCCCCGGAATCCAGGGTGCTGGCCGTCGGCTGCGTCCCAGCCCCTTTCCTTGCCCGCCGGCCGCGCATCCACCCGGAAACGACAAAGAGGCTCGCCGCCACACCGGCCACGGCGACGCCCAGCCAAACCTGGAGCGAGAACACGAACGATGTGACCCAGCTGGTGATGGCCGTGCCTACCTGCCACAAGACTTTGATCGTCTTCGTGAGGTACGCGGCCACCGGCAGCAGCGACCAGGCAACACCGCGCAACCCAGCCGCAACACCCCGGCGGCGCAAGGCAAACCAGCTTCCGATGAAGCCCAGCAGCGCAAGCCCGCCAGCGAGTGGCAACCACGGGATCTGGCTGTACGTCATGGCCGCCTCCTCCGGAGCGCCTTCTCCTCATGGTACTTCGGCTGGCTACGCCAGCACTCCAGCGAGGTGGGCCAGCGTTTCAGCTGGTGGCCGGCGTGTTCTCAGGGAAGTGGCAGGCGGCGAAATGCCCGGGAGCCATTTCGACGAATGGTGGCTGCACCGTCCTGCACACCTCCTGCGCCTTCCAGCAGCGGGTGTGGAACCGGCACGCCGGGGGCGGGTTGAGCGGGCTTGGCACATCGCCCGTGAGCCTGATCCGCTCCCGGCGTTCCCGCCGCCCGTCGGGCGTGCGAGTGACCGGTTCCGGCCGGGGCACCGCTGACATCAGCGCCACGGTGTAGGGATGGCGGGGACGCTGGTAGAGGTCATCGCGGCTGGCCAGTTCGACCAAGTGGCCCAGGTACATGACCGCGACCCGGTTACACACGTGCCGGATCACCGACAGGTCGTGGGCGATGATCACATAGGTCAGCCCGAACTCGGTCTGGAGATCAGCCAGCAGGTTGATCACCTGCGCCTGGATGGACACGTCCAGGGCGGATACGGGCTCGTCGGCGACGATGAGCTTGGGGCGGAGCGCGAGGGTGCGGGCGATCCCGATCCGCTGCCGCTGGCCGCCGGAGAACTCGTGCGGGTAACGGTTGTAGTGTTCCGGGCTGAGGCCGACCAGTTCCAGCAATTCCTGGACGCTCTGCCTGGTCCCCTTCGCGGTCTGGACCTTCTGGAGCCGGAATGGCGCCCCGACAATGGCCCCGACGGTGTGGCGGGGGTTGAGCGAGGAGTAGGGATCCTGGAAGATCATCGAGATCTCGCGGCGGAGCGGCCGCATTGCTCCGGAGCGCAGGTGGGTGATGTCGCGGCCGTCGAACAGGATCTGACCGGCGGTCGGCTCGGTCAGCCGGGTAAGCATTCGCGCCGTGGTGGTCTTCCCGCAGCCCGATTCGCCCACGATCCCGAGGGTTTCGCCGCGGTCGACCGAGAAGGTGACGTCGTCCACAGCGCGGACCACCCCGACCCTGCGCCGCCACAAGATCCCGCGGGTGACAGGGAAATGCTTGGTCAGGTCGGTCACGCTCAGCAGGCTGTCGGGAGACGCCGGCCGTGGCGGGCTCTGCTGGCTCGCTGCCGTGGTCACGCATCCTCCCGGTGGCCGTGGCTGGCTGCCGGCGAGAGCCTCACCTTGATCTGCTCGGACCAGATGCGGCGCTGCTCGTCTGTGCTCAGATGGCACGCGACCTCGTGACCGGGCCCAACCGAGCGCAGCCTGGGCACCTCGGTGTTCGATCTTCCGCCGGTGGCGCCCGCATACGCGCAGCGCGGGTGGAAGGGGCACCCCGGCGGCACGTTGATCAGGCTGGGCGGGGTGCCGCTGATCGGCACCAGCCGGTCCAGCCGGGCCTGATCAAGCCGGGGCATGGAACTGAGCAGCCCCCAGGTGTAGGGATGCCCGGCTTCGGAGAAGATGTCCTCGCTGCTTGCGTACTCGGCCATCCGGCCGGCGTACATGACCAGGATGTCGTCGGAAAGTTCCGCGACCACCCCCAGGTCGTGCGTGATGATGATGACCGCGGAGCCGAACTCCTCCTGAAGGACCGAGATGAGGTCCAGAATCTGGGCTTGCACGGTCACGTCGAGCGCGGTCGTGGGCTCATCAGCGATCAGCAGTTCCGGGTCGCAGGACAGCGCCATGGCGATCATGGTGCGCTGGCGCATCCCGCCGGAGAACTGGTGCGGGTAGTCGTCGACCCGGGACCGGGGATGCGGGATTCCCACCCGCCCGAGCATGTCGATCGCATGCTCCCGGGCCGCCTTCTTGCCGACGTCGTTGTGGATCAGGTAGGCCTCGGCGATCTGGTTCCCCACGGTGTAGTACGGGTGCAGCGAGGAAAGCGGGTCCTGGAAGATCATCGCCATCTTGCTGCCACGCAGCTCACGGACCCGGCCCGGCGTCGCCGCGAGCAGTTCCTCGCCGTCCAGCCAGATCCTGCCGCTGATCTGGGCGTTGCTGCCATGGTGAAGGCCCATGATGCCGAGGCTGGTGACGCTCTTGCCAGAGCCCGACTCGCCGACAATGCCCAGCGTCCGGCCCCGGTCGATGCTGAACGACACCCCATCGACGGCCTTGACCAGGCCATCGTCGGTTGGGAAGTGGATCCGGAGGTCCTGCACCTCGAGCAGGGCGCCCGGGACGCGTTGCTCGGCAACCGCGATCCCGGCGTCTGGCGTCGCCGACGGCCCGTCCCGTCGCGCCATCAGTGCCTCACCCTCGGGTCGACGACCGCGTACAGAATATCCACGACCAGGTTCGCCACCACAATGAAGAATGCGGCCAGCATGGTGACACCCAGGATCTCGGGCAGGTCCTGCTGCTGGATCGCCTGGATCGTGAACTGGCCGAGGCCATGGAGCCCGAACGTATTCTCCGTCAGTACGGCGCCGCCGAGCAGCAGCCCCAGGTCCATTCCGAAGATCGTGACGATCGGGGTAAGGGCAGCACGCAGGCCGTGCTTGACGATCACGGTGCGCTCGGGCAGGCCCTTCGCCCGGGCAGTGCGGATGTAGTCCTCACTCATGGTTTCCAGCATGCCTGCCCTGGTCAGCCGAGCATACAGGGCAGCGTAGAGAAAAGCGAGGGTGATCCACGGCAATACCAGATTCCGTGCCCACAGCAATGGATTCTGAGTTATCTCAACGTACTGCACGTTGGGGAATATCGGCCATTTATAGCTGAACAGCGCCAGCGAGATCAGGCCGGTGAAGAAGATCGGCAGCGACACACCAGCCAGCGCCACCCCCATCGAGAACCGGTCGAACAATGTGCCGCGCCTGAGCGCCGACACCACCCCGATGGCTACTCCGCCGCTCAGCCACAGGATGGCGGCACCCGCCGCAAGCGAGGCGGTCACCGGTACGTCACTGATCATCATCGGCCATACCGGCTGCTGGTTCTTGAAGGAGTAGCCGAAGCAGGGGGGCGGGCAGTAGGCGGTGCTGGTGCCACTGTTGAAATGCGCGCCGACCACGATGCCGCGCAAGAATCGGCCATACTGCAGGTAGATCGGCGCGTTGAGGCCGAGCCGCTGCTCAACCTGAAGAATTGCGGACCGGGTGGGATTGCGCCCGACGTACTGCGATGCGAGTTGGTACGAGTTCTGGCCAGCCAGCCGCGGTACCAGGAAGAAAATCGCGAACGTGATCATGCTGACGACGATCAGCAGCAAGACCGTGGCGATCAGGCGCCGGATGATGAATGCGAACACGATAGGCGGCACCAGCGCCCGGCCGGCCGCTCCCGGCCGGGCACCAGCGCCCTCACCTGCTCTCTTCTCTTGCTGCTGACTACTTAAGGCCGAGCGCCGCGTAGTTGTACATGCCGTAGTAGGTCTGCACGTACACGTTGCTCAGGGCCGGGCTGCGGTAGAGCAGCGACTTCGCGTACACCTCAGGCAGGATCACCGCATCCTTCATGACCTGCAGGTCGATCTTGGAGGTGAAGGCGTTCCTGGCTGTCGCGTTCTGGGTGCCGGCCATCTGCTCGAGCAGCTTGTTGACCACCGGGTCGTTCAGCTCGGAAATGTTGGTGTTTCCGGCTGGGACGATGGCGTTCCCGTTGGTGATCTCGTCGAAGAAGCCGTACCCGTCCGGCCAGTCAGCGGCCCACCCGCCGAACAGGATTCCCAGCTTGTGCGCGTGGACGTACTTCGGCACACCGGCGAAGTCGCTGTAGTACGTGCCAGCCGGGTACCCGTGCAGCGTGACGTGGATGCCAGCCGGGGCCAGCGCCGCCTGCAGGGCCTGCGCGGCGGACACTTCCTTGGGCCGGTCACTGCGGTAGGCCACTCCCGTCGTGAAGCCGCTGGGCTGCCCACAGGCGGTGAGTTCCGACTTGGCCTTGGCCACATCGCCGCCTGGCTTGCTGGTCGCCTCATACAGGTCGAACTTCTTGTAACCGAGAACGTTCGGCGGCGCCACCGTGCTTGCGACCGCACCGCCCGCGAACGGCCCACCGTAGGCGGTTTGCAGGTTGGTTTTGTTAGCCGCGTACTCGATGGCCATCCGGCAGTGCACGTTGTTCAGCGGCGCGACCTTGGTGTTGATGTAGGCGAACCAGAGGAATCCGCTGATCGGGTCGTCGGACTGCGCCTTGAGCGAGGACGAGGAGAGGATCCTTGCCCGCGCCGCCGCCTGCACGCCGGTCCCTGGCATGTCCACGGTCAGGTCACCGTGGATCAGCCGGTTGTCGATGTCGTTGGCGTTCATGTTCAGGTTGACGACGACCTTGCTGGCCAGCTGCTTGGCGTTCGGGTCGGTGGCCGGGTTCCAGTTCGTGTTCGGCACCAGCGTGATCTGCTTGTTGAGCTGGTAGCTGGCGAACTTGTACGGGCCGGTGGACATCGGGTGCAGCTGGTACTTCGTTCCTGTGTCCTTGCTCGGCGGCACCGGCGCTGTCTGCGGGATCGCGGCCACGTAGTTGAAGTCAGCGAACGGGTGCTGCAGATGGAACACGATCGTGGTCGGGTCCGGCGTGGTGATCGCGGTCAGGCCCATCATGTTCTTGGACCTGTTCTTGAACGGGCCCGGGTACTTCGGGTCGGTGAGGAGCACCGGGAAGTAGGACGGGCCGTTGGGCAGCACGGTGCGGTCGTAGGTGCGCTCGACCGCGTACTTGACGTCGGCGGAGGTGACCGTCGTGCCGTCCTCGAACTTCACGTTGGGCTTGATGTGGTACGTCCACGTGAGGCCGTGATCGCCGGCGACCCCCGGCGCGGTGGCAAGATCAGGCACGACCTGCAGGCCGCAAGCGCCCGGGCAGGACTTGTAGGTCATCAGCGGCATCGTGTACAGGCGCACGAAGTTCCACATGAACGCGTAGTAGGTGTTCCCCGGATCGGTCGAGTCGGGCGTGCTGCTGTTCCCGAACGTCAGCGTGCCGCCCTTGTGCGTGGAGGGGCTGACCACACCGGTGACAGCGGAGTTGAAGCTCCCGGATGAGGTCGACGTCTTCGTCGAACTGCTGCCGCATGCGGCCAGGATCAGCGCGGCCGCAGCGGTCACCGCGGCCAGCCCTATGGTCCCGCGTCTCTTCATAAGATGAAACGCCTCCTGTCGTGGTTGGTTTACCGGACTGAACTGCACATGACTACCTGCTGCTGCGCGGGTCGAGCGCGTCCCGCAGCCCATCACCGAACAGGTTGAATGCCATGACGGTGATGAAGATGGCCATGCCAGGAATGATCATGTACATGGGGTCGATCGAGTAGTAGCCATTGTTGACCGCGTCCGAGAGCATGCCGCCCCAGCTAGGCGTCGGCGGGATGATGCCCACCGCGAGGTAGGACAGCGCCGCCTCGAACAAGATGTTGGTGGGAATCAGCAGCGTGGAGTACACCAGGATCGGGGCGACCAGGTTGGGCAGCAGTTCGCGGAACAGGATGTAGGGCCCGCGGGCGCCGAGGCTGCGGGCCGCGTCCACGAACTCCCGTTCCCGCAGGGACAGTGTCTGGCCGCGGATGATCCGGCCCATGTAGGGCCAGGCGAAGAAGCCGATGACAAAGACCAGCAGGCCGATGCGCAGGGAGTTTCCCGAGAAACCAAACGCCGACGACGGGATGACGCCCACCAGCGCGATCGCGAACACCAGCAGCGGAAAGGCAAGGAAGACATCCATGGAGCGGGCGATCACCGCGTCCACCCAGCCGCCGAAGTAACCGGCGATGATGCCCATGACCACACCGATCCCCACCGCGAGCGTGGTGGCCAGGACGGCGATCAGCAGGGACACCCGGGTGCCGTTGACGATCCGGGCCAGCATGTCGCGCCCGGTGACCGGCTCCACCCCGAACGGATGCGCCGCGCTGATTCCGCCGAACGGCCCATTCGGCCGGCTGAAGGTCGGGTTGATCAAGTTGGAGTGGTAGATGAGCGGGTTCTGCACTAAGTAGGGGCCAAGGACCGCGATCAGGATAAGAACGATGATGACCACCCCGCCGGCCATCGCCACCTTGTCGCGGCGCAGCCGCAACCACGCGATCTGGCCCAGGGACCGTCCCTCGATCTCGGCGCCGCGGATGCCTTCCAGCAGCGCTTCGGGAGTGGCGGCCTCGGATGAGACCTCAAGCGGCGCGGTCATCAGGCAACATGCTCCCGGCTGGTCTGGGCTGGCTGATCCGGCTGGCTGGGCGCCCGCCATTCCCCGCCGAACGCACCTGGCGGGCCGCTGCCAGGACAGAATGCCAGACCACTACCCGGAGAATGTCCCGGGTGTACCCCGACTACCAGACCCCGGCCAATGTCGTGCCTGGATTGTGACCAAAACAAAATTGTTCTGTCACAGGTGCCACACTGCCCCGCTTTCCGGGGTTCTCATCCTTCGTCCGGGGGGGCGGCCACGGCCTGGGCCGCGCTCGCCGGGTAGCCCGCGCTGACGTTCAGCGGGTGGTGGCATGCCGCCATGTGCCCGCTTCCCCCGTGCGGCAGCAGGGCCGGCTCCTCCCGGGAACAGATATCGGTCGCGTACCGGCAGCGCGGGTGGAATCGGCATCCGGGCGGCGGCGCGATGGGGCTGGGCACATCCCCTTCCAGCACGATGTGCTCGCGCTGGTCCGAAAGATCGGGGTCGGGTATCAGCACCGCCGACAGCAGCGCTTCGGTGTAGGGGTGGATGGGCTGCCGGTAAAGCTCCTCCGCCGGCGAGATCTCGACGATCTTCCCCAGGTACATGACGGCGATGCGGTCGGACACGTGCCGCACCACGCCAAGGTCATGGGCAATGAAGATGTAGGTCAGGCTCAGGTTGTCCTGCAAGTCGTCCAGCAGGTTGATCACCTGCGCCCGGATCGACACGTCCAGCGCCGAGACCGGCTCGTCGGCGATGATCAGCTTGGGGTGGAGCGCAAGCGCCCGTGCGACCCCGATCCGCTGCCGCTGGCCGCCGGAAAACTCGTGCGGGTAGCGATTGACGTGCTCCGATGACAGTCCCACCAGATTGAGCAGGTCCCGCACCTGGCGCTTGATCTCATCACGCTTGCCTCGCTTGTGGATGCGCAGCGGGTCGGCGATGATCGTCCCGACTCTCTTGCGCGGGTTGAGCGAGGCATACGGGTCCTGGAACACCATCTGCATGGCGCGCCGGATGGGCCGCAGCCCGCGCCGCGACAGCCGGGAGATATCTCTGCCTTCGAAGATCACCGAGCCGCTGGTGAGCGGGTACAGCCGGGCGATGCAGCGGGCCAGCGTGGACTTGCCGCAGCCGGACTCCCCGACCAGGCCCAGTGTCTCCCCGGCGCGCAGTTCCAGCGAGACGTCATCGACCGCGTGCACGCGGGCGACCTCACGACGGAAGACGACGCCTTTGCGGATCGGGAAGTATTTGACGACGTGGTCCACGCGCAGCAGCAACCCCTGCCCGGTGTCCGCGCTCACGACGGCGGCCTCACCCGTGTCCGCGCTCATGGCGCCTCCTCGATCAGTTCCGGATGAATGGCGCTTTCACGCGCATCCGCCTTCGCCTGCGGTGCGAGATGACACGCATCCAGGTGACCGTTGCCGAGCTTGTCGATGAGGGCAGGCGTCTCCGAGCAGCGCTCAAACCGGTGAGCGCAGCGAGGGGCGAACGCGCATCCTGGGCCTAGGTCGACCAGCGAGGGCGGCAGCCCGGGAATTGTCGTCAGCCGCTTGGGTTTGGGCCGGTCGAGTCGCGCGATCGACCCCAGCAGGCCCCATGTGTAGGGGTGCTGGGGACGATAGAAGACGTCGCGCCGGCTTCCCTGTTCCACGATGCGCCCCGCGTACATCACCGCCACCCGGTCGACCATCTCGGCTACCACGCCCATGTCGTGCGTGATCACCACAACGGCAGTTCCGAAGTCATCCCGCAGCTTGGCGATGAGGCTGAGGATCTGCGCCTGGATCGTCACATCCAGCGCGGTGGTGGGCTCATCCGCGATCAGGATGTCCGGGTTGCAGGACAAGGCCATGGCGATCATCACCCGCTGGCGCATGCCGCCGGAGAACTGGTGCGGGTAGTCGTCCACTCGCTCCCGCGCGTGCGGAATCCCTACCGCCGCGAGTAGATCGATCGAACGGTCCCGTGCGGCCCGTTTGGTGATCTGCTCGTGCGCGCGGATCTGCTCAGCGATCTGCCATCCAACCCGGTAGACCGGGTTCAGCGACGTCATCGGATCCTGGAAGATCATGGCGATGCCCGCGCCCCGGATTCCGCGGATCTGATCCTGGCTCAATGCCATCAGGTTGCGGCCCTTGAAAAACACCTCGCCTTCGAAACGGGCGTTGGGGTCGGTGATCAGTCGCATCACCGACATCATGGTCACGCTCTTGCCGGAGCCGGACTCGCCGACAATGCCCAGCGTCTCGCGCTCCAACAGGCTGAGAGACACACCGTCCACCGCTTTGACGGTTCCGTCCTCGGTGCGGAAGGAGACCTTGAGGTTGCGTACCTCGAGCAGTGGTTCGGTCATCACGCGGGCCGCACTCTCGGGTCTAGCCAGGCATAAGCAATATCGACGAGCGTGTTCGCCAGCACGATGAAGAACGCTCCGAACACCACGGTCGCCATGATCGTCGGCAGATCCAGGTTGGTCAGCGACTGGTACGTGAGCAAGCCAACCCCGTGAATTCCGAACACCACCTCGGTCAGCAGCGCCCCACCGCCCACCAGGACGCCGAAGTCCAGCCCGAACAGGCTCACAAACGTGATCATGGATGTCCGCAGCGTGTGCCGCAGCAGGACGCGGCGCTCGCTGAGCCCCTTGGCCCGGGCGGTGCGGACGTAATCCTCGCTCTGGATCTCGATCAGGTTGGCGCGGAGCACCCTCGCGTACAGACCGATGTAGAGAATCGACAGCGTCACCCACGGCACGACCAGGCCCTCGAACCATCTGACCGGGTCCTGCGTGACAGGCGTGTACCCGAGCGGCGGCACCCAGCTGAAGAGGAACGTATCGTGGAAGCGGCTCTGGGTGATCAGGTTCGCCACCTCACCCAGCCAGAAGACCGGCATGGAGATCCCGATCAGGGCCAGGATCATCAGCAGCGGGTCGAGGACGGTCCCCCGGAGCACCGCCGCCGCTACGCCCATGGCGATCGCCATTATCACCCAGATCACCGCGGCTCCGAACACGAGCGACAGCGTTGCCGGTGCGGCGGCGCCTATCTCGGGCACCACTTTCTGGCCCTGATTGGAGTACGACACCAGATCCCGGGTGATGAAGATCCTCTTCATCATCAGGCCGTATTGGACCGGGAACGGCCGGTCCAGCCCGAACTGGTGCCGGATCTCGGCCATGATCAGCGGGCTTGGGTTCCGGCCGGCGATCGCACGCGCCGGATCCACGCCGGGGGTCTTGAAGAAGATCACGAATACCAGCGCCGTGATCACGAACATGACCAGGGCCATCCACAGTGTCCGCCGGACGATGAACGTCAGCATCGGCGCCCTTCCCTGTCGCTCCGGCCGGCCGCCGCCTGGGCCACCCCTACCCCTCCACCCGCAGCTTGGCGCGAGGATCGAGCGCGTCCCTGACGCCGTCGCCCAGCACGTTGAGAGCCAGCACGACGAGAACGATCATGAATCCGGGCGCGAGCGAGACCCACGGCCGCGTGTACAGCAGGTCCTGGCCGTCGCTGATGATCGTTCCCCAGCTGGCATTGGGCGGCTGCACACCGATCGACAGGAACGACAGCGCCGCCTCGGTGAGGATCGTCGTAGCGATCATCAGCGGCAGCAGCACGATCACCACCGACACTACGTTCGGCAGCACGTCTGAGAAGATCAGCCGCAGGTTGGACGCGCCCTGCGAGATCGCCGCCTCCACGAACTCCTTCTTGACCACTGTCAGCACCTGGCCCCGCACCGGGCGGTACACATACGGCACGTAGATGAACGCGATGATCAGCGTGGGCAGCCACAGGCTGGTGGCGACGATGTGCAGCGGGCCCACCGAGAGGCCGCCGGAGTGGGTCAGCAGCACGGTCGAGATCGAAATCGCCAGCAGGTAGACCGGGAAGGCCCAGATAACGTCCATGAGCCTGGACAACAGCGCGTCCACCACCCCGCCGAAGAAGCCCGCGACAAGCGCGACCACGGTGGCGATGACGCAGCAGATGACCGCCGACCCGATTCCGATCGCCAGCGAACTGCGCCCGCCGTAGAGCAGCCTGGCGGCGACGTCACGGCCGACCGCGTCGGCGCCCAGGAAGTAGTGATGAACGTCCCAGGTGGGGCCGATGGGCGTCTCCCCCAGCCTGAGCAATCCCCCGCCCTGCTGGAGCAGTGGCACGACCTTGCCGTTCACAACGGTCGAGCCGTTCAGGTTGTTGCCGAACGGGTCCACATGTGCGATGTGGTGGGCATAAAACGGAGCTGCCATGCTCACCACGACGATCAGCAGGAACAGTACCAGCGACGCCATCGCGATGCGGTTGCGCCAGAGCTGCCGGCCCGCCAGCAGCCACGGATTGCGGCCGGCTTCCGCCGGCCGCACATCCGTGGCTGCCTCAGCCTGCCCGATGAGGGCTGCCATGACCCTCCCCGGGCGGAGTGTTGCCAGGCACTGCTACGAGAGCCACATCTGGTCGATCAGGATGTACCACTGCGGGTTCCACTGGTACCCGTGAACGTTCTTGGACAGGAAGTCGATTTGCTTTGGGTTGTACAGGTCCACCCACGGTGCCTGATCAGTGACCTCGTGGTCAACGGTTGCCCACAAGGCGCTCGCGCCGGTTGGGTTGGTCTGGCCCATGGTACGCGCCTGGTTCATCTTGGCCTGGATGGACGGGACGCAGAACTCGGCGATGTTCGGGCTCGCGTCGCTGTGCGGGTGGATGTTGTCGCATCCCAGCAGGATGTCCAGGAAGTCCGAGGCCGCCGGGTAGTCCTGGTACCACGCCGACCAGGCGACGTTCCACTTGCTCAGGTTGTTGGAGTTCTGCACGAACGCGTACTGGATCGAGCCGGATAGCGCCTGGAGCGAAGCCTTGTAACCGATCTTGTTCAGGTCGGACACCATCTGCTGACCGAGCGCTTTGTCCGGGATATCGGTGTTGACCACAACCTTCATGCCTGCGGTCCCCGACGCCTTCACCAGGGCCTTGGCCTTGGCCAGGTCCGGGCCGGTCCACTTGCTGTGGTCGGTGCCGGCGGTGTACGGGCAGTAGGGCTTGTAGCCGGGGAAGTTGGGCGGCAGGATCTGGCAGGTCGGCACCGCGAGCGAGGGGCCGCCACCGATCTTGACGTAGGCGGTCCGGTCGGCCGCGAAGTTGATCGCCTGCCGCGCCTTCACGTTGTTGAACGGCGGCCGCTTGGTGTTGAGGGCGAAGTACCAGTCGGCGGTGAGCGGGTTCACGTGCACCTGGCTCGCGAACTTGGGGCTGTTGAGCTCGTTCAGCCGGTCTGCTGGGATCACGTCGCCGTCGAACACCTCGTTGGCTTGGCCATTCTCGACCGCGGTGACCTCATCGGACACGGTCAGGCCGTACTTCTCAACGATCTTGTCCGGATTCCCAGCCGGCTGCGCGGCCGGGCTCCACACGTGGAAGTAGGGGTTGCGGACAAGCACGGCCGCGCTGTTGGGGCTGTAGGACTTCCACATGTACGGGCCCGTCCCCGGCGGCACGTTGTTGCCGGTCAGCTTCTTGGGCGTGCTAGCCGGAACCACGTACGCGAACGGCAGCGCCAGCTTGTCCAGGAATTCCGGGTCGGGCGCTGTCAGGTGGATCGTCAGCGTGTACGCCGAGTCATTGGCGACAACTCCCTGGCTCAGGTCGCAGTGCTTGGCCTTGCACGCGCTGGCACCCACGATCCCGGTGTAGAACGAGGTCGGCCCGGGCACGGTGAACTGCCGCTCGAGCGTGGACACGAAGTCGCTCGGCTTCATCACCTGGCCGTTGGAGAACTTGATGCCCTTGCGGATCTGGAACGTATACGTCTTACCCCCGTCGGTGGGCGCGGGGATGGCCGTCGCCAGGTCGGGCACGAGCTTGGTGCCGGCGGTGCCGCCGACGCGCTGGAACTGCACCAGGCCGTCGTGCGAGTCGATCAGGAGCTGCCACTCCTCCAGCGTGTAGTTCTGCGCCGGGTCGGCTGTTCCAAAGGCGGCGTTGGCGAGGATCGTGAAAGTTCCGCCCTTGTGGGCTGCGGACTGGCTGCTGCTGCTGGACGAGGGCGTACCACTGCTGCCGCAGCCCACCACGGCCAGCGCCACTGCCAGCACCGCTCCTGTGCTCCACCTGTACAGGTAGCGCGCACGCGGGCGCACCGTGATGGCCCGCATTGTCGGGATTTGTCTCACCTTGCGCCTCCTTACGGCTTGTTCGTAACGTTATACTTGATCACTACAGCGGCTCGGAAGCAACACTCGATAACGCTTTGGGCGCAAACCTCGGCCCGCGGGCCTGCGGACACGCAGCGGTCGTCGTAGTTGGGCCACAATCGCGGCGGAGCAGACCACGCAGAGTCACTCCAGGTCACGAACCGGCTCCGGCACTTGAGCGGCGGCTTCCCGGAGGGTAGCAAGGCTGACCTCGCGGAGGGAACTCACCACGATGCGGCCGGGCCGGGCTGGCATCGGGGCGTTTGGCACCGCGATCACCAGGCAGCCGGCCGCTTCTGCCGCGGCCACCCCGCTGGGCGAGTCCTCCAGCGCCACGCACCCGCTGGGATCTTCTCCCAGCAGGGCCGCCGCCCGCAGATACGGCTCGGGATCGGGTTTGGTGTGGGTGACGTCCTCGCCGCAGACAATGACGGGGAACCGTATCCCGGTGGCGGCAAGCACCGCCTGCATGATGCTGCGCTGGGACGAGGTGACAAGGGCGTGCGGTATCCCGGCCGCGGCCACGGCTGCCAGCAGTTCCCCGGCCCCGGGAAGCAGCGGCAGGCCACGCGTGGCGATCAGGTCAAGCATCCCGTCCAGCAGCCAGCCCGCCACCTCACCCCGGTTCGCATTCCCGCCGTTGGCCGGCGCCTTCGCCAGCAGGTAGCTGACCGTACGCTCCAGTGAGCCACCGAGCAGCGCCTGCTGGTCTTCGGCTCCCCAGGGACCGCCCAGCCGCGCCATGACCGTGGTCTCGACCTCGAACCAGAATGGCTCGGAATCGACCAGCAGCCCGTCCATGTCGAACAGCGCCGCGTGCAGCAGCCCATCACCACGGCCGGGGTCCAGCCTGCCGGATGGCCTCCGCCCGCGCGGCGCCCCCCGGTGGCCCGGTCCCCCCGGACCGGCAGGGCCGGCGGGCGGCAGGAGCCCGGAACCTTCCGTTTGGGGGAAAGAATTTCCGGTCACGCGCTGAAGTATTTCGCCTCGGGATGGTGAGCGATCAGCGCGTCGGTGGACTGCTCGGGGGCGAGCTGGAACTCCTCCGACAGCGTCACCCCGATCCGGTCCGGGCGCAGCAGCCGCACCACTTTCGCCCGGTCCTCCAGGTCGGGGCAGGCCGGGTAGCCGAAGGAGTAGCGGCAACCGCGGTAGCCGACCCGCAGCACGCCCGCCAGGTCCGGCGGCTCGAACCCAGCCAGCCCGAGTTCGGCGCGCACGCGCACGTGCCAGTATTCGGCCAGCGCCTCCGCCAGCTGCACGGACAGGCCATGCAGTTCCAGGTAGTCGCGGTAAGCGTCCTTGGCGAACAGCTCCGCCGTCGCCCCGCTGATCTTCCCCCCCACCGTGACCAGCTGGAAGCCGACCACATCGACCTCACCGGAAGACCGCGGCCGGAAGAAGTCGGCCAGGCACAGGTGCCGGTCGTGCCGCTGGCGCGGGAAGCTGAACCGCTCCCTCTCGCCACCGCCGTCGTCCAGCACCACCAGGTCGTTGCCCTCGCTGACAGCCGGGAAGTAACCGTAGACCACGGCCGCCTCCAGCAGGCCCTCGGTCTGGACCCGCTCCAGCCACATCCGCAGCCGCGGCCTGCCCTCGGTCTCGACCAGTTCCTCATACGTGGGCCCGTCACCGCCGCGGGCCGGCTTGAGGCCCCACTGGCCCAGGAACGTGGCGCGCTCATCCAGGAAGGCCGCGTAATCGGCGAGCGTGATGCCCTTGACGATCCGGTCACCGTAGAAGGGGACCACGGGGATGTCGTTGTCGGTGGAGACGTCGGAGCGGGCAGGCATGGCGCCGGGCTCGGTCACCCGGAGCCGGGCGCCGGTCCTGATCCTGCGCTCACGCACCGCGGGCACCTGTGCGCCCGCCTCGCCCCGCTTGACCGCCATGAACGCGTCCATCAGCCGCAGCCCCTCGAACGCGTCCCGGGCGTACCGCACCTGGCCCTCGAACAGCGCACCGAGGTCCTGTTCCACATAGGCGCGGGTGAGCGCGGCACCGCCGAGCAGGATGGGCCAGCGGCCGGCCAGGCCGCGTGAGTTCAGCTCGGCCAGGTTGTCCCGCATCACCACGGTGGACTTGACAAGCAGCCCTGACATGCCGATGACATCGGCTTGCTGCTCGGTGGCCGCGTCCACGATCGCCGACAGCGGCTGCTTGATGCCGATGTTGACGACGTCGTAGCCGTTGTTGGAAAGGATGATGTCGACCAGGTTCTTGCCGATGTCGTGCACGTCGCCCCTGACCGTGGCCAGCACGATCCGCCCCTTCCCGGACTCGCTGGACCGCTCCATGTACGGCTCGAGGTAGCCGACGGCCGCCTTCATCACTTCGGCGGACTGAAGCACGAACGGCAGCTGCATCTGGCCGGACCCGAACAGGTCGCCGACGGTCTTCATGCCGTCGAGCAGCACATCGTTGACGATCTCCAGCGCCGGCCGCTGTTCCAGCGCCTGGTCGAGGTCGGGCTCGAGGCCGTTTCGCTCACCGTCGATGATCCGGCGCTTGAGCCGCTCCCACAACGGCAGCGCGGCCAGCTCCGCCGCCCGGCTGGCCCGCACCGCCCCGGCGTCGACACCTTCGAACAGCTCGAGCAGCCGCGCCAGCGGGTCGTACCCGTCGCGCCGGCGGTCGTAGACGAGGTCGAGGGCGACCTGCAACTGCTCGTCGGGTATCCGCGCGATCGGCATGATCCGCGACGGGTGGACGATCGCGGAATCCAGCCCGGCGTCGATGCACTCGTGGAGGAAGACCGAGTTCAGCACCGCCCGGGCGGCTGGGTTCAGCCCGAACGAGACGTTGGAGACGCCGAGCGTGGTCTGCACGTCCGGGTAGCGCTGCTTGACGGCCCCGATCGCTTCGATGGTCTCCAGCGCGTCGCGGCGGGTTTCCTCCTGGCCGGTCGAGATCGGGAAGGTCAGGCAGTCCACGATGATGTCGCTGGTGCGCATCCCCCATGAGCCGGTGAGATCCTCGATCAGCCGGGTGGCGACCGCCAGCTTCCAGTCGGCGGTGCGCGCCTGGCCGCGCTCGTCGATGGTGAGGGCGATCACCGCGGCGCCGTGCTCCGCCACCAGCGGCATGACCTTGGCGATGCGTGAGTCCGGCCCGTCCCCGTCTTCGTAGTTGACGGAGTTCACCACCGCCCGGCCGCCCAGTTTCTCCAGCCCGGCCCGGATCACCTCGGGCTCGGTGGAGTCCATCACCAGCGGCAGCGTGGAGGCGGTGGCCAGCCGGCCGGCCACCTCCGACATGTCGGCGGGGCCGTCTCTTCCCACATAGTCGACACACACGTCCAGCAGGTGGGCACCATCGCGGGTTTGCTGCCGTGCGATCTCCACACAATCGTCCAGCCTGCCCGCCAGCAAGGCTTCCCTGAACGCCTTCGACCCATTGGCGTTGGTACGTTCCCCAATCGCCAGGAAGGCAGTGTCCTGGCGGAATGGCACGTGCTGGTAGAGCGAGGAGACGCCGGCCTCCGGACGGGGCCGGCGCCGGGCCAGCGGCTTCCCGCGAACCCGGTCCACCAGCGTGGCCAGATGCTCCGGGGTGGTCCCGCAGCAGCCGCCCACCAGGGCCAGGCCGAACTCGCCGGTGAACGTTTCGTGCGCGTCCGCGAGCTGGCCGGGGGTGAGGGGGTACTTCGCGCCATCGGCGGTCAGCACCGGCAGGCCGGCGTTCGGCATGCAGGACAGCGGGATCGGCGACCGTGCCGCCAGGTAGCGCAGGTGCTCGCTCATTTCCGCTGGGCCGGTCGCGCAGTTCAGCCCGATGAGCTCGATGCCGAGCGGCTCGAGCGCGGCGAGAGCCGCGCCGATCTCGGTGCCCAGCAGCATGACACCGGTGGTCTCGACCGTCACATGCGCGATCAGGACCACGTCGGCACCCGCTGCGGCGATCGCCCGTTTCGCGCCGATGATGGCCGCCTTGGCCTGCAGCAGGTCCTGGCATGTCTCGACCACGATCGCGTCGACGCCGCCGCGCAGCAGTCCCGCCGCGTTGCGCTGGTAGGCGTCACGCAGTTCGGTGTAGCTGACATGGCCAAGGGTGGGCAGCTTGGTTCCCGGGCCCACCGAGCCGAGCACCCACCGCGGCCGGCCGGTGGCCGACCATGCGCCGGCGGCGTCGCTCGCGATCCGCGCCCCCGCCTCGGACAGTTCCCCGATGCGGCTGGCCAGCCCGTACTCGCCCAGATTGCTGAGGTTCGCGCCGAACGTGTTGGTGGTGATGCAGTCCACCCCGGCGGCCAGGTATCCGTCGTGGATGGAGCGGACGATGTCCGGGCGGCTGACGTTGAGGATCTCGTTGCAGCCCTCGTGGCCCTCGAAATCGCTCAGGGTCGCGTCGCTGGCCTGGAGCATCGTCCCCATGGCCCCGTCGGCCACGACAACCCGCCGGGCCAGCGCTGCGCGCAGCCCGCCCGCTGGCTCCCCGGCCCGGTCGCGCGGGACCAGGGCCCGGCGGTTATGTGTCATAGGACCCTCATTTTAGTCTGCCCAGCTCCGCCCCGCGAGATGAGCGCCCCGCCGCTGGCGATGCCAGGTGATCATGGTTGACGACGTACGCTGGAAGCTGATCCCCGGGCGGCCGGGCGGCACGGCAGGAGGTGGGGCGCGATCGAGCTCAACGGCATTGGCAAGCTCACCGCACCAGTGATCATCGCCGCTTTCGAGGGCTGGAACGACGCGGGTGAGGCGGCCAGCGCGGCCATCACTCACCTCAGCACGGCCTGGCAGGCGAAGCAGATCGGCGCCATCGACCCGGAGGATTATTACGACTTTCAGGTGACCCGGCCGGTAACCGAGGTGACGGAGGGGACGTCACAGCGCCTGATATGGCCGACGACCCGGATCCTCGCGGCCGACCAGGACCGGATCGACCGCCCGGTCGTGCTGCTCAACGGCATCGAGCCCAACATGCGGTGGCGCCGTTTCAGCGACGAGCTGGTGACTGCTTTCGCTGAGCTCAAGGCGGAGATGATCATTCTGCTGGGTGCGCTGCTCGCGGATTCGCCGCACACCCGCCCCGTGCCGGTGACGACCAGTGCCTCCGACCCTGCGCTCGCCACCCGGATGCATGCCTCACCCGCGGAGTACAAGGGGCCCACCGGAATCCTCGGCGTCCTCCAGCACGCGTGCACCGAGGCGGGCATCCCGGCGGTCTCGCTGTGGGCCGCGGTCCCGCACTATGTCGCCCAGCCGCCCAGCCCGAAGGCGACACTGGCGCTGCTGCGCGGCATCGAGGACCTCCTCGACGCCTCCCTCCCGCTGGCGGACCTGCCGCAGGAATCACGGGCCTGGGAGCGTGGCGTCAACGAACTCGCCGAGCAGGACCACGAGGTCGCGGAGTATGTGCGCACCCTGGAGGAGGCCAAAGACGCGACCGACCTTCCCGAGGCGAGCGGCGACGCCATCGCAGCTGAGTTTGAGCGGTACCTGCGCCGCCGCCGGGATCATGGTGACCGGGGCGGGCGCTGAACACGTCTTACACCGGCGGCCAGGGGACCGCGGGCCAGTTCTCCGGCGGGTAAGGGTGAATCCGGTGCTCGATGAGCATGTCCACCCGGTCCCTGGTTGCCTGTGTTTCGGATGCGGAGAGCAGCCCTGACAGCTCGTCTGCCAGCGCTCCGCCGGCCAGTTCCGCCTTCAGCGCGGTCAGGGAGGCCATTGCGCGCTCAGGCAGCTGCTGCCCGGACCATTGCCAGAGCACCGTCCGCAGCTTGTATTCCTCCCCGAAACAGACACCGTGGTCACAGCCGTAAAGCCGCCCGCCATCGACCGGCAGCAGATGGCCGATCTTGCGGTCGGCGTTGTTGACCACCGCATCGAAAACGGCCATGTCCCGCAGCGTGGCGTGATCGCGGTTGCGCGCGAGCGCCACCAGGTCGGTGCTGGCATCGGCGTCAATCCACAGCTGGCACATGCCCGGCCCGAACGGGCCGTCACGCATGACAGTGGGCGGGACGATGTCCCAGCCCGCGGCCCGCGACACCGCATACGCGGCCACCTCACGGCCCGCCAGCGTCCCCGGCGGGAAGTCCCACAGCGGGCGCTCCCCCGCCACCGGTTTGTACACACACGCCGCCGACCTGCCGTCCAGGCCGATGGTGCAGTACAGGGTCGCGTTGGTCGCCATCACCAGGCGGCCTTCCACTTCCAGGGTGCCCCTGGACAGCAGCGCCAGCGTGCCGTCGTCATTGGGAGGAACGCTGGAGAAGACGTATTCGCGGGCCCGCGCGGGCCGGCGCGGGCCCGCGGGTCGCCGCCGGGCCCGCTTGCCCGGGGCCCGGTCAGGCATTGCTCACCCGGTGACCGTTCTGGCGGGGGCACACGTGTCCCTCCGCGTCCAGGGGCAGCCCGCACAGCGGGCACGGGGGCCGTCCCTGCCCGACAAGCTGCAGCGCACGCTGGGTGAAGGCACGCGCCGCACCCGCGCTGATCCGGACCCGCAGCACCCCCGGGCCGTCCTCGGGAACCTCTTCGGCCAGTGGCTCAAGCGGGGTCTCGGTCTCCTCCTGGGCCTCGATCACGACCCGCTCGTCTTCTCCATCCCAGGCGAGCGCGATGGCACCCACGCGGAACTCCTCGGTCAGCGGGAGATCGAGCGGGGCGTCGTCGGAGAGCCCAGCGGGAGCGGCCGCAGGCACCGCGGCGCTGCCGCCGCTGCGGCGCAGCACCTCATCGAGCAGTTCGTCGAGGCGCTCGGCCAGCAGGCTGACCTGGAACTTCTCCACGACCACACTGGTGACCCGGCCACCGGAGCTGGCCTGCAGGTAGAACGTGCGCTGCCCGGGTTGCCCAACGGTCCCGGCTACGAACCGCTCTGGCGGATCGTATGTGTAGACCGACATGAACTTATCCTCCCGCGCCGCCGCCGATGACCGCATCGCCCTCAGAGCCGGCCTCCCGCACAACCGCGGGCCTGGCGTCTGGCCGGCGGGCTGCGGCGGGATCCGCCCCGGCCAGGCTGCTCACTCCCCCTCCGGTGTCATTCATCCTGAGCAGAAACGGGCGGAATGGTGTGTACCGGATCACGGTCAGCGACGCTGGCTCCACGTGAATCCGCTGGCTCATGTCAAGATGCAGGCCGAGGCTGTCCGCGATCACCGACTTGATCACATCGCCATGCGAACAAATCAGGTAGACCGCGCGGGGGCCGAGCCGGGAGTTCCAGTCCCGCACGGCACCGACAGCGCGGTCTTGCATGCCTGCCATGGACTCCCCGTCCGGCCCTGGGAAACGCACCGCACTGGGATGCCATTGGACGACCCGCCACAGCGGGTCCTTGGCCAGCCGCTTGAGTGGCTTCCCGGTCCAGTCACCGTAGCCCACCTCGGCCACGCGCTCATCCACCTGGACAGCGACCGGGTGACCATCCCGGGCGGCGGCAATCGCCTCGGCAGTCTGCTGGCAGCGTTCCAGCGGGCTGGTGACGATCGCAGCAAGCGGCACGCTCACGAGCCTGGCCGCCAGTGCCCGCGCCTGCTCCCGGCCCCGGTCGTCGAGCGGGATGCCCGGGGTCCGGCCAGCAAGCACCTTCCCGGTGCCCGCAGTGAGCCCGTGCCGAACCAGCAGAACCAACGCCACGTCCCTGACTCTAAGGGGTCGGGAACGTCACCGGGCAACTGCTCAGTGAAGGCGGGCCGGTTCCCACTGGCTACAGTGAGACCACCCGCGAGCCGGACGGGCTCGCGTGGCCGCCCGCCAGCCAGGAGCTTCCCGGTGTCTTCGCAGCCCGCCCCGCCCCGCTCCCAGGCCAGCACCGCCCGCGCCGGCCCCCGCGAGGGCAGGCCACCCGGCGAGCCGCAGGTGTTCCGCCTGACTCCGCCGCGTGTTCTGTGGTGGGCCTGGCTGGTTTTTGCCCTGGTCAACATCACCGGTCTGGCATTGCGGGCACCGGGGCACTTCGCGCTCGACGTGGCCGCCCTGCTGGCAACGATCACCGGGGTGATGTACGCCTGCGCGCTGCGCCCGCGCCTGGTGGCCGACGACTCCGGCGTTCTCATCCGGAACCCCCTGCGCGACTTCCACGCGCCGTGGGGAGTTGTGACCGGCATCGATGTGGGCGACTGGGTCCGGGTCCATTGCGCGCCCTGGCCCGCGGCCAGCCAGGCCACCGGGATGGTCATCGAGAGCTGGGCACTGTTCGCCCCTGCGCGCAAACGGCTCCGGCCACAGCGTTCGGCAACGGACGTGGCGATCCGCTCGGCGGCAGGCGCCCGCCTTCCCGAAGGCGCCAAGGTCCTCATGTCGGTCTCGGCAACGCAGGCCATCGCAATCCGGCTGAACGAGCGCGCGTCCCGGGAGCGCGGCCGCGGTGCCCCTGCCGGTCCGCCGCTGGCAAAGTGGGCGTGGCCGCCGCTGGCAGCGATCATCATCCCGGCACTGGTGCTGACCGGCGCCCTGCTGGCCTGAGCCGCCGCGTGCTGCGTACCGGCGCGGGCATGCGGCGCGGGCATGCGGCGCGGCGCTGGCCGGGCGCCAGCCCGGCTCCCGGACCGGCTCAGGTGATCCGGACGCGGGGATCGAGCAGGGCGTAGACCAGGTCCACGATGAGGTTGGCCGCCACCACGAACAGCGCGGCGAGCAGGACGAACCCGATGATCACCGGCAGGTCGTCGTTCACCACGGCGGTGACCGAGTCCTGGCCGATGCCGCCGATGCTGAACACCTGCTCGGTCACGAGCACGCCCCCGAGCAGCGTGCCGATGTCGATGCCGAGCTGGGAGACCACGGGCGTGAGTGCTGCCCGGACGGCATGGCGGAACAGGACCCGGCTCTCGGACAGGCCCTTGGCGCGGGCGGTCCGGATGTAGTCCTCGCCGAGGGTGTCGAGCAGTGAGCCACGGGACAGCCGCGTGTACACCGCCGCCTGCACAGTGGCCAGGGTGATCCAGGGCAGGATCATGCGCCCAAACCACGCCCCCAGGTCCTGCGACGGGCCAACGTAGCCATTCTGGATGAACGAGATCCCGCGCTTGTTCAGCTGCAGGAACACGGCAAACAGCAATAGCTGGCCGAGCACGAAGGTGGGCATGGAGATCCCGGCGAGTACTCCCACGGTGGACAGGCGATCGAACAGGCTGCGCGCCCGCGTCGCGCTGAGAATGCCCACCCCCAGCCCGGTGATCAGCCACAGGAGGGTTCCGCCGATGACGACGGAGGCCGTTCGGGGCAGGTCCTGGGCAATGATCGTGTTGACGGATTCGCCGTTGAAGTAGGAGTAGCCGAGGTTGCCGTGCAGCAGCCGGCCGAGGAAATTCCAGTACTGCACAACGATCGGCTCGTTCAGCCCGAGCCGCTGCTTGATCAGGTTGATCACCGTTGGGGTGGCCGCCCGGCCTGCGAGCTGGCGGGCAACGGTGTCAACGGGCCGGGCGAAGAACAGCAGGAACGAAGCCGTGCTCACGACCCACAGCACGATGATGCCGGTGAGGACCCGGCGGATGATGAGGCGGATCGTGCCCATGTCGTCACCCCGCAGTGCTGGTTGACCGGCGCTAGCTGACCGGCGCAGTGGAGTCCGGCGGCGGCCCGGGCTGGTGGTGGTCGCGCACGCGGCGGGCTGCCCGCCTTTGGCCTGCCGCGAATATCCGCTCCGTCCTCGGGTCCATGGCGTCCCGGATGCCGTCGCCGAGCAGGTTGAACGCCAGCGTGGTGATGAGCAGGGCCACCGCCGGGAAGACCAGGTACCACCACGCGACCATGTAGTAGTTCTGCGCGCCGGCCAGCATGTTGCCCCAGCTCGGGGTGGGAGGCTGGATGCCAAGCCCGAGGTAGGAGAGGGTCGCTTCGAAGATGACCGCGGTCGGGATGTACAGGGTGGCAAGCACCAGCACCGGGCCGAGCAGGTTGGGAAGGACATCGAGGAACATGATCCGCCAGGGGCTGGCTCCCACGGAGCGGGCGGCCTCGATGTACTCCTTTTCCTTGATGGACAGGGTCTGGCCGCGCACGATCCTGGCGATCCCGGCCCAGGAGAAAAAGGAGATCACCCCCATCACGACGGCCAGGCTGGGGCCGAGCACGATGGCGAGCGCGAGCCCGAGGACGACGACCGGGAACGCGAGCACGGCGTCGATGAACCTCGCGAGCACCGTGTCCGTCCAGCCGCCGAAGTAGCCGGCGACGAGCCCGACGGCGACGCCGGCCGTGGCCCCGATCGCGGTCGTGACGATCCCGACGAGCAGCGAGACCCGGGCGCCGTAAAGAATCCGGACAAAAAGGTCACGCCCCTGCTCGTCGGCACCGAGCCAGAAAACGTGACCGGGCCCGACCGGAATGCCGTTGATCGAGATCGCCGTGTTCGGGAACTGCTGGGCGGCTCCGTGGCCGGTCAGGCTCGCGAGGGCGGGCGCCGCGAGCGCCAGCACCAGCATGACCAGGATGACGATCCCTGAGGCCATGGCCATCTTGTCGTGGCGCAGCCGCTGCCAGGTGAGCTGCCATTGGCTGCGTCCTTCGATGGCCTGCTCGGGCGCCGTCTCCGCGGCGTGCGCCTGGAACTCCAGCCCGGTGACGCTCATAGGGACTCCCTGGCCGGTGCGCGGCTCAGGTCCTCGCCCGCCTGGACGGGGAAGTGGCATGCGGCCTGGTGCGTGATCACGTCGCCGAACTTGCTCTCCGGCTGCGGTTCCTCCTGGCTGCACCGGTCCTGGGCCTTGGGGCAGCGGGGATGGAACCGGCAGCCGCTGGAAGGATTGATCGGCGAGGGCACGTCCCCGGTCAGGATGATCCGCTGACGCCGGGCGGCCGAGTCCGGGTCGGCGGCCGGGGCGGCGGAAAGCAGGGCCGCGGTGTAGGGGTGGCGCGGTGAGTCGTACACCGGGTCGCTGGGTCCCGTCTCGGCCACCCGTCCCAGGTACATGACCATGACCTGGTCGCTGACATGCCGCACCACCTCAAGATCGTGCGCGATGAACAGGTAGCTCAGGCGGTACTCCGCCTGCAGGTCGGCGAGCAGGTTGAGGATCTGTGCCTGGATGGACACGTCAAGAGCGGACACTGGCTCGTCGGCGATGATGAGCTTTGGCCGCAGCGCTAGGGCCCGCGCCACCCCGATCCGCTGCCGCTGGCCGCCGGAGAACTCGGCCGGGAAGCGATTGTAATGCTCGGGGTTCAGGCCGACCCGTTCCATCAGGTCCTGCACCGCGCGCTTGCGCTCGGCACTGGCCGAGGTCTTGTGCACGGCGAGCGGCTCCCCGATGATCGCGCCAATCCGGCGGCGGGGGTTCAGGGAGCCGAACGGATCCTGGAAGATCATCTGGATATCCCGGCGGACCGGCTGCATCGCCCGCCGGGAAAGATTGGTGATGTCACGGCCGCCGAAGATCACCCGGCCCGAGGTGACCGGTATCAGCCCAGCGACGCACCTGGCCAGCGTGGTCTTGCCACATCCGGTCTCGCCCACCAGCCCCAGCGTCTGGCCACGTCGCACCGTCAGCGACACCCCGTCCACCGCCTGGACGTGGGCAACCGTCCGGCCGGCCAGTCCGGCGCCGCGCACCGGGAAGTACTTGACCAGGTTCTCCACGCGCACGAGCACGTCGTCTTCCGCGCCGTCCGGCGGGGCGCTGGCGGCGCTCGCCCGGGCAGGGACGGAGGGGTGATCACCAGTCATGCGATCACGCTCCCTTCCGCCTCCGGGCTCTCTGCGATCGCCTCGGCCACGGCGGCGGCCGCCCCGGTGCGGCCTGCGGCCACGGTTTGCCTGCGCAGTTCCTCCGCCTCATCACTGACCCCGGCCGCCGACGTGGGCAGCCAGCAGGACGATCGGTGATCACCGTCCCCGGCCACGGCGCGCAGCGGGGGCTCCTCGGAAAGACAGCGGTCCATGACGTAGGTGCAGCGCGGGTGGAAGGGGCAGCCCGCGGGCAGCCGGATCAGGCTGGGCGGCTGGCCGGTGATCGGCCGGAGCCGGTCCCGGGCCGCCGAGCTGCGCGGGATCGATTCGAGCAGTCCTTTCGTGTAGGGGTGGTGCGGCCGGTAGAAGATGGCATGCTTGCTTGCCATCTCCGCGGTCTTGCCGGCGTACATGACCATGACGGCATCTGCGATGTCCGCCACCACCCCAAGGTCGTGGGTGATCAGGATGAGCGCGGTGCCCGAATCCCGCTGAAGCCGCAGCAGCAGGTCGAGGATCTGCGCCTGCACCGTGGCGTCCAGAGCGGTGGTGGGCTCGTCCGCGATGATCAGCTTGGGCTCAAGCGAGAGGGCCATGGCGATCATGGCGCGCTGCCGCATGCCGCCGGAGAACTGGTGCGGGTAGTCGCGCAGCCGGTGGCGGGGCTGCGGGATCCCCACCCGGTGCAGCAGTGCCACCGCGCGCTCCTCCGCCTGCGCCTTGCTCACCGACTGGTCGTGCGCCCGGATCATCTCGGTGATCTGCCACCCCACCCGGTACAGCGGGTGCAGGCTGGTGAGCGGGTCCTGGAAGATGACCGCGATCTGGGCCCCGCGGATCTTGCGCAGTGCCTCGTGGCTCAGCCCGATCAGGTTGATGCCGTCGAAAACCGCCTGGCCGGACACTTGCCCGCCGGCCGTGAGGCCGAGAAGCGTCTGGGTGAGCACGGTTTTGCCGCTGCCGGACTCGCCGACAATTCCCAGCGTCTGCCCAGCATCGATGCCGAAGGACACACCGCGCACCGCTTGCACGACGCCGTCCGAGGTGGGGAAGCTGACCCGGAGGTCAGTCACCTCGAGCAGGCTCACGCCACCCTCCCATCGGCCCCGTGCCACCTGCTCAGTGCATGCGGACCCGGGGATCGATCACCGCGTACAGGATGTCGACGACCAGGTTGGCGAGGACCACCCCGGCGGACGCGATGATGACCACCCCGATGATCACGGGCAGGTCCTGCTGCTGGATCGCCTGGACGGCGGTGTAACCGAGACCTGGCAGGGCGAAGACGGTCTCGGTGATGATCGCGCCGCCGATCAGCACCCCCACGTCCAGGCCGAACTGGGTGACGACCGGTGTGAGCGCGGCCCGCAGGTTGTGCCGCCAGATGACCCGCCGCTCGCTCATCCCCTTGGACCGGGCGGTGCGGATGAAGTCTTCGCCGAAGATGTCCAGCATGGCGCCGCGGGTGAGCCGGGTGTAGGTGGCCGCCGATACCAGTGCCAGCGTGAACCAGGGCAGGATCAGGTCACGGGCCCACGCCAGCGGGTTCTGCGTGATAGGCGAGTAGGTACCCGGCCCGGGGAAGACGGTGATGTGGTTGATGGTGAGCTCGTAGTAGAAGCCCAGGATGAGCAGGAAGCCGAGCACGAAGCTGGGCATCGAGTAGAACAGCAGCGCCAGCGTGGTGAACGTCCGGTCGTAGAGCGACCGGGTCCGGACCGCGGAGACCATCCCGCTCAGCACGCCTATGGTGACCCAGAGGATCGAGGCCCCGATCACCAGTGACAGCGTGATCGGGAACGCGCTCGCGATGACCGTGTTCACGGACTGGTCGTGGTAGTAGTCGTAGCCGAGGTTGCCGTGCAGCAGCAGCCAGATGAAGTGCCAGTACTGCGAGTACACCGGCCGGTCCAGCAGCAGCCGGTGTGCGACCAGGGCAACCTGGGCGGGCGTGGCCTGGCGGCCGGCCAGTGTGCGCGCGACGGCCCCGGGACCGGGACCGATGAAGAAGATCAGGAACACGGTGAGCGTCATCAGCCACAGCACTAGCAGGCCTTGGCCGCTCCGGCGGAGAAGAAATCGGGCCACTGAACGCTCCTAGACGAAGAGGTCGCCGCGCGGGTCGAAGGCGTCTCTGACGCCGTCGCCGAAGATGTTGAAGGCCAGGGTCGTGATCAGCAGCGCCACGCTCGGGAACACCAGGTACCACCAGGCACCGTAGAGGTACACCGACGACGCGCCGGCGATCATGTTGCCCCAGTCGGCGGTCGGCGGCTGAATGCCGACGCCAAGGAAGGACAGCGAGGCCTCCCCCACGATGTTCAGCGGGATGAGCAACGTGGTGTACACGATCAGCGGCGCAAGCAGGTTCGGGAGGATGTCGATGAACATGATGCGCCAGGGTCCCGCGCCCAGCGCCCGGGCCGCCTCGATGTACTCCTTCTCCCGGATCGACAGCACCTGACCGCGGACGATCCGCCCGACCGCCGCCCAGCCGAAGAAGCCGAGGACGATGATGACCACCGGCAGCCCGGGCCGCAACGGGCCGATCGGGTGTATCTGCACCACGGAGACCAGCGAGATCGCGAACAGCAGGAAGGGCACCGCGAGCAGCCAGTCCATGAACCTGGCCAGCAGGCTGTCTACGAGCCCGCCGAAGTAGCCCGCGGCCATGCCGATCACCAGGCCCCCGAACACGGTAACCGCCGTCGAGACCACGCCAACGATCAGCGAGATCCTCGCCCCGTAGGCAACCCGGACCATCAGGTCCCTGCCCTGGTCATCGGTGCCGAAGAAGAACGTGCCGCTGGGCGCGACCGGCTGCCCGAGCGGGGTCAGGCCGGAGGTGCGGAACTGCTCGAAGTTCCCGTGCCCAGTAATGGTCGCCACCACGAAGGCGAAGATCGCTACCAGCACGATGAAGATGACGATGCCAAGCGAGATCATCGCGGCGGTGTCACGCCGCAGCCGCTGCATGGCCAGCACCCACGGGCTGCGGCCCTCGATCTTCTTAGCCGCCTCGCCCTCGGCGACGGGCGCGGCTGCCTGTCCGGCCAGGGTGTCGGCCTCGGCGTGCTGAATGTTGAAGCTCATGAATTCCTCCGGCCGCCGAATCAGGACTTGCCGACGAGCCCGCTCTCGATGATGCGCTGCTCGGCGCCGATAGTCGGCCTGGACTTGGAGATATCCTCGCCATCCTCGACCGGGAAGTGGCAGGCAGCCACATGGTCCGCTTCGTCACCGAGCCTCGGTATGAGCTCGGGAACATCATCGACGCAGCGCGGGGCCGCCTTGGGGCACCGCGGGTGGAAATGGCAGCCGGACGGCGGGTTGATCGGCGAGGGCACGTCGCCCACCAGGATGATCCGCTCCCGGCGGTCAGCACGCACCGGATCGGGAACGGGGACCGCCGACAGCAGCGCGTCGCTGTAGGGATGCCGCGGGTGGGCCCACAACTCTTCGCCCGGGGACCGTTCGACGATCTTCCCGAGGTACATGACCGCGATCCGGTTGCTGACGTGCCGTACCACGGACAGATCGTGGGCAATGAAGATGTAGGTGAGGCCGAGTTCGCGCTGCAGGTCGGAGAGCAGGTTGATGATCTGGGCCTGGATCGACACGTCGAGCGCCGACACCGGCTCGTCGCAGACGATCAGCTTGGGCTGGAACGCCAGCGCCCGTGCGACACCAATCCGCTGTCGCTGGCCACCGGAGAACTCCGCCGGGAACCGGTTGAAGTGCTCAGGGTTGAGGCCGACAAGTTCCATCAGCCGCTCGACGCGCTTCTTGCGGTCGGCGCCGCTGGCGGTCTTGTGAATGGCGAACGGGTCGCCGATGATCGACCCGACCCGCCGGCGGGGGTTCAGAGACCCGTACGGGTCCTGGAAGATCATCTGTATCTCGCGGCGGAATGGCCGCACCTGGCGCGGCGGGAGACGCGTGATGTCATGCCCCTCGAAGACGACCCTCCCAGAGGTGACGTCGTGGAGCCGGGCGATGCAGCGGGCAAGGGTCGACTTGCCGCAGCCGGTCTCTCCCACCAGCCCGAGGGTCTCGCCCCGGCGCACCTCAAGGCTGACACCGTCAACCGCGTGCACGGCGTCGCGCTGCCGCCCGAAGAGCCTGGTTGCGGCGATCGGGAAGTACTTGACCAGGTTTTCCACCCGGAGCAAGACGTCGGTGTCCCCGGTCTGCTGGTCCGGCCCGGTGGCTGCAGCCGCCATGTCCGCGTTCATTGCCTTCCTCACGCCTCCGCACTGATCGGCAGGGACTGGCCGATGACCTTCCCGCGCAGCGCCTCACGGCTGGCCCGGTCGTGGGGAAGCCAGCATGCCGAAAGGTGGCTCTGATCCGCTCCGGTCGGCGCCAGTGGCGGCACCTCGGTGCGGCACCGGTCCATCACATACGGGCAGCGGGGATGGAAGGGGCATCCCGAAGGCAGGGTGATCGGGCTCGGCGGCTGCCCGGGGATCGACCGCAGGCGAGCGCGCTCATCGCCGTATGCGGGCAGCGATTGCAGCAATCCCTCGGTGTAGGGGTGGTGGTAGGCGGTGAAGGTGGTCATCCGGTCCGCCTGCTCCATCACCATCCCGCCGTACATGACGACGACGTCCTCGGCGACATCGGCGATGACGCCAAGATCGTGGGTGATGAGGATGACCGCCGTCCTGAACTCCTCCTGCAGGCGCTTGATCACCTGCAGGACCTGGGCTTGCACGGTCACATCGAGCGCTGTCGTGGGCTCGTCGGCGATGAGCAGCGCCGGGTTCAGCGCCATGGCCATCGCGATCATCGCCCGCTGCCGCATACCCCCGGAGAACTGGTGGGGGTAGTCGTCAATCCTGCGCTCGGGCTGCGGGATGCCCACCAGCCGCAGCAGATCGATGGCCCGCTTGCGCGCGCCGGCCTTCGAGATCTCCTTGTCGTGCAGGTGGATCATCTCCGTGATCTGCCAGCCCACCCGGTAGAACGGGTGCAGGCTTGACAGCGGGTCCTGGAAGATCATGGCGATCTTGGCGCCCCGCACCTGCTGCATGTCCTCGGGCTTCATCGTGAGCAGGTCCCTACCCTCGAACAGGGCACGGCCGGAGATCCGCGCGTCCCTGGTCAGGCCCATGATTGTCTGCGTGGCCACGCTCTTGCCGGACCCGGACTCGCCCACAATGCCGAGGGTCCGGCCCTGATCGACCTGGAAGGACACACCCCGAACCGCCTGCACGATCCCGTCCTCAGTGCGGAACGAGACGTGCAGGTCCTCCACTTCAAGGAGCGCCACGCTGCCCACCCTTCGCGGAAATTATGCCCGGACCTGCCACGACACTCAGATGGTGTCCGCTTTCCCTGGCTTAGAAATACCCCACAACGAACATTACGTCTAGATCAGCACTAGATTCCCGCCGTCGCTTCGTGGAATATGCCACGAAGCGACGGCGGGAATTTGCCCTAGCGCGCTGGCTCAGCCGCCTGGGGCGCTCAGCCAGACATTGGTGGGATCGAACTGCTGGATCGCCGGCACGTACACAGCGTTGTGCACGTAACTGGCGTGGTAGTTCGGCTGCAGGGGCTGCGTGATCGGGTAGATCGCCGCGTCCTTCATGACCTGCTGGTCGAGCTTCGCCCACAGGGTTGCTGCCGTGGCAGCGTTCGCCTGGGACGCAGCCGTCGCGGACTGGGTCGTCACCGTCGGGTTGTTGTAGAACCCGAAGTTGCTTCCGTTCGGCGGGAAGGACGACGGGCCGGCGAACAGCGGCAAGAAGAACGAGGTCGCCGCGTCACCGTACCAGTCGGGGCCCCAGCCAGCCAGTGAGACGTCCCAGGTGCCTGCCTTGGCCACGCTCGGCTCCTCAAGGTACTTCGTGTAGAAGTCGGCATCCGGGACGCCAAGGCCCTTGAGCTTGATGCCAACCTTGCCCAGGTCCGCCTGCAGCGTCTGGAACATCTTGGACGACACCGAACTCGACGGGCGGTACAGGAACTTCAGACTGAGCCCACTGGAGTAGCCCGCAGCGGCCAGCATCGACTTCGCCTTGGCCACGTTGTACGGGTAGGGGTCGTAGCCCTTGGGCACGTCCTGTGCCCCGTTGATGCCATCCGGCAGGATGTGGGTCAGCGGCGGGCTGATCTTGGGGCCGCTGTCGTCCTGGATCAGGTGCGCCCGGTTGATCGCGTAGCTGATCGCCTGACGGACCGCTACCTTGCCGAGCGCGCCATTGTTGTTCGGCGAGTTGAAGTTGAACACAACGTAGGGGTTGGTCGAGAAGGTCGGCCCCATGTTCATGTTCTTGTCGCCGTGCAGCATCCGCGTGACCAGCCCTGGCAGCGCGTCCACCGGCGGGAAGCTGTCGAACTCCATGCCGCCGTTGGCCGAGTTGGTCTGCAGGATCTGCTGGTTGGTCGTCTGGTTTCCGGTCTCGGTGACCACGATCTTGTCCACGTAGGCCTTGCGGATCGGGTCCGTCGAGGCATTCCAGGCCGGGTTGCGGACATAGATGATCTTGCGTGCCGGCACGTAGGTCTGCACCTGGTACGGGCCGTCCGCGATCGAGTGCTGCGCCGCCTGCGCGCTGGCCGGCAGGTACTTCAGGCTCTCCACCGGAGCTGGGAAGAACGGGTCGAGCGCCAGCATGTCGGTGAAGTACGACGCCGGGTGAACCAGCGTGTAGGTGATGGTCTGACCGGAAGCGGTCACGCCCGAGATCTGATGGCTGTCGATGTAGCTCTTGAGCCCCGCCACCGTGGGCTTGGCCTTGGCGAACCCGTCGCAGAAGGCCGAGTAGCCCTTGATCAGCGTCTCGAAGTCAGGCAGCCCACCGAACGGCTGCACCGGGTTGCACGCCCGCTTGAGGCCGAGCAACGCGTCCGCCGCAGTCACCTGCCGTGGCGGCGAGGTGTTCCACTGCGCGCCCTGACGGATGGTCACCGTGTACGTCAGGCCGCCATTGCTGATGGTCGGCTCGGCCGTTGCCAGGTCGGGCAACGGGGTCGTCACCTTGCCCGGGACTGCCGGGTAGGCGTACAGGCCGCGTACCCACTCCCGCTGGCCAAGGCCGCCGATCGTGTAGTAGCTGATGTTGTAGTCCACGTAGTCGACATCACCGATGCCGAGCATGTTGAGCGTGCCGCCCTTCTTGGGCGTGCCTGTTCCGGGGTTGAGTCCCTGCAGGCCCGAGTTCAGGGTCACCTTTCCGCCAGTACCGCTAGGCGAGGTGCCGCTGCTTCCACAGGCCGAGACAGCGAGCGCGAGGGCTGCAAGGCCCGCAAGGGCACCGAAGCTCCGCGTGCGTGTCCGCATAGACACTCCCCTCCTCCCTTTTCTCCGCGAGGTTAACGCGTAGTTTGTCCGCGAGGTTGACGCGTAGCCGCAGGCCCGTATGCCTGTCGGCCGGACAGCATGACGACATCCCACCCATCGCGAGCCGTCGCGTCATAGTAGGAGCTTCAAGACCAAACAGGGAACACCGTGCGGCAGGGCCGGGTCAATCGTGATGTGACGGTGACCTGCTGATTATCTGTTCGCTACCGGCCGGGCTGTGATCACCTACAGGCAAGGCGAACGAGCTCCCGGCGCCGCACATCCCGCGGGTGACCCGCACCGCTCGCTCAGCCGCCCAGCGAACGCCCACTCAGCCGCCCGGCAACCCTCGCTCAACCCCCGACGGCGTGGACACCGCCATCGGCGTGGACGATCTCACCCGTGGTGGCGGGGAACCAGTCCGACAGCAGCGCCACACAGGCCCGGGCGGCCGGCTCGGGGTTGGAAATGTCCCACCCCAGCGGCGCCCGCCCCGGCCATGCTTCTTCGAAGCCCACGAAGCCAGGGATGCTCTTGGCGGCCATGGTGCGCAGCGGCCCGGCGGCCACCAGGTTCACCCGGATCCCCTTGGGCCCGAGGTCACGGGCCAGATAACGGGCACATGACTCCAGCCCCGCCTTGGCCACGCCCATCCAGTCGTAGGCGGGCCATGCCTTGGTCGCATCGAAGTCCAGGCCAACAATGGCCCCGCCGCCGCCCATGAGCGGCAGCGCCGCCATGGCCAGCGCCTTGAGCGAGTACGCGGAGACCTGGACGGCGGTGGCAACGTCCTCCCACGCGGTGTTGAGGAAGTTGCCGCCCAGCGCCGACTGGGGGGCGTAGGCGATGCCGTGGACGACCCCGTCCAGCCGCGGAACGTGCTCCTTCACGCGCTCAGCCAGCGAATCCAGCTGCCCGGTGTCGGTCACGTCGAGTTCCAGCACCGGCGGCGGGTCCGGCAGCCGCCGCGCGATCCGCTCCACCAGGCTGACCCGGCCGAACCCGGTCAGCACCAGCGACGCGCCCTCCTGCTGCGCGATCCGCGCCACGTGGAACGCGATCGAGGCGTCGGTGAGCACGCCGGTCACCAGAATCTGCTTGCCGTCAAGGATGCCCATTCCGCCTCTCTCCTAGTGCCCCATGCCAAGGCCGCCGTCCACCGGGACCACCGCGCCGGTGATGTAGGCGGCATCGTCGCCTGCCAGGAACGCCACCACGCCAGCGACCTCCTCCGCCGAGGCCAGCCGCCCCAGCGGCACACCCGCCAGGATCGCCGCCTTCCGGTCCTCCGGCAGCGACGCGGTCATGTCGGTGTCCACGAACCCTGGCGCCACCACGTTGCACGTGATGTTCCTGGAGCCGAGCTCCCGGGCCAGCGAGCGGGCCAGGCCCACCAGGCCCGCCTTGGAAGCGGCGTAGTTGGCCTGCCCGGCCGACCCGAGCAGCCCCACCACCGAGGAGATGAAGATGAGCCGCCCCCGGCGCATCCGCATCATGCCGCGAACCGCCCGCCGGGCTACCCGGTAGGCCCCGGTCAGGTTGGTGTCGAGCACGGAGGTGAAGTCCTCCTCGCTCATGAGCGCCAGCAACTTGTCCTGGGTGATCCCGGCGTTGGCCACCAGCACCTCGACCGGTCCCTGCGCGGCCTCCACCTCTTTGAACGCGGCATCGACGGCGGCCCCGTCGCGGACGTCACACGCGTACGTGGCCAGTCCCTCAACCTGTTTCCCCAAACGGGAGGTGATGGCCACCCGAGTGCCCTCGGCAGCGAGCCTGCGTGCGATAGCAAGGCCGATGCCACGGTTGCCCCCCGTGACGAGCGCTGATCGGCTCATCGCGGTTCCTCTCTGATTGAAGATCCTGGCCAGACCCCGGCAGCGTACCGGTTGTCACACGGAGTGAGATAGGTTGCCTCACGTGGCTGACACCGTTGGTAGCTCTACTGACCGTATCGACCCGGAATTCACCTCCTACCCGTTGCGTGAACTCGCCAGCGCCGCCTTGCAGCGCGCGGCCGACCTCGGCGCCCAGCACGCGGACTTCCGTGCCGAGCGCATCCGCGGTGAGCGGGTCGTTCTTTCTGACGGCAATCTCGAGACCCTCTTCGATGCCGACGAACTCGGTTTGGCGGTGCGGGTGGTGGTGGACGGCACGTGGGGGTTCGCCTCGGCGGTCGACATGACCCCGGACGCGGCGGCGCGGGCAGCGGAGGAGGCGGCCGAGGTCGCGCGTGTCGCCGCCGCCATCAACTCGGAGCGCATCGAGCTTGCGGACGAACCTGCCTATGGCGATGTGCGATGGGTCTCCGCCTACGATGTGGACCCGTTCGACGTTGGCGTGGCCGACAAGGTCGCGCTGTTGAGCGAGTGGAGCGCCGGGCTGCTCGCCCATGACCGGATCAGCCATGTGGACGCGTCCCTGCACCAGGTCAGGGAGTGCAAGTTCTACTCCGACGGTGCCACGACCACCCTTCAGCAGCGGGTGCGCGTCCACCCGGTGGTGACCGCTGTCGCGGTCGAGCCGGACGGCCGGTTCGAGACCATGCGCACGCTGGCCCCACCGGCTGGGCGCGGACTGGAGTATCTGGGCGGGAGCCCGTGGGACGGTCGCGGCACCGGCGCCTGGCAGTTCCCGGCTGAGCTGTCCGAGCTGCCCGGCATGCTGGCTGGCAAGCTCGCCGCCCCCAGCATCGAGGCGGGCCGCTATGACCTGGTCATCGCCCCCAGCAACTTGTGGCTGACCATCCACGAGTCGATCGGCCACGCGACCGAGCTGGACCGGGCGCTGGGGTATGAGGCGGCCTACGCGGGCACCTCGTTCGCCACCCTGGACAAGCTCAACACGCTTCAGTACGGGTCGCCGGTCATGCGGGTCACCGGCGACCGCACCGCCGAGCATGGCCTCGCCACCATCGGCTATGACGACGAGGGCGTCGCCACTCAGTCGTGGGACCTGATCACCGGCGGGGTGCTCACCGGGTACCAGCTGGACCGGCGGATGGCGCGGATGCAGGGTTTCGGCCGGTCCAACGGGTGCGCCTTCGCCGACTCCCCCGCTCACATGCCGATCCAGCGGATGGCGAATGTGTCACTCCAGCCCGCCGAGGGCGGCCCCACCACCGAGGAGCTCATCGCCGGGGTGGAGAACGGGATCTACATCCTCGGTGACAAGAGCTGGTCGATCGACATGCAGCGCTACAACTTCCAGTTCACCGGCCAGCGCTTCTACCGGATCTCCGGCGGCAGGCTCGCCGGGCAGCTGCGCGACGTCGCCTACCAGGCGACCACCACCGACTTCTGGAACTCGATGGAAGCCGTCGGCGGCCCGCAGACCTACGTCCTCGGCGGCGCTTTCAACTGCGGCAAGGGCCAGCCGGGCCAGGTCGCCCCGGTGAGCCATGGCTGCCCGCCAGCGCTCTTCCGGGGCGTACGCATCCTCAACACGGCGGAGGAGGGCGCATGAGGGCGCAGGACACCGTCGAGCAGGCGCTGGCGGCAGCCCGCTGCGACGATTGCGTGGTGATCGCGGACGAGACGTCGACCGCGAACCTGCGGTGGGCGGGAAACACGCTGACCACGAACGGGGTGTCCCGGTCCCGCCAGCTCACCGTGATCGCGGTCAGCCGGCAGGGCGAGGGGGCCAGCGTCGGCGTGGTCTCGCGGGCCGGTGTCCGCGATGACCAGATCGAGGATGTGGTGCGTTCCGCCGAGAAGGCGGCTTCGGACAGTTCCCCCGCCGAGGATGCGCGGCCGCTGCTGGGGGCGGGTGACCGCCAGGCGTTTGGTGGCACTGGGAAGGAGGGTGCCGGGCAGGGGGGCTGGGATGACCCGCCCGCGAGTACCGGGATCGGGGTTTTCAGCGACTTTTCATCCGCGCTCGGGGCGGCGTTCTCGGCTGCGGCATCGGGCGGGCGCAAGCTTTACGGTTTCGCCGAGCACGAGATGACCAGCACCTTCCTGGGCACGTCGGCTGGGCTGCGGCTGCGCCATGACCAGCCCACCGGGAAGGTCGACGTGAACGCCAAATCGGCCGACGGGACCCGTTCAGCGTGGGCGGGCCAGGGCACCCGCGACTTCGCCGACATTGACGTGAGCCGACTCGATGCGGACCTGGCCCGGCGGCTGGACTGGGCGCGGCGGCAGGTGGACCTTCCGGCCGGGCGCTACGAGACACTGCTCTCGGCCAGCGCCATGGCCGACCTGTTCGTGTACTTTCTCTGGTCGACCGGGGCGAAGGACGCACTGGACGGGCGCACGGTGTTCAGCAAGCCGGGCGGTGGCACCCGCGTCGGCGAGCGGTTCACCAGCCTGCCGGTGAACCTGCGCAGCGACCCGGGTGCACCGGGGCTGGAGTGCGCGCCGTTCGTGATCGCCCACGCGTCGCAGCGGACGTCCTCGGTTTTCGACAACGGGCTTGCCCTGGAGCCGACCGCATGGGTCCGCGACGGCGAGCTTGGGGCGCTCATCCAGACCCGGCACACAGCCGAGCTGTCCGGGCTTGCGGTGACCCCGGCGGTGGACAACCTGATCTTCGAGGGTCCCGAGCCGGCCGGGGCCTCACTCGACGACCTCATCGCCGGCACCAGCCGCGGCCTGCTGGTCACCTGCCTGTGGTACATCCGCGAGGTCGACCCGCAGACCCTGCTGCTCACCGGCCTGACCAGGGACGGGGTCTACCTGGTGGAAAACGGTGAGGTCACCGGCGCGGTCAACAACTTCCGGTTCAACGAGAGCCCGGTCAGCCTGCTGGGCCGTCTCGCCGAGGTAGGCGGAACCGCCCCTGCCCTGCCACGCGAGTGGGGCGACTACTTCACCCGGGTGGCGATGCCGTCGGCCCGGGTTGAAGGATTCAACATGTCCTCGGTCAGCCAGGCCAGCTGAGGGTGGCGGCCTCTCCTCCCACCCCGGGCTCTCAGGCGTCTTCGAGCCGGAAGCCCACCTTCAGGCCAACCTGATAGTGCGCCACCTGATCATCGGTGATCTGGCCGCGGATTTCGGTTACCTCGAACCAGTCCAGGTGGCGAAGCGTCTGCCCGGCCCGCTGCAAGGCATTGTGGATCGCGGGCTCGATGCCATCGGGCGACGTCCCAACGATCTCGGTGACGCGGTAGGTGCGATCGGTCATGATTCCTCCGTCGGTGGTGGCGCTCCGCCACACGAGGCGGCCTGCTTTGATGCTTCCAGAGACCGCGGCCACGGGAAGATTCCGGTGTGACAGTCGACGTTGGTGAACTGGAACGGCAGGCGCGGGGGGTGCTGCCCCCCGAGATCTATGACTACTACGCCGGCGGCTCCGGGCGCGAGAAGACACTCCGCGCCAACAGGCGAGCCTGGCGGCGGCACTGGCTCCAGCCGCACGTTCTCCGCGATGTTTCCACCGTGGACACCAGCGTGCGGCTGCCCGGGGGCACCGAACTGCGCACTCCGGTGGCGGTGGCGCCGGTCGGCTTCCAGGGCCTCTTGCACGCCGCGGGAGAACTGGCGACAGCCGAGGGCGCTGCACAGGCCGGCGCCTTGCTGGTCCTGTCCAGCCGGAGCGGCCGGCGCATCGAGGATGTCGCCGGGGCCTGCGCCGCCGCTGGCGGTGCCTGGTGGTACCAGGTGTATGTCATGCGCGACCGCGATCTCACGGGACGGCTGGTGCGGCGCGCCGCCGCCGCGGGCGCCCGGGCGCTCGTGCTCACCGGGGACACCTCGGTGGTCGGACGCAAGCGCCGTGACCGGGGCGACGGCGTGGTCACGCCCGCCGAGTTCTTCGCCAACACCGGCCCGCTGGCGGATGTGTCGCGGGCCGAGCAGGCCATGGACGTGACGTTCGCTGACATTCGCTGGCTGGAGGATCTGTCGGGGCTTCCTGTCCTGGTCAAGGGAGTGCTGCGGGCCGATGACGCGCTGGCGTGCATGGCGGCCGGTGCCGCCGGCGTGATCGTGTCCAACCACGGCGGGCGGCAGCTGGACCGGGCCATCCCCACCGCGTTCGCCCTGCCCGCGGTGGCTGCCACGCTGAACCACACCGGCAGCAAGCAGGCGGGCAGCGGCCCGGCGGCGGCTGGCACCGGCGAGGTTTTCGTGGACGGGGGGCTGCGCACAGCGGAAGACATCCTCGCCGCGCTCGCGCTTGGCGCCCGGGCAGTGTTTCTTGGGCGCCCGGCGGCGTGGGCACTCGCGTGCGGCGGAGCCGACGGGGTGCAGGCCCTCATCACCGGGCTCACCATCGACCTTGCGCACGTGATGGCGCTCGCGGGCGCCCGCTCGCTGGCAGACGTGCCCGGGCTGCTCGAGCCCGCCGCCGCGCCAGACCTCCTCCCCGCGGAATGGCATCCGCCGACCCAGGGGTGACGCATCCCACAACCGCGCATACCGTGGAGTGGTGAGGCTCATGCCCAAGGGCAACCGTGACACCGCGCACCTCGTGACCGAGGCTCGCCGGTCACACACGGAAGACATTGCCTACCGGGAACGCCGGTACCTGATCATGATGGGGATCCGCGTGGTGTGTTTCGGCGCCGCAGTCGCCCTCTTCGCGGCCGGCGCGCACTGGATAGCGGCCATTCCTGCGATCGGCGCCCTTTTCATTCCTTACTTCGCGGTAGTGTTCGCCAACGGTGGCCGTGAGCCCGCCACTCGCCAGGGCTTCCGCGCCTATGAACCGAACCTCCCCGTCCCTCACTCCCCCGCTGAACAGGGCTCTCCTGGCGCCTCGGCTGACACAAGCCCGCCAGGGGACGGCGTTCCGCATCGTGGGTCACCTCCCACGGAAGGCGCCTGACGACACACGCCACCTTGTGTCACAATCCGCGCAGGCAACAAGAAACCGAGATCTGCTCGTAATCGGGGGTTGACGCGCAAGGGGGGGTTTCGGTGTAACATTCATAGCGGTGCTCTGGTCCCCCGTCGGAGCACCTGCCGGCGCTCCGGGCCCCCGTCGGAGTGCCGATGATTGCGACGCCGGGTGGTTTGCCCCCGTAGCCACCCGGCGTCGCGTTGTCTTCGTCGTGCTGTCTGTCTTCGCTGGCCTTTGGCCAGCTTCGCCACGGCCCGCAGCGCCCGCCCGGCAAGCGCCCGTCCCGCCCGCCCTTACTCGGTCTTGCTGAATGTGACGATTCCCACACCCATCATGATCAGGCCCATGACAGCGACGATTCCGAGCGACAGGCCCATCGGGACGACCCAGCCGCCCCAGGTCACACTCGGCGAAAGGGCCTGCATCGCCAGCGGGCTGATGCTCAGGTGGCTGAACACCGCGTGCCGCATTGGCCCCACCACATAGGTGAGCGGGTCCACCCGGGTCAGCACGCTCAGCCACGTCGGCAGCCCATTCAGCGGGTACAGCGCCCCGGACAGGAAGAACAGCGGCATGACCAGCATCTGCGTCAATGCCATGAACGCCTGGAACTGGGTGATCCGGGCCGCCATCATCACGCCGAAGGCGGTCAGCGTGAAGGAGAGCAGCAGCATCTCGCCCACCAGGATGATCAGCAGCACCGGGTTGTAAGGCACGCCAGCCAGGCCGGCGAGGGCCAGCATCACGATGCCCTGCAGGGTTGCGATGGTCGACCCGCCGAGGCACTTGCCGATCACGATGGCTGACCTGCTGACCGGCGCGACCAGCATCTCGCGCAGGAAGCCGAACTCCCGGTCCCACACGATCGAGGCTGCCGAGAAGATCGCGGTGAACAGTACCGACATGGCAACCACGCCCGGGTACATGAACGTCTTGAAGTTCACCCCGAGCGGCATGCTGCCCTTGGCGAGCGAGGACAGCCCGGTGCCCAGCACCATCAGGAACAGCAGTGGCTGGATCAGCGACGTTACCGCGCGCAGCCGGTCCCGCTGGAACCTGATCAGCTCACGCCGCCACACGATGCTGATGGCACGCAGATCGGAACGCAGGCTGCGTTCGGGAACGGAAACCCTGATGGTCCCGGCGAGGGCCACATCGGCCTGAGGTACCTGAGTCGTCTGCGTCGCCATGCTCATCGCCTCCCCCGGAAGCGGGCGGCGAACTGGCGCATCGCGTCAGTGGCCGACGCTTCCGCGTCGCGAATGGTCTTCCCTGTGTAGGACATGAACACGTCGTCGAGCGATGGGCGCGACACGCTCACGGTCTGGATCGGGACAGAGAGCCCGGCGAAAAGCCGCGGCACGAAATGCTCGCCGGATGCCACCGAGAACGTGACCGCACCCTCATGGATGGCGGCCTCGATCTCAAAGTCGCGGGCGAGTTCGGCGATCGCCGCCGCATCGTCGGCCGTGTGAATCTGCACCCGGTCCTTGCCGACGCTTGCCTTCAGCGCCTCCGGGGTGTCGATCGCCACGATCTTGCCGTGATCGATGATCGCGATCCGGTCGCAGTTCTCGGCCTCGTCCATGTAGTGCGTGGTGAGGAAGATGGTGATGTCCTCACGCCGCTTGAGCTCGTTGATGTACTCCCAGATGGACGCGCGGGTCTGCGGGTCGAGCCCGACTGTTGGCTCATCCAGGAACAGCACCCGGGGGGCGTGCAGCAGGCCGCGGGCGATCTCCAGCCGCCGCTGCATGCCCCCGGAGTAGGTCATCACCAGGCTGTCCCGGCGGTCCCACAGCCCCACCATCTCCATCACCTGCCGCATCCGCGGCTCGACGGCCGCGGCGGGCACGCCATAGAGAGCGGCGTGGAAGCGCAGGTTCTGCGCGCCGGTGAGGTAATTGTCGAGCGTGGTGTCCTGGAACACCAGCCCGATGTTGCGCCGGACCGAGTCCCGCTCTCTGACCACATCATGGCCCGCCACCTGCGCTGACCCCGCGGAGGGCCGGGCCAGGGTGCAAAGGATCTTGATTGTGGTCGTCTTGCCCGCACCGTTGGGCCCGAGGAAACCGAAGGTCTCCCCCGCGGCCACCTCGAAGTCGATCCCGCAGACTGCCTTTACCTCGCCGTAGTTCTTGGCGAGCCCGGAGACGGAAACCACCACCGGCGGACGCTGACCGTTGCCAGCCGCGGGCCCGCCGGGAGCCGCGCCAACCGCGGCCGCTGTCCCCTGGGTGGTTCCGTCGGGCCCGGCCGCGGTGCGCGGAGAGAAGTCCGGTGCCACCGTTATGCCTCCTTGGATTCTGAACGCGAGCCTAGCCGCTGCCCGGGTCCTCGCTGCGCGATCAGCCCCCTACTCCCCCTGCTCATCCTCGTCCGCCGCGAGAATCCGGTACAGCTTCCGGCGGGTCTCAGTGAGGATCTGGTGCGCCTGCCCCACCTGCGCCTCGCTGCCAACCCGGGCGACCTGGACCGCCGCCATCACGACCTCCCCGAATAGCCGGCGCAGTTCGATCGCGTCCGTTCCCACGCTGCTGGCCACCACGTCCCACGGGGCCTCGACCTCGTCCGGGTGCGCCGCCACGTACTCGCGCCCCTCGGCGGTCAGCGCGTAGCGCCGACGGCCGCCTTCCGGGGTTTCCGCCTGAATCAGCCCCTCGTCCTCGAGCTGCTGCAGCGCCGGGTAGACCGACCCCGGGCTTGGCTGCCACACTCCCCCGCTGCGCTCGCCGATCTCCTGGATGATCTTGTAACCGTTCCTTGGCCCCTCGGCCAGCAGCGCAAGGGCCGCCGCGCGGACGTCGCCACGCCGGACCTTCGGCCCGCGCGGGAACTTGCCCCCCGCCAGCCAGGGCCCGAAGCCACCCATGCCGAACGGGCCGAACCCCGGCCCGAACGGAGGGCCGAACCCGCGCCTGCCCGGGCCTCCTGGCCCCCGGCCGTGTCCGCGGGCACCGTGCCGGCGCCGCCACGGCTCTTCGCCCATAGGCCCCCATGCCTCTTCTTCCTCTTCACGCATCACGCGCCCCCTACTCCTCCTCCGGGTCCTCCTCGACAGTCCCCGGAATCTGCAAACATCTCGACGATATATCGAGATAGTGCAGAAGGCAACCCACCGGGCAGCCCAGCAACCTCCGGCGGGAAGCGCCTACTCCTCGCCCCCTTTCGGCCACGACCCTGCGAGCTGGGTCAGCCGGGCGGACGCCTCGGTGGCCGATTGCCCCCGTCCCACGGCCAGTCCGAGCAGGTACGCACCGAGTGGCGCGGCGGGCCGCGCCACTCCGTGCGCTACGTCGCGCGCAAGGTCGAGCACGGTCTGGGTGTCGATAGCCGAAGGGTCAAGTCCTAGCTCGGCGCATGCCTGGCTGGTCCATTCCTCAAGAGTGTTCATGTGGTCGCTCCAGCTTCTGCTCCCACTCCCGGGCGCGGGCCAAGTCTTCTCCCGTGTCGCAGTCCAGCCACGCCGGGGGCTCCCCTGGTGTGCGCGGGCAGTGGAGCAAGAGCGGAGCAAGCGGGTCCATCAGGCCATGCAGCGAGCGTCCGTCATAAGTGGCCAAGGCCTCCCGCAATGCCGCCGTCCGCCAGCAGCTTGCCAGCCACTGCCGCCGCCCGCTTTCGTCCACCACCAGGACTCCCGCATTGCTGCTGCTCATCGCGGTGAGCAGCAGCGTGAGGTGACGGGCCCGCAGGAAGGGGAGGTCGGCCGCGAGCACCGCTACCAGTGGGGCGGTCACCGTGGCCAGCCCGGCGCGCAAGGCGGCAACCGGGCCAGAGCCCGGCGGGTCCTCCCGCACGAACGCAAAACCCAGCGGCGGCTTCGGCTCGGAAGCCAGCAGGCCTGGCCGTCGCGGGCCGACCAGGATCACCTTCGCCGCGCCCGCCGTGACGACAGCGGAGGTCACCGACGCAAGCAGCGTCCGCTTCCCCACCACCTGGGTGAGCTTGTCGATCCCGCCTGCCCGTGTTCCCTGCCCGCCTGCCAGCACAACGGCGTCGAACGATCCCGCCACCACACCAGCCGCGGGATTCCCGGTGCCGCCTTCGCGGGGATCACCGCAGCGCACCGCATCCCCCGGTCAGCCGCCGATGGCCGACATCGGCCGGGCAGGCTGGAGGAAGCCTGGATCGTTGATGCCATGCCCGGGCAGCTTGGCCGCGACAGCCCGCAACCAGGCGGCGGCCAGTTGCGCATCGTCTGCTCCCGACCGCATCGGGTCGCGCAGGTTGCTCTCCTCACGCGCGAACAGGCAGTTGCGAACCTGGCCGTCCGCGGTCAGCCGGACCCGGTCGCAGGCGCCGCAGAAGGGTCTTGTCACGGACCCGATGACACCGACCCGCGCTGGCCCCCCGTCCACCAGGAATGCCTCGGCGGGCGCAGACCCCCGGGCCCGCGGGTCTTCGGGCGTGAGCGTGAACTCCGCCGACAAGGCCCGCAAGATCTCGTCTGCTGTGATCATGTTTTCCCGGCGCCAGCCGTGCTGCGCATCCAGCGGCATCTGCTCGATGAACCGAAGCTGGTAGGAATTTTCCAGGCAGAACCTCAGCAGGTCGCCAGCCTCATCGTCGTTGCACCCGCGCATCAGGACGGCATTGACCTTCACCGGCGCCAGCCCGGTTTCCGCCGCCGCTGCCAGCCCGGCCAGCACATCGCCCAGGCGGTCCCGCTTGGCTAGCGAGCGGAAAACCTCTGGCCGCAGCGTGTCGAGGGACACGTTGATCCGGTCGAGTCCGGCGGAGTAAAGCGTGCCTGCCAGCCGGGTCAGCCCGATGCCGTTGGTGGTCAGCGAGATCTCCGGCCGCGGCCGCAGCGCTGCCGTGCGGGCGATGATGCCCGGCAGCCCGCGCCGCAGCAGCGGCTCCCCGCCGGTGAAGCGGACCTCGGTGATGCCAAGCCGCTCCACGCCAATCCGGACCAGCCGCACGACCTCGTCGTCGGTGAGCACTTCTGGGCTTGGGAGCCAGTCCAGCCCCTCCGGCGGCATGCAGTACGCACAACGCAGGTTGCACCGGTCAGTCAGGGATACCCGGAGGTCTGTCGCGACACGTCCGTAGGAATCCGCTAGCACCCGGGCATCACCTCCTGCGGTCAAGCTGGGCGAACCGCCCGTTACTCGAATCAGCCTATGCGGCCCATTGTGGTGCCAGACGAGCAGCCGGTCACAGACAATTGACTTATGCTCGCAGGCACCGCCGTCTGGCGCGACCAGCTCACCGCCCAGGAGCGCGCTGAACTCGGGCGGGGGGCGGGCGTTATCCCCGACTCGCGCCCTGACGTGCTGATCGTGGGCGGCGGGATCATTGGCGTGGCCACAGCGACGGCCTGCCGCGACGCTGGTGTTGGCTCGGTGCTGCTGATCGAGGCGGGCAGGCTGGGTTCTGGCGCCACCGGCGGTGCCGGTGGCCTGCTCACACCGGAAATTCACGAGTGGAGCGACCCCGAGCCGTTCGTGGACCTGGCGCGGTCCAGCCTGGAGTTCTGGGGCCAGCTGGAACAGACCTGGCCGGGCGGGGTCGGGCTGGTGGAAATCGACTGGATCGGGCTGGCGCCGGATCCGGAGAGCTTCGCCCCGCACCAGCGTCCCGAGGTGGAGTGGCTCGAACCAGTCGACGTCGCCAGCCTTGTTCCCGGGCTGGCACGACCCATGGCGGGTGCTCTCATCCGGCGCCAGGCCCGGGTCAACCCACTGCGCTCGGTGGCCCGGCTGGCTGCGGTGCTGCCGTCTGTGGCGACCGGGACCGCGGCCACATCGGTCACGGTCAAAGGAGGCCGGATCGTCTCGGTCGCAACCACCGCCGGCGACATCCACCCGGGTGCGGTCGTGTTCGCGACCGGCATGCCCCCGCTGCTGGACGGTCTCCCCCTGGAGATACCCGCCAGCCGCGTGAAGGGGCATCTTCTCGTCACCGAGCCCTCACCGGTCCGGCTGCCCGGCACGGTAGCACCGGTCGCCACCCAGCTCGAGAACGGCCGGCTCCTGGTCGGCGGCACTTTCGACACCGGCGACGAGAGCCCCATGGTGCGGGACGAGGTGATCGACTCCATCCTGGCGACGCTGTATGCCACCCTGCCGGTCGTCCGCGGCCTCGGCGCGGCCTACCGGTGGTGCTGTTTCCGGCCCCGGCACCCCGACGGCCGCCCCGTCATCGACCGGGTCCCGGGCATCGACAATGCCTGGCTCACATCGGGCCATTTCCGTACGGGCATCCTCATGGCGCCGATCACCGCACGGACCATCGCCCGGTGGATCGCCGCCAACGAGCCGCCGACCGAGGCGTCGGCCTGGAGCAGTGCCCGCTTCGCCGACCACTAGCCCCCCATCCGCCCCTCCCACTCCCGTAGTAACAGGCCTCACTCGCGTGACGCGGGTCTTCTGTCGGGCCGCCCGTGATCATGGGATTGGTGGGGCGCGCGCCCCACCAATCCCATGATCACGGGCGCCAGCTGAGACACGGAGCGTGTGACCCGCCCGGCCACGGAGCCTCAGGCCAGGTGCTGGCGAAGTTGGCGGCGGTCATCGGGCAGGCGCTGGGTGATGCCTGCGCGATCGAGGTGCTCCAGCAGCGGAATTGCGACCCGGCGGGTGGTCTGGAGCGCCTGCCTGGCCTGCGCGGTCGTGAACGGCTGCGGAAGTTTGGCCAGCACCAGGGCCGCCTCGGCGTCGGCACCGGGGGCGAGCACGATGTGATCGCTTATTCGTATGAGCAGCCCTGCCCTTGCCGCCGCCGCGATCATCTTGGGCTCCAGCCCAAGCTCCTTGAGTCGGCCGGCCTGGGGGGCCAGGAACGGCGAATTGGCAAGATCGCGCCGCAGCGCCTGGGCAGCCGCCATCACTCGCTCCGGCACCGCCGGGCCGGACGGGCCAGCCGCGCCAGCCGAGTCCGACCGGCCAGCGGGGGCAGCCGGGCCAGTCGCGGCGGCGGGGGCAGCCGGGCCAGCCGATGGAGCCGGGCTGAAGGGGCCAGCCGGTGCGGAGGCCGCGTGCCGTGCTCGCAGCAGGCCATCGGCGATGGTCACCGTTTCGCCTGCCAGCGCCTCCACCAGGCGCCGGTCGGGCAGGCCGAGCGCGGCACGTGCCGCCTCTGCCGGCATCCCGGCAGCCAGCGGGTCCCGGGCCGCATGCGCCGCCACGATCCGGGCCAGCCGGTCCCGCGACGCTGCCCACGACGCAGGGTCGGCCACCCACTCCCCGGCGACCGCCGCCGGGACACCCGTCACCCCCATGGCGCGCAACACGGGCCGGCGTAGCACACGGTGTCTGCGAAGCAGGTCGCCCGCCGTGGGTACGGCTGGCCACGACGACAGCTCCCGCCCGGCGGCGGCACCGGCACCACGGCCAGCCACGGGCGGTGGCGTCACGTCGAGCACGGTTGCCCCTGTCAGCGGCGGCCAGGACCTTCGTGCCAGCCCCCGCCCACCGGGAGGCGCCCCGGGGACGCGCAACAGCATCCGGTCACCCACGTGCAGCGGGAGCGGCTCGGGCAGGGTGAGCCGGGCAATCGGGCTGTGCAGCATCCGCACCCGGGCCGTGGTGCGCGCGGCCCCCACGTGCACGGTCAACTCGCGCGGCGGCACGGGCAGTTCGAGCGGCCCGTGCGGCCCGGCCACCCCGGGCGATCCGGGCGATCCGGCCACCTCGGCCACCCCGGGCGATCCGGGCCGCGCGGCACCAGGGGCCACTTGGGCCGGACCAACTCGGACATCCACGACGGACGTCATCGTCCACGCCCCCGGGGTCACGAGGGCCATGCCCCGTGTCAGCGAACCCGCACGTGTGCCCCGCAGGTTGAGTGCCACCCGGGCCACCCCCGCAACCTCGCCCACTGTTTCTTTGAGCGTCTGAATTCCCCGGACCACCACCGGACGCAGTGAGGGCGTGAGATGCAGTTCGTCGCCCACCCGGACGGTACCGGCGGGCAAGGTGCCGGTGACGACCGCGCCACTGCCCTTCATGCTGAACGCCCGGTCTGCCCACAGCCGGACCGGCGCTGAGGGATCACCGGCCGGAAGGCAACTGGCCAGCCGGTCCATCGCCTCAATCAGCGCGGGAAGGCCCGCCCCGGTGACCGCACTGACCGCGAGCGCATCCACCGGCCCAAGACTGCTGCGGCTGATCCGCTCACCCGCCGCCCGCAGCGCCGGAGCGGGATCTGCCAGATCAGCACGGCTCACCACGAGCAGCCCGCGCGAGATTCCGAGCGCGTCTACCGCGGCAAGGTGCTCTTCCGACTGCGGCATCCACCCCTCGTCCGCCGCCACAACGAACAGCACCGCCGGCACCGGGCCGACCCCGGCCAGCATGTTCGGCACGAACCGCTCGTGCCCGGGCACATCCACGAACGCCAGCCGCTCACCCGAAGGCAAAGTCAGCCACGCGTACCCCAGGTCGATGGTGAGCCCGCGCCGCCGCTCCTCCGCCCAGCGGTCCGGTTCCATCCCGGTCAGCGCGCGCACCAGCGTCGATTTTCCATGGTCCACATGACCGGCAGTCGCGATTACATGCATAACGGCTAGCCCGCATCAGAAACTGTCGCTGGGCCAGACGGGGTGGCTGCCGCCGTGAGCACCGCCTCCGCCAGCAGCTCATCGCCGTCGGGCGGAACGGATCTCAGATCGAGCAGAAGCCGGCCGCCCTCGGTGCGCCCAACTACGGCGGGCACCGTGCCGCGGCGCACCGCCGCACCCGCCCGCAGCGGGGCCGCCAGCCGGCCCGGCAGGCTCACCGCCGCACTAGGGAGCAGCACTCCCGGCGCGCCGCCGCCGCCCACGGCGGCCTGACTCGCCTCCGCCCGCGCGTCGATGCCCGCTCCGGCCAGGGTGACGGCCAGGCGTTTCGCCCGGGTTTGAAAAGACGTCTCATCGGCTGACAGAGCCTGCGCCACCGGGGTGGCCGGCCCCGTGAGTGTTGCTTCCAGCGCCGCGAGGGTCAGCTTGTCCACCCGCAGCGCCCGGGCCATGGGGTGCCGGGCAAGCCGGGTGACCAGGTCGGCGCGGCCCAGGATCAGTCCGGCCTGCGGGCCGCCAAGCAGCTTGTCACCACTCGCGGTGACCAGCGCCGCGCCGTCCCGCAGCCACGAATCCGCATCAGGCTCATCCGGAAGGCCTGGGTGCCTGCCCAGCAGGCCGGACCCGATATCGCCGACCACCGGCACCGCCAGCGTGGCCAGTTCGGCTACGCCGACCGATGCTGTGAATCCCTCAATCCGGTAGTTGGACGGGTGCACCTTCAGCACGAACGCAACGTCCGGGCCGATCGCGGCAGCGTAGTCGGCCAGCGTGGTGCGGTTGGTGGTGCCGACTTCGCGGATCCCGGCCCCGGTCGACGCGAGCAGTTCGGGCAACCGGAAACGGTCGCCGATCTCGATCAGCTCACCCCGGCTGATCACGATCTCCCGCCCGCTCGCCGGGGGCGTCGCCAGCGCGGTCGCCGCGAGCACGAGCGCCGCCGCGTTGTTGTTCACCACGTGCACCGCCTGCGAGGCGGGCACGGCGGCGGCAAGCGCGGCGAGCGCACCGCCACCGCGGCGGCATCTGGTGCCAGCCGCCAGGTCGAACTCCACGTCGGTGCAGCCGGCCGCGGCGAGGACCGCCTCCCTGGCGGCAACCGACAGCGGCGCCCGGCCCAGGTTCGTGTGGAGCAGCACGCCGGTCGCGTTCAGCACCGGTGTCAGGCTGGCGGCACGCGCTGGCAACTCCGCGACAGCGGCCTCTGCGACATCCGCCGGGCTGATGCGCCCGTCACGGGCCAGCTGCTGGGCGCGGGCCACCGCCGCTTTCACCCTCGCCTTGCCGAGGCGCTCGGCCGCCGCGGTCAGGCGCGGGTCGGCAAGCAGTGTGTCCGTTCGTGGCACGAGCCGACGGAGGTCCACGCAGGTGACCCTACTCGGCACAGGTGCGCCGGTGTTGCCGCAGCCCGGACGCCAGGGGTTGCGGCGGGGCCCCGGGTGAGCGGCGTGCCCTGGGTAACCCGGTTCTTCCAGTGTGAGCGGTCTGTCACGTTCTTCCAGCGTGACCGGTCTGTCCCGCAAGTGACCCATAGGTGCTGTCGCATGATGTATTAAAGCCGGGGTATGTGGTCATGACAGGCATTTTCCCGCGCCTGCGCAGGGAGTGATTTTCATGAATGGGCTGCTGCGAGTTCCCCGCAGCCGTGGCGCCTTCAGTGGTCTACTGCTGCTGTTGCTCGGGGCCTGGGGTGCACTGATCCCCTTCATCGGCCCCTACTTCCACTACGCCTACACCCCCGATCGTGCCTGGGTCTACACCTCGGGCCGGCTCTGGATGCAGATCTTGCCGGGTGTGGCCGCGGCGATCGGCGGATTCATCCTGCTGATCAGCGCGGTCCGGCCGATGGCAATGATGGGTGCCGGTCTGGCCGCGGCTGGCGGTGCCTGGTTCGCCGTCGGCAGCCTGCTGAGTCCGCTCTGGGGCCACGCCACCATGCTTTCGACCGGGTCACCGGTGGGCGGCACAGTGCTGCAGGTGACGGAGCGCATCGGGTTCTTCACCGGTCTCGGCGTGGCGATCGTGTTCCTGGGGGCGGCGGCACTAGGCCGGCTGTCCCTAGTCGGCGCCCGTGAGGCCGCGGCCACGCAGATGGCAGCCGAAGAGGAGCCCGTGCCGGCTGCACGGCGCGCGTACACGCCCGCTAACTCCTCCGAGCGGGACTACACCTCTCGCTGACCGCACGCCACGGCTGGCCCCGAGCTTGGGCCAGCCGTGGCGCAATCGGTCATGGCCGCAGCCGGAACGGCGGGTAGACGTCGGTCACCAGCAAGAACGCGTAGGCGATCACCCGGTTGTGCCAGCGGATCACGCCTGCGACGAAGTCGAAAGCCCCTCGCGGATAGCGGCCGGTGACCAGGATGGCAAACCAGGCGAAGATCACCACAAATATGGCGGCAATCTCCAGGAATGCCAGAACCACGTAGTGCGGGATGGCGAGGAACCACTTCACCAGCGGAAGCCACCGGTTGAGGTCCCGTGCCGCGTCTGGATAGGCGTAGTCAAGGTGCACCGACTGGTGATCCGTTGTGGACGGGTAGCGGTCGTCCATCAGTGTCAGGTAAATGCCGACACGGTTGGAGAACCGCTGCAGCTCGAGGTTCCAGTCGAACCACCAGCGCGGGTAGACCTGCCGGAACACGATCATGAGCAGGGGGCCGAGGAACAGCAGGCCCCCGGCGGCAGCCATGGCTCCGGTGGTCCCTTGATGGTTTGACCACTGCCACGTCCCACCCGAAACCGCTCCCAGCACGATCAGGATGGGAATGGCGGCGAAGATCCGGAAGGCCGTCGACACTCGGTTGAGTGGCCGGTCCGGGTAGTCCACCGAAAACTGAACCGGGTACATGGCCTGGTGCATCGCTTCCTCCTTGCTCGGTCACTCGCCCGCATCTGCAGCGGGCGCCGCGGAGCCGCTGCGGAACCTGGTGCGACTCCTAAACGGAACCGGATACGGGTCACGGGATGGAGTTCGATGCCGTTCGGCGCTACCCCCGACTGCCCATGCAGTTTGTCAAAGAAGCCCAGGCCGCGGATGTTGATGCGGCGGTTCACATCCTGCCACGAGGTCGTGACCTGGTAATGGCTGGCGAAGGTGGCCCGGGCTGCCGCTATCGCGTTCTGCCACAAGGATGAGTGGCTCACGCAGGCCGGCTTCGGGATCTCGGTGATCATGCGCTTGCCCGAATCGTTCTTGAGAATGAGGTGAATATCGCCGTCGTCCTCCAGCCGGAATGCCGTCAGCCGGGTGTCGTCAAGCTGGTAAATGTGCCGCTCGGCTCCCCGGAACCGGTGGTCCTGATAGTAGGCCGGGAATGATGGCGGCGCGATGCGGGTGCGCAGGTAGCGGATGGACGTGTAGATGACCGTCTTGCTCACTTTGTACCGGTCGTGGTCCGCGCCAGTCTTCACCGGCCAGCGCCAGACGCCGCACGACGTGGCGGGACGTGCACCCTGCTGGCCGGTGACCGCATCGGCCGCCTGGGCGGCAGGGATAAATCCGGCTGACATGCCCACGCCCGCCATCACCGCGAGCGCGCGAATGATCCTCGTGCGCATCGTGCCCCCCGTTGTGACATGGCTGAGCCTTCGCCACCACCCGCGGGAGCGGTGGGATGGAGGAACCAGCCACAGGGGTCACCATTCCCATGCCAGAGTGGCCTGAGTCACGCTCTGTGACAGAATTAGCGTTGCGGTTCGGCCGCTGCCTCGCATTTCGCCTCGCAAGGGTGAGGCTGTCCAGATGGTCATCGACGAAGATGGGGTACCCGAGCCACCCGGCTGCCCCGACCAGCGTCGTACTCAAATGGTCGCCACCACGTTCAGCCGGTCCAGCCCGGCAGTTCTGACGGCAAGCCCAGCGGAGGCGGACGGGAATCGAACCCGCCAGCGGCGCTGCGCGCCGCTCACCGGTTTTGAAGACCGCTCCCGCAGGTTGAAGGCGGCGGAAGCGGGTGAAGCCAGCGCCGTCTGCGCTGGTCAGCGCGGGTCCGGTGCTCAAGGCGGCAGAGCCCGGCGGAATCCGGCGAAAGCCGTTTCGTTCCAGCAATGAGCCAGCAGGGTGGCGGGCTGTGGCCATCATGAGCGAGCTGATGGACCGGCTGAAGACGCTCATGAGCCTGACACCGAGTGAGAAGCACGGCATGCTCTGGCAGCTGGCTGCCGAGCATGGCGAACTCTTCGACCAGATGGCCGAAACGGCGCTTCAGCTCAGAAAGCGCCGAGACGGTGGCCACCACGAGGGAGCCCCGTCATGAGCGGGGCGGAGCGCGCCATCCGGTGGTCGACCGTGGCCGCGGTGGCCGGCGTTGCGGTGGTCGCAGGATGGGTCAGTTACCGACACGCATACACCGTGGTGGCCACGCATGGCGAGTCCGGCATGGTGACCACCGCCTACCCCGCGACGGTCGACGGGCTGATCTACAGCGCCTCGATGGTGCTGCTCGACTCGGCCCGCCGGAAGGCCCGGCCGCCAGCCCTGGCGCGGTGGCTGCTCGGGTGCCGCGGCGAACATCCTCGCCGGGGTCAGGTTCGGCCTGCTCGGGGCGGTGGCCGCCGCCTGGCCGACGCTGGCCCTGGTCGGCAGCTACGAGCTGCTCATGCTGATCGTCCGCACAAGCACCGTGCCAGAGCCGGCCACCTCCGTGCCAGCGGTGGCCGCAGATGCCGAGGGCGCGGCAATGGCGGCCTCGATCGCAGCGGGCTCGCCACTGTCCCAGCGGGGAGATTTCACGCCGGTTCGGCATGCCCCGGTCAAGGGCGGCTGTGCTGGTGAAGGAGGTGGCCGCCAGCGCCGATGGGCACGGCTGATCCGTGTCACAGGAAGGAGCGCCCCGCTGGCTATGGACTGGCGGGGCGCTCTGCTGGTTGACAGATGACAACTATCATCGGGAGCGAAGGTCACGATCAGGATCAGAGTCAAGATCATGAAGGAAAGTGGTTCCGTGGACCACACGATCACGCTCACCGCGAGCCTGACCCCCGAAGAGGGTGGGTACGTCGCTCGCTGCCTGGAGCTGCCCGTCGTCACTGAGGGAGACACCGTGGAAGAGGCGGTGGCGATGCTCCGCGAGGCGGTAGAGCTGTACCTCGATGGGGAACCGCTCTCCGTACGGCCAGCACATCCGGTCATCACCGAGTTTGACGTCACTGTTCCCGCAGCGTGAGCCCACGCAAGCCGCGCCTGTCCAGTAAAGAATTGATCAGGCTGCTGGAGCGGAACGGTTTCGCCGTCGTCTCCACCAGGGGCAGCCACTGCAAGCTCCGCAATGACTCCGGGTCATCGTGATCGTGCCACTCGGCCGCGACCCGCTGAAGGCCGGAACTCAGGCGGGCATCCTCGCCCAGGCCTGCATCTCGCTCCCCGGCGGCTGAGGACTCACTTGCGCTCGGCGACGAACGTCCCCATCGGCGAGGTGACCACCAGGCCGTCAGTCTTCAGCACGTCCATGGCCTTGCGGACCGTGGTCAGCGCCACCTCGTAGTGCTGGGCCAGGTCCACGATCGAGGGGAGCCTCGAACCCGGCGCCAGCTCCCCGCTCTCGATCTGTCGTACCAGGTCAGCGTGGATCTGCCGCCACGGCGCGACCGGCCCTGGCGTGATCATGCGCACAGGTTACGCTGCGTCAACTTACGGCCTGGTGGTACCGCACGCGGTCGCATGCGGGCTCATACAGTGGCACACTCGGACTTGTAAACACATAGCGGGACCGCCCGGCGCTTACACACCGGACGGCCCCTCGGGATCACCCATCCGGAGGAAGGGATCACCCGTGACACAGAATCATCCCAGACCGAGCCCCGAGCTTGCCGCCCGGCGCAGGGTGGCCGAGGGTGTGCTCAGCGAGTACGAGGAAGAGCGGCGTCAGGCCGACCATCCGACCGACTGGCTGTCATTAGCGGTCAAGCTGTCCAGCGCGCTGCGCGGCCTGCTGGAAGTGGTGGGCGAGTCATGATGATCGGCGAGACCGTGGACGAGATGGAACGCGACTGGCCCAACTGGCAAAATCTGGGTCGTGCACAAGGTGATCGGCCCGCCGACGTGGTGCGCCAGGCGGTGGGACGGAAACCGGCGAGACGCTTATCACCGACTCGGCCGCCGGGCTAGCCGACCTGCTCGAAGCCGAGGTGTCCCAGTGACCCGCTACCACCGCCGCAGGGCGCGGGTGTGGCTCCGCATCGGGTGCGGGCCGATCGGATGCTCCGCGCCGGTCCTCGCCGCCGTCCTTGGGCTGGTCCTGGTCCTGACGCTCTAGCCCCAACGACGTGAGAGCCCCAGGCCGCTTAGATCCCGCTCACGACCTGGGCTCTTGTCATCACATTTCCCCCGGCGGATCGCGGAACTTGGCCGGGTCGTGCATGACCCAGCGCTGGTCCGGCTCCGGCGCAGCGCTGGCGAGGGCCGTCCCAAGAGCAGGGCTGGCGCGCGGAGGATCTGGCTGGACGCCGAGACGGTCAGGATGCTGCGGGAACACCACAAGGCGCAGCTGGCGGCACGGATGCGCGCGGGGCAGGCGTGGCAGGACCATGACCTAGTCTTCTGCAAGGAGGACGCCATGATCACGCACGGGTTTTCCCCGGATGTTCCCCGGAACATGATCACCGGGTGCCAGACGGGCACATGGCGAAGCCGCCGAAACCACCGCGTGAACTGCGTCTTCCCTGCTCAGCGGAGGCGGACGGGAATCGAACCCGCCAGCGGCGCTGCGCGCCGCTCACCGGTTTTGAAGACCGGGGGGGCCACCAGGCGCCCTGACGCCTCCGCTCCCGACCTTATCCCGGCCGGGCGGCGCTGCCCTGGTCGCGCCGCAGCCATTTCTCCATGAAGATGAGGTCATCTTGGGTGTATCCCAGTCGCTGGTAGAAGTGCACCACCTCACCCTTGTCCGGCTCGATGAGCAGGTTGATCTTCCGGCATCCCAGCGCAGCGAGACGATCTTCCACGGTGGCAAGCAAGCCTGAGGCCAAGCCCTGGCCCCGCCAGTCCGGCCGGGTGGCGAGCCGGTTCACCCACCCACGGCGCCCGTCGTAGGTACCTAGTACCGAGGCGGCAAGCCCCTGCGGATCCTCGGCGACCAGGACCAGGCCCGGATGGCGCGCGAGGACCGACGCAAGCTCACCGGGAACGTGCTCGGCCACGAACTTGAGCCCGGCCTGCTGCCACAGCGCCGCGAGCGCGGAACCATCCCGCGGGGTCGCTTCCCGGATCACCACGCCAGGCCTCCTCCGGCGGACCTGACCCGGACCGCGCCCTCCTCCGCCATCACCCGGCGTAGAGGGAGTCGATGACGTCGGCGTACTTGGCATGCACGACCCTGCGCTTCAGCTTCAGCGTGGGGGTCAGTTCTTCGGTCTCCGCCGTCCACTCCACCGGCAGCAGCCGC
>WNGR01000890.1_pt1 | contig 74016 bp, 71 predicted proteins | sample 5407581 | NCBI WGS metagenome assembly WNGR01 (sample SAMN13153383, study PRJNA577476) | soil metagenome | isolation source: 80 cm soil or saprolite under Garry oak tree replicate 2 | place: USA:California | collected 2016-06-15
CGATCTTCTTCCTGTATGTGACCGGAGCGGTGTATTGGGCCGTGATTCAGGACACCGTGCCGCGCGAACACGTGGGCGGCGTGGGCGGCTTCGTGCATCTGCTGGCGAATCTGGCCGGCGTGATCGGGCCCGCGGTGACCGGCTTTATCGTCGAGGCGACGCACGGCGCTTATGGCAGCGCGTTCGTGCTGGCGGGCGCGATCGCGGTGCTCGGCGCGCTGTGTTCGCTGGTGTGGATTCGCGAGCCGCGCGCCAGTACGTTGCGCATGAAACGTGCATGGTAGTATGGTGCAGCGCGTTGGCGGGAGTCTCCGCAGTGCGCAACGTTCCCTCGCAATTCATACGCCGCTATTCGCTGCTTTGCCATGCCGACCAAGAACTTCCATGCCGCCGGGCCTTCCGTTTCCGCCGATGCAACGCTTGTCGTTGCGCCTCGCACGCGACGCCGCGCGAGCGTGCAGGCAGGCGCGCGTGCCACCCTGCCTGATCTGACCGCCGACGTTTCATTCGATTCGCACGAGCCGATCGGCAAGCAGATTTTCCGCGCGCTGCGGCAGGCGATTTTCGTCGGACAGATGGTGCCGGGAACGCCGCTTTCGGAGAAGGAAGTGTCCGACATGTTTCAGGTGTCACGGCAGCCGGTGCGGGAGGCGTTCATCAAACTGGTCGAAGCCGGCGTGCTGCAAGTGCTGCCGCAACGCGGCACCTTCGTTAAGCGTATTTCGCCGCGCCAGGTGCGCGAAGGCCGCTTCATTCGCGAAGCGATCGAGACCGCGGTGGTGCGCAAAGCCGCCGTGTCGATCACCGACGAGCAGTTGCAGGCGCTCGCCGACAATCTGCGCGACCAGAAGCTCGCCGCGAAATCGAACGACACAGCCGCTTTCCTTGCGCTCGACGAGGCGTTTCATTACGCGATCGCCCAGGCCATCGACTGCACGGCTGCGTGGGAAACGATTCAGGACATCAAGGCGCAAATGGACCGGGTGCGCTATCTGAGCTTGCCCGATGTGTCGCCGCTCGATCTGCTGATCAAGCAGCACGCGAAAATTCTGGCGGGTCTGCGCGCGCACGATCCGAGCGCGGCTGAGGACGCGATGCGCCGCCATCTGCGCGAGATTCTGGTGTCGCTCGGGCCGATTGCCGAACGCAATCCCGCGTGGTTCGAAGCGGATGAACCCGAGCGCGTGCCGCTGTCGGTTTGATCAAAAGCGTGATCAGAAGCGTGATCAGAAGCGGCACGCCGCAGCGCCGCGCTTCATACTCCAACGCGTTAAACGATCCGTGCTCCGGCGCGATAAGTCGCGCGCGGCACCGGCAACGCGTCGAGCATCGTCACGCGCACGAAGTCCGCGCGCAAACCCGGTTCGATCGCGCCACGATCATGCAACCCGGCGGTGCGCGCCGGTTCGGCGGACACCGTCGCCATCGCGCGCGGCAAGCTCCAGCCGGCTTTGTCGACGAGCTCGAACACGGCGGTCATCAAACTGGACGGCACGTAATCCGACGAAAGGATGTCGAGCAAGCCGGCTTTCGCCAGCTCGAGCGCCGACACGTTGCCCGAATGCGAGCCGCCGCGCACGATATTCGGCGCGCCCATGATGGTCGAAATACCGTGCTCGCGCGCCGCTTCGGCGGCGATGCGCGTGGTCGGGAATTCGGCAAGCACGATGCCTTCCGCCTTGGCCTGTTCGATGTGCTCGATCAACGTGTCGTCGTGGCTCGCGACCGGAATGCCGAGCTGCTTGCAGCGCTTGACGATCTCGCGGCGGTGCGCATCGGCATAGCGCTCCTGCTCGACTGACAGTTCAACGAGCGCTGTTGCGACGTGTTCGTCGCTCAGCTTGCCGTTGCGTTCCTGAAAGCGGCGCCATTGCTCGCGGTCGTGCCACTGACGTTGACCGGGCGTGTGATCCATCACCGAGGCGAGCCGCAGCAGCGGATGCGCGCACAACGAATCGAACACTTCCACTACGTCGGCGGTGGCGATTTCGCAGCGCAGATGCAGAAAGTGTTCGGCGCGCAGCAGCTTGCGCTCGGAAAAGCGTGTGAGCGCCTCGGCGCATTGCGTTTGCAGATCGCGGCCACGCAGCCCGACATTCGAGCGCGAACCGATGGCGAGTGCGTCGAACACGGTGGTGATGCCGGCGGCCGCCACTTGCGCGTCGTGGATCACGAAGGCGGCATCGGTATTCCATTGCACGCCCGGACGCGGCGCGAGATGCTTTTCGAGGTTGTCCGTGTGCAGTTCGATCAAGCCCGGCAACAGATAATCGCCGTCCCAGTCTTCCGCTTCGAGCGCAGCAGTCGTGCCGCGTTCGACTTCGCGAATCACGCCGTGCTCGACGCGGATCGTGCCGGTGAAAACTTCGTCTCGCGTCACGATGCGAGCGTTTCTGATCAACATCGAGTTGCTCCGTGGTCAGTCGGTCTTGAATGTGGCTGCTGTGTACTTCAGCGTATTGCGTCAGTTTAGTGCGGTTTCGTGTCGTTCAGTGACGCCGCGGCGGCTTCAGTTCGAGACGGCGCGTGGCAACCTTGTTGCGCGTATCCTCGTCGTGAAAGATGCCGACGATCGCCGCGCCACGCTCGCGCGCCTCGACGATCAGATCCGCGACCACGTCGCGATTCTCCGCGTCGAGCGAGGCGGTCGGTTCGTCGAGCAACAGCAACGGATGCTCCGCGATCAAACCGCGTGCGATGTTCACGCGCTGCTGTTCGCCGCCCGAGAAGGTGGCGGGCGCGAGCGTCCACAGCCGCTCGGGCACGTTCAGCCTGGCGAGCAGGGCAGCGGCGCGCGCGCTGGCCTCGTCTTCGGCCACGCCGCGCGAGAGCAGCGGCTCCGCGACCAGCGTGAGTGTCGGCACGCGCGGAATCACGCGCAGAAACTGGCTTACATAGCCCACCACGGCGCGGCGCAGGCGCAACACGTCGTGCGGTTCGGCGCCGGTAATCGACACCGGCTGTCCATCATTCGCCGCGTCGCGAATCGCAATCGATCCGCTGCTTGCGAGGTAATTGCCGTATAGACACCGGAGCAGCGTACTCTTGCCCGCGCCGGAAGGTCCGACCAGCACCACGCATTCGCCGCGCTCGACGTCGAGCGACACGCCCGCGAGCGCTTCGATCCGCACGCCGCCCTGGCCGTGCAGCGTGAAGGTCTTGCCGATGCCGACGGCGCGCAGCATCAGCGCGTGGTTGTCGATGAATGCGCGTGAGTGCGTGCCTGTTTCAATGGATCGCATTGTGAGCCTCAAACCGGCAGAACCGAGGAAACCAGCGTTTGCGTGTAGGGGTGCTGCGGATCGTCGAGCACCTGATCGGTCAATCCCGCCTCGACCACTTCGCCGCCTTGCATGACCATCAGACGATGCGCGAGCAAACGCGCCACGCCGATGTCGTGCGTGACGATCAGCACCGACAGATGCAGCGTGGACGTCAACGTGCGCAGCAGATCGAGCAGGCGTGCCTGCACCGACACGTCGAGGCCCGCGGTCGGTTCGTCCATGAAAACGAGGCGCGGAGCAGTGACGAGATTGCGCGCGATCTGCAAACGCTGCTGCATGCCGCCGGAAAACGCCGCGGGGAATTCGTCGATGCGCGAGGAATCGAGTTCGACGCGCTCCATCCACTGCGTTGCCGCGTAGCGGATATCGCCGTAGTGGCGGGCGCCGACGGCCATCAACGGCTCGCCGATATTCGCGCCGGCGGAGACGCCGCTGCGCAATCCGTCGCGTGGATTCTGCTGCACGAAGCCCCACTCGGTGCGCATCAACAGACGCCGGCGCGGTTCGGACAAAGCCAGCAAATCGAGCTTTTCACCATGTGTGGCCGTGTAATGGAGCGAGCCGCCATCGGCTGCGGTTTTCAACGCGAGCGTATTCAGCAGCGTGGTCTTGCCCGAGCCGGATTCGCCGACGATGCACAGCACTTCGCCCGGATACAGATCGAAGCTGACGTTCCTGCAGCCGTTGCGGCCGCCGTATTGTTTCGTCAGCGCGCGGGCGCTTAATAGCGGCGTCATGCGGATTCTCCTTCGCGCGCTTCGAGCGACGGCAGCTCGAACTCCCGATCGCCGCGGCGTTCGTGGCAGTAATCGCTATCCGAGCAGACGAACATGCGTTTGCCCGCATCGTCGACGATCATCTCGTCGAGGAAACTTTCCGTCGATCCGCACAGCGCGCACGCGTGCTGCCACTTCTGCACTTCGAACGGGTGATCGTCGAAGTCGAGACTGCGCACCGGCGTATAGGGCGGAATCGCGTGAATGCGCCGTTCGCGGCCGGCGCCGAACAATTGCAGCGCGGGGTTCATATGCATCTTCGGGTTGTCGAACTTCGGGATCGGCGAAGGCGAAGTCAGATAGCGGTTGTTGACGATCACCGGGTAGTCGTACGTCGTGGCGATGCTGCCGTGATGCACGATGTCCTCGTACAGCTTCACGCTGATCAAGCCGTAATCGGCGAGCGCATGCAGCTTCTTGCATTCGGCGACGCGCGGTTCAAGCCGAAACAGCGGTTCGGGCATCGGCACCTGATACACGAGAATCTGCTTGTCGGTGAGCGGCGCTTCGGGAATGCGGTGGCGTGTCTGGATGATCGTCGCTTCAGTGGTGCGTCGTGTGGTCGCCACGCCCGTCGTGCGTGCGAAGAACCGGCGGATGTTGACCGCGTTGGTGGTTTCGTCGGAGCCCTGATCGATGACCTTCAGCGTGTCGTTCTTGCCGATGATCGCCGCGGTAACCTGAATGCCGCCGGTGCCCCAGCCGAACGGCAACGGCATTTCACGCGACGCGAACGGCACCTGATAGCCGGGCACGGCCACCGCCTTGAGCAACGCGCGGCGCAGCATGCGCTTCGTTTGTTCGTCGAGGTAAGCGAAGTTGTAGCCGTGCGCGGCGCCGTCGTATGACGCTGTTGAGAGGGATAGGTCGGGCGCATTCATGCGGCTTGCTCCTGATCGTTGACTTCGTCCATGCCTTCACAGCGACCGTGCGCGCCGTGCTGCGCTCGCAGGCGTCGCACGAGTTCCAGCTCCGATTGAAAGTCGACGTAGTGCGGCAATTTCAGATGCTGAACGAAGCCGGACGCCTCGACGTTATCGCTATGCGAGAGCATGAATTCGATATCTTGCGTCGGCGAGCCGAGCGTTTCGCCAAGTTCTTCGGCACGCAGCGCGCGATCCACCAGCGCCATTGCCATCGCCTTGCGCTCCGAGTGGCCGAACGCGAGACCGTAGCCTTGCGTGAACGTGGGCGGCACCTCGCCGCTCCCGGCAAACTGATTGATCATCTGGCATTCGGTGATGTCGATGTCGCCGATTTCGACCGCTTCGCCCAGTTCGTCGAGTTCCATTTCAACGGCGATCGTGCCGAAGCGTATCTCGCCCGCAAACGGATGCGAGTTCGCGTAACCGCGTTGCGTTGCATAACCCATCGCAAGCAGGAAGCCTTCATCGCCGCGCGCGAGATTCTGCAAGCGCGTGGCGCGGCTCGCGGGAAAGGCGAGCGGCTCACGCGTCAGATCGCAGGGCTCCGGTGCATCCGGCGTGGAGCGTTCCTGTTCGATCAGGCCTTCCTTGTCGAGCAGCGTGACGACGCGCGGCATCGCTTCGGTTTCGGGCGGCGCTGCTTGCATTGAAGGCGCCGTGCTTGCAAGCGTATCGGCCGCGGCGTGGCCTTCGGCAAGCAACGCGAAATCCAGCAGACGCTGCGTGTAATCGTAAGTCGCGCCCAGCAACTGGCCGCCGGGGACGTCCTTGAACGTTGCCGAAATGCGGCGCTCCACCTGCATTGCTTCGGTATCGATCGCCTGTGTATATCCGAAACGCGGCAGCGTGGTGCGATATGCACGCAACAGGAAGATCGCTTCGACCAGATCGCCGGCGGCCTGCTTGATGGCGAGCGCGGCGAGTTCTTCATCGTAGACCGAGCCTTCGGTCATCACCCGCGCGACGGCGAGGCGCAATTGTTCGCGAATCTGCGCGACGCTGAGTTCGACGAGGCGCGTGTCGCCGCGGCGCGCTTTATCGAGCAGACGCCACGACGCTTCGATCGCGCGTTCTCCACCCTTGACGGCAACATACATCAGTTCACCTTCGCTTGAGTTGTGCGCGGCAGGCCGATCAACTCGGCACCGCGGACGAGATAGCAGTCGACGCCGCACGGAAAGAGCGGCGCGAGCGCGGCGCGTTCGCGCCAGAAATGCTCGGGCAGGCCGACGGGCGCAATGGTCTCGGTGTGCTGAATGCCGGGGCCGCTCAATACGACCGGCGTTCCGCCCGTCAACGCGTCGACGCGGATCAGCAATGTCACCGACTGCTCGGGCGCTTCCGCCGCGCCGAGTGCAAAGCGCTCGAGCGCCGGCATCGTGCTTGCGTCGTGGATATAAGCGAATGCGGCTTCCGCGGGTTCGTCGACGAGCGGCGCGCCCGTATGAAAGCGCAATGCGGAAGCCAGCGCCGTATCCGGTTGCGCGAGCCACACAGGCGTGGCGTAGTCGCACAACGCCAGCAGCGCGGCAAATGCGGCGCGCTCGGCGCGCGTGGCCCGCACTTCAGGCAAGACGTTTTCGACGACGCCCACCGTGCCAGGCCGCGACAACGCGTCGAGCAGCGTGCGGAACACCGCTTGGGTATCGTGGACGGGATCCGCGAAACCTGGCGTCAACGTTGACAATGCAATCTGCGAGTTTTCCATCATTCGCCCCGGACCATCGTGAAGAATTCGACGCGCGTGGCCGCGGCGTCCTGACGCCGCTCGGCGCGTTGGGCAGCCTGTCGCGCCGCGAACGGCTCGATCAATTGCCGATGCAATGCCGCGTGATGCTCGGGCGTTTGCAGCAGCGCATCCGCCAGCGCAGCCAGTTCGGCGCGGCGGCGGTCGCGGCCCAGATGACACGCAACGCCGACGGCCGGCGCAGCATCGCCCGAAACGCGCAAGCGCAAGGTGGCGCGCGTGACCGTGGCTTCACCGAGATTGAACGGATCGCCGCTGCCGCCGACGCGGCCGCGCACCATCGCGAGGCCGATTTCCGGTGGCCGCAGCCAGTCGTAAGAGGGAACGGCGGCGCCCTGCAACGCGCGCTCGAATGCGGCTTCGAGATCGGCGCGCGGCGTGCGGGCCAGCACGGCCATCCATGCGCGCCGCATGGCGGAGGAAGGCGAGGCGGAAGTGGCGCTCATCGAATGTCCTGTTGATCCAGCGAGTGCTCATTTGACCATCTATTCGTCTAAACGTCTAGACGTTTAGAATGGTGCTTGTCGAACGTTGTGGCGCGGGGCCGCCGTTTCATATTTCCATCACGGCTTGCGCACTACAATGCACGTCATAGCGAATATTTGAACTCAAGGGAATGACAGCACCATGACATCGAACGACAGCGCGATGCCGGGCACGACGCTCGAACGCGGCGCGGGCGTTGCCGTCTGGCGGCAGATCGAGCAGATTCTTGCCGCGGAAATCGCGGCCAGCGGTTTCGGGGAAGAAGGGCGCTTGCCGAGCGAGGGCGAACTGGCGAGGCGCTTCGACGTCAACCGGCATACCGTGCGCCGTGCAATGCTAGGTCTTGCCGCACTGGGGCTCGTCAGCGTCGAGCAGGGGCGTGGCACCTTCGTGCAACCGGGCGCCATCGACTATACGATTGGCCGCCGCACGCGGTTTACAGAAAACTTGCGTCGGCAGAATCATGCGGCGGCGGGCAAGATGTTATCGGCCGTACGTGTGAAGGCCGAGCCGAATGTCGCGAAGGCGCTCAGCCTGCGGGCCGGTGCGCCGGTCTACCGGATCGAATCGCTGCATGAATCGGACGGCGTGCCGCTCACGTTCGCGCGCAACTGGTATCCCGCCGCGCGTTTTGCCGACTTGCCGGATGTGCTGGAGCGTACCGGCAGCATCACCAGGTCGATGGCTGAATTCGGTGTGAACGATTATCTGCGCAAGTGGAGCCGTATCGGCAGCGTGCTGCCCGAGCCGGAGGTGGCGCGGCGTTTGAACATCAACCGGCAGCAGCCGGTGTTGTGGGTCGAGAACGTCGACGTGGATCTGCAAGGCACGCCGGTCAAATACGGCTTCACGCATTTTGCCGCGGACCGCGTGCAACTGCTCGTGGAGCACGACGTATGAGCGGCGCGGCATGGAGCGACGACGCGCGTTTCGCCGTGTATTACGCGCCGTCGCGTGAGTCGGCATGGTGGCGGGCCGGCTCGGCGTGGCTCGCCCGCGACGCGGAAAGCGGTGAGCGATGCGCGCCGTCGCAACCGCAAGGCTTGACGCGTCCGCTGAATGAGTTGACAGAGGCGCCGCGTCGATACGGTTGGCACGGCACGTTCGTCGCACCCTTTCGACTTGCTGACGGCGTTACGCAACGGGACGTGCTCGACGCAACGCGCGCATGGGCCGAGACGCAAAGCCCGTTCGCGTTGCCGGTGGAAGCCGCGACGCTTGGCGATTTCGTCGCGCTGCGCCCCGCCGATCCGCAAGGCGAAGCAAGCATGCGCGCCGTCGCCGGCAGCGCATTGCAAACGCTCGACGCGTTGCGCGCGAGGCCGTCCGCCGCCGATCTCGCACGCCGGCTCGCCGCGCCGTTGAGCGAACGGCAACGCGCGTTGCTGGTCGAATGGGGTTATCCGTATGTGTTCGACGAATTTCGTTTTCACATGACGCTATCCAGTTCGCTCGCCGACGCTGACGAGCGCGCGACGCTGGTTGCATGGTGGCAGGCGCAAACGCCGGTGCTTGGGCCGCTTTCAATCGACCAGGCCGCGCTCTTCGTTGAACCGGCGCCGGGCGAGCCGTTCGTGTTGTGGCAGCGCGTGCCGTTTCAGACTCGCGAGGTGAAATAACAATGCCAGGTCGTTTGTTCTATGTGATGGGCCCGTCCGGCGCGGGCAAGGATTCGTTGCTGAGCTTCGCGCGCAAGCACTTGATGGGCGAGCCGATTCTGTTCGCGCATCGCTACATCACGCGGCCGAGCGGCAACGGTGAAGAGCATGTGGCGCTGAGCGTCGAGGAATTCGCGGAGCGTTCCGTGCTCGGTCTGTTCGCACTCGAATGGTCGAGCCACTCCTTGCGTTACGGCATCGGCATCGAACTCGACGCGTGGCTCGCGCGCGGCTGCACGGTTGTCGTCAATGGGTCGCGGCAGCACGTGCAGCATACGCTGGCGCGCTATCCGCATGCGGAGGTCGTGCACGTCGATGCCGCGCCGCATATTCTCGAAGCGCGGCTCGGCGCGCGGGCGCGTGAGTCCGCGGAACAGGTCGCGGCGAGACTCGCGCGCCGCGCGCCGTTTTCGTTGCCCAATGGCGTGCGCTGCACGACGATCGACAATTCCGGCGTGCTCGAGGAAGCGGGGCATGCGCTGATCGCATTTCTCAAGTCGGAAGCCGACGTTCGATAGAGACGCACTACGCGGCCGCCGCCATGCGCTCCCTGGTCGCTTCCTGCAAACACGACACGAATTGCAGCACGGCGGGCGTGGGCAGCAGATCGCGCCGCGAAATGATGCCGAGATCGTAATTCGGCAGCGCCTCCTCGATTTGCGCGACGCGTATGCCGAGCGGCGCGACCATCTCCGCCAGCGGCCGCGTGAAGCAGCCGATCACGTCGGTTTGCGACACCAGTCCGAGCGTCACCGCGAACGAAGACGGCGCGCGCATGAGCCGCTTCGGCACCGGCAGGCCGTGTGCGTTGAACATCGCCATCATCACGCTATGCGGAAAATGATCGACGCCCACGGTGACGATCCACTCCGCGTCGAGCAGTTCGTGCAGACGCGTGACGTTCGCAAGCGGATGCCCCGCGCGCATCGCGACGACGAATTGCGTGGAGTAGAGCGGCGCTTGCTCGAACAAAACGGCGTGGCTATAGTGCTTGCCTGCTTGTTACCTGATTTGTTACCTATTTTGTTAGCCGTTTTGCCGCCTGATGCGGCGTGAATCCTGGAGCGATAGATGAGCGAAGCCGCGCGTTTTACCGAAGTGTCCGACCTGATGCCTGCCGCCGAAAGTCTGCGCGAGATTCGCCATCACATTCACCATCACCCGGAACTGGCATACGAGGAAGTGCAAACGGGCGCGCTGGTGGCCGACAAGCTCGAACAATGGGGCTGGCGGGTTACGCGCGGAGTCGGCCAGACCGGCGTGGTGGGCACGCTGAAGGTGGGCGACGGCAAGCGCAGCATCGGCATTCGCGCCGATATGGACGCGCTGCCGATCATCGAGCAAACCGGCTTGCCGTATGCGAGCGGCACGCACGGCAAGATGCACGCGTGCGGTCACGACGGCCATACGACAATGCTGCTCGGCGCCGCGCAGCATCTTGCCGCCACGCGCAATTTCTCGGGTACCGTGCATCTGTATTTCCAGCCGGCCGAGGAAAGTGGCATCGACAGCGGCGCGCTGAAGATGATCAACGACGGCCTGTTCGAGCGCTTTCCCTGCGACGCCGTGTTCGGCGTGCACAACCATCCGGGCGAACAGCCGGGCGTGCTGCTGTTCCGCAAGGGGCCGTTCATGTCGGCGGGCGACAAGGCGATCATCACGATCGAAGGCGTCGGCGGCCATGCGGCGCGTCCGCATCTGACGGTCGATCCGGTGGTGGTGGCGGCAAGCATCGTGATGGCGTTGCAGACGATCGTCGCGCGTAACGTCGATCCGTCGCAGCCGGCCGTGGTGACGGTCGGCTCGATGCATGCCGGCACGGCGAACAACGTGATTTCGAGCAGCGCGAAGCTGGAACTGAGCGTGCGTTCGTTCAGCCCGGAAATGCGCGCGCTGTTGAAAAAGCGCATCACCGAACTCGCCGAAAGCCAGGCCGCGAGCTATGGCGGCAAGGCTGTGGTGGAGTACATCGAAGGCTATCCGGTGGTGATCAATTCCGATGCCGAAACGGATTTCGCGGTGGAAGTGGCGCGCGAACTGGTCGGCGACGACAAGGTGATCGCGCAGACCGACATGCTGATGGGCAGCGAGGATTTCGCCTTCATGCTGCAGAAGCGGCCGGGCACGTTCCTGCGCATCGGCAACGGCGCGGGCGAGGACGGCTGCATGGTGCACAACCCGCATTACGACTTCAACGACCGCAATCTGCCGGTCGGCGCGGCGTTCTGGGCGCGGCTGGTGGAGCGGTTTTTGGGTCGATGAGCTGCTCGACGAGCGATCGGGCGCGCGTCGCATGGGAAGCGTGCCCGATCGCTGTCACCCGCGCCGCGCCACCATCTCCGAGACGGTTTGCGCGGCCTGCTGCAGCGGTTCCAGAAACGCCTTCACCATCTGCCTGGCCGAATTGCGCTGCGCATTGCCGCTGATATTCATCGCTGCGATCACGCGCCCCTGGCGGTTGCGAATCGGCGCGGACAGCGAAATCAAACCGCCTTCCAACTCCTGGTCGACGATCGCCCACCCCTGGCGGCGCACCTGCGCGATCAGCTTCTTCAACTCTTCTTTATCAGTGACCGTGCGCGGCGTGTGCGCGTAGAGCGGCGTCGAGCCGAGCGTCGCGTCGAGCGTTTCGTCGTCGAGCGCGGACAGCAGCACGCGGCCCATCGACGTGCAATACGCCGGCAAGCGGCTGCCGATCGACAGGTTGATGGTCATGATCTTGTGAGTCGGCACGCGCAGCACGTAGACGATCTCCGTGCGATCGAGCACGGCCGCCGAGCAGCTTTCGTGGACCTGCGCCGACAGTTCTTCCATCACCGGTTCGGCGAGATTCCAGAACGGCATCGAGGTCAGATACGCGAAGCCGAGATCGAGAATCTTCGGCGTGAGACGGAACAGGCGCCCTTCGGCTTCCACGTAACCGAGCGTTTGCAGCGTCAACAGAATGCGGCGTGCACCCGCCCGTGTGAGGCCGGTCGCGGCGGCGACGTCGGTGAGCGTCTGTTCGGGGCGCGTGGCGTCGAACGCGCGGATCACCGCGAGGCCGCGCGCGAACGACTGCACATACGAGTCGCCCGGCTTCTCCGGGGCCGGTTCGGCGCTGGCGGGAACGGCGGAAGACGGCGGCAGGGCTTTGCTCATGGGCCTTGAAAGTACGTGCGAGGAAATGCGCGCGATCATCGCGCGGATTCAGCCGGCAGTGATGCTGCGCAAAGGCGTGACGATAGCCTAAGCCTTCTGTTTCGCCAACTTTGCACGCTTTTCCTTCAAAAAACTCAGGGTTTGCATGGATGCACACTCCACCCAAAATTTGTATGATGACCCGACGACATGACAAATCGAGGCATCGATGTTCGACAAGATTCCTGCGCAGGCGTTGAGCGACACCGTCGCCCAGCAACTCCTCAAGCAGATCGACAAGGGCACGTTCGCGCGCGGCGGCAAGCTGCCGACCGAGGCCGTGCTGGCGCAGCAGTTCGGCGTGAGCCGCACGGTCATTCGCGAGGCAATTTCGCGGCTGAAGAATGAAGGCGTGGTCGAACCGCGCCAGGGCAGCGGCGTGTTCATCGCCGCGCACGGCGCGATCCGGCCGCTGCGCATCGACTACGCGGAAGCCGTCGAGCCCGGTTCGGTGGTGCAAATCCTCGCGCTGCGGCGGGCGATCGAGGCGGAAGTCGCCTCCGAGGCCGCGATGCGCCGCAGCGATGCCGACATGATGTCGATCGACGCCGCGCTCGCGAAAATCGACCAGGCGGTGGCCGAGGGCGAGGAGGGTGTCGCCGAAGACGTGGCGTTCCATCGTGCGATCGCTGCCGCAACGGGCAATCCGTACTTCCTCAAAACCCTCACGTTCCTGAATCAGTACCTCGAAGCCGGCACGGTCGTGACGCGGCGTAACGAAGCATTGCGCGAGGACTTTTCGCGTCAGGTGCGCGAAGAGCACGCGGCGATCGCCGCCGCGATCCGCGCCGGCGATCCGATGGCGGCGCGCAATGCGGCGCGCACGCACATGTACAACGCGGCGCGGCGCCTCGCTGAAGCGGGGATTTGCTGAACTGAGTGCTGAACTGAGCCGGTTTAAGCGCTGCGGGCGCATCAGCGGTTAACGAATTTTAGAGGTCAAGCATGTCCAGAAATGTCGGTGTCATCGGTCTTGGTGCAATGGGCCTGGGTGTCGCACGCTCGTTGCTGCGCGCGGGTTTTCGGGTTCACGCATGCGATCTGCGCAGCGAGATCCTGCAGGCGTTCGTCGCGGAAGGCGGCGTGGGCTGTGCGACGCCCGCCGAACTCGGCGCGCAATGCGAGGTGGTCGTCACGCTCGTCGTCAATGCCGCGCAAACCGAGGCGGTGCTGTTCGGCGAGCAGGGCGCGGTCGCGGCGATGAAGCGAGGCGCCGTGGTGATCGCGAGCGCGACGGTCGCGCCGGACTTCGCGATCGAGCTCGGCAAGCGCATCGAGGCGGCCGGTTTGCAGATGCTCGACGCGCCGGTCTCAGGCGGCTCGGCGCGCGCCGCGTCAGGCGAGATGACGATGATGACGTCCGGTCCCGACGCTGCCTATGCGGCGTGCGAGGACGTGCTGGCCGCGATGGCCGGCAAGGTGTACCGCCTCGGTTCGGCGCATGGCGCCGGCTCGAAAGTGAAGATCATCAATCAGTTGCTGGCCGGCGTGCATATCGCGGTGGCCGCCGAGGCCATGGCGCTCGGTTTGCGTGAAGGCGTCGATCCCGATGCGCTGTACGAGGTCATCACGCACAGCGCGGGCAATTCGTGGATGTTCGAGAACCGCGTGCCGCACATTCTGAAGGGTGATTACACGCCGCTGTCGGCGGTCGATATTTTCGTGAAGGATCTCGGTCTCGTGCTCGATACCGCGCGCCGTTCGAAATTCCCGCTGCCGCTGTCGGCGGCAGCGCATCAGATGTTCATGATGGCGTCGACTGCCGGTCACGGCGGCGAGGACGACTCCGCGGTGATCAAGATTTTCCCCGGCATCGACATGCCGGCGGCGAAGTAAGCACGGGAGCCGGCCATGACGTCTCCGTCCAAACGCGCGCTGCTCGGCTGCATCGCCGACGATTTCACCGGCGCCACCGATCTCGCCAACATGCTGGTGCGCGGCGGCATGCGCACGGTGCAGACCATCGGCGTGCCCGAGTCGAATGAAGCCGTCGAAGCCGACGCGCTGGTGGTCGCGCTGAAATCGCGCACGATCCCCGCCGCCGACGCGGTCGCGCAATCGCTCGCCGCGCTCGACTGGTTGCGCGCGCAGGGGTGCCGGCAGTTCTTCTTCAAATACTGCTCGACGTTCGATTCAACCGACGCGGGCAATATCGGTCCGGTGACGGATGCGCTGCTCGACGCGTTGTCCGCCGACGCGGGAACCACGGCCTTTACGATTGCTTGCCCGGCATTCCCCGAAAATGGCCGCACGATTTATCGCGGTCATCTGTTCGTCGGCGATGCGTTGTTGAACGAATCGGGCATGGAAAACCATCCGCTTACGCCGATGCGCGACGCGAACCTCGTGCGTGTGCTGCAACGGCAAACCGGATCGAAGGTCGGCCTCGTGCGTTACGACGCCGTCGCACAGGGCGTGTCGACGGTACGCGAAGCGTTCGACGCGCTGCGTGGCGACGGCGTGCGGATGGCGATTGCGGACGCGGTGTCCGACGCGGATCTGTACGTGCTCGGCGAAGCTTGCGTCGACCTCACGCTGATTACCGGCGGCTCCGGCGTCGCGCTGGGTTTGCCCGCGAATTTCCGTCGCGCCGGCTTGCTCGCGGAACAGGCCGACGCCGCGCAATTGCCGCGCGTCGAAGGATTATCGGTCGTGCTGGCCGGCAGCGCGTCCAAAGCGACCAACGCGCAAGTGGCGGCATGGCGCGAGACGCGATCCTCGTTTCGCATCGATCCGCTGGCGGTCGCGCGCGGCGAGCCGGTGGTCGAACTGGCGCTGGCGTTCGCACAAGAGCACTTCGACAAAGCGCAACCGGTGCTGATCTATGCCACCGCCACGCCCGATGAGGTCAAGGCGGTGCAGCGCGAACTCGGCGTGAACGAAGCGGGGCATCTGGTCGAAACGACGTTGGCGTCGATCGCACGCGGCTTGCATGAGCGCGGTGTGCGCAAGTTCGTGGTGGCGGGCGGTGAAACATCGGGCGCGGTGGTGCAGGCGCTCGACGTACGCACGCTGCGCATCGGCGCGCAGATCGATCCAGGCGTGCCGGCTACTGCAACGACCGGCGCCGAACCGCTCGCGCTCGCGTTGAAGTCCGGCAATTTCGGCACGACCGATTTCTTCGAAAAAGCGCTGCGTCATCTCGAAGGAGCCGCGCAATGACCCGTACTCCGGCACTCCACGTCAGCGACGAATCCAGAATCCGCGAGGAAATCTGCGTGACCGGCGCGAGTCTTTATCAACGCGGCTACACGGTGGGCACCGCCGGCAATATCAGCGCGCGTCTTCACGACGGCTGGCTGATCACGCCCACCGACGCCTGCCTCGGCCGGCTCGATCCCGCCGAGATCGCCAAGGTCGATTTCAACGGCAACGCGGTGTCCGGCGGCAAGCCGTCGAAAACGCTGGCGCTGCATCGCGGCATCTATGCGCGCAACGGCGAGGCGCGCGGCATCGTCCACACGCACTCGACGCATCTGGTCGCGTTGACGCTCGCAGGCGTATGGTGCGACACCGACGTATTGCCGCCCATCACCCCGTACTACGTGATGAAAGTGGGCCACGTCCCCCTGATTCGTTACCAACGCCCAGGCGACCCGCAAGTGGCCGAACAGATCGCCGCGCTAGCCGATACCGTTCGCGCGGTCCTGCTCGAGCGACTCGGCCCGGTGGCGTGGGAGCGCTCGGTGGCACACGCCGCTTATGCGCTAGAAGAACTCGAAGAGACCGCGCGCCTGTGGCTGATGACGAATCCGCGGCCCGCGCCGCTGGAGGAAGCAGCGCTCGAAGAACTGCGCACCGTGTTCGGCGCGCGCTGGTAAGAACCTGACATAAACAATGCCGGATGACACCGCAATGCGGTGTGCACGGCAATACATCGAAGGAGACAATGCATGAGTTCATATCAGTCCGCATCCAGCCGCCCGCTTGCAGCGGCCGTGGGGCAACCCGGCGCTGACGAAGTCGAGCGCACTTATAAGAAAGTGTTCTGGCGCATCGTGCCGTTTCTGATGCTGTGCTATGTGGTCGCGTATCTGGACCGCGTGAATGTCGGTTTCGCGAAACTGCAAATGTCGCAGGATCTCGCGTTCAGCGAGACAGTGTTCGGTCTCGGCGCCGGCGTCTTCTTTATCGGCTATTTCCTGTTCGAATTGCCGAGCAATATTCTGATGCACAAGATCGGCGCGCGAATCTGGATCGCGCGGATCATGATCACGTGGGGTTTGCTCTCGGCGCTGTTCGTGTTCGTGAAAACGCCGATGCAGTTCTATACCTTGCGCTTCCTGCTGGGCCTCGCTGAAGCGGGCTTCTATCCCGGCGTGATCCTGTACCTGACGTACTGGTTCCCATCGCATCGGCGCGCGAAGATCATTGCCGTGTTCATGTCGGCGATTCCGGTGTCGGGCATTTTCGGCAATCCGCTGTCCGGCTGGATCATGCAGCGCTTCCATAGCAGCGGCGGTTTCGCCGGCTGGCAATGGATGTTTCTGATCGAAGCGCTCCCGGCGCTCGCAATCGGTATCGCCACGATCCTGTATCTCGACAACGGCATTTCTAGCGCGAAGTGGCTGAGCGAACGTGAAAAGCGCCTGCTCACCGACGAAATCGCCGCCGCGCAACCGCAAGAGAAAACCCAGTCGCATTCGCTCGGCGCGGTGTTCCGCGATCCGCGCACGTGGTGGATGTCGCTGATTTACTTCGCGTTCGTCACCGGGCAGTATGGCCTGACGTTCTGGATGCCTACACTTGTTAAATCCACGGGCGTAACCGGCGCGTTCAATATCGGTCTGCTGAGCGCCATTCCGTTCCTGTGCGCGATCGTCGTGATGAACCTGATGGGACATAGCGCCGACAAGCGCCGCGAGCGCCGTTGGCATCTGATCGTGCCGGCGCTGTTCGGTGCGATCGGCTTTACGGTGGCGGCTTCGTTCGCAGACAATACGGTGGTGTCGATTGCGTTTCTCTCGCTCGCCGCCGCCGGTGTGCTGACCTGCGCGCCGCTGTTCTGGTCGCTGCCCACCGCGTTCATGTCGGGCGCAACCGCCGCGGCGGGGATCGCGATCATCAATTCGATCGGCAATCTTGCGGGTTTTGCGAGTCCCTACATGATCGGCTATCTGAAGGACCTCACGCACAGCACGCAAACCGGCATGTATGTGCTGGCCGGCATGCTGGTGATCGGTGCGATCGCCACGTGGCTCACGCCGGCCAGACTGGTCAATCGCTAAACCGGATCCCGCGCGCGGCGCACCAGTCATTTCGCTGCCGCGCGCCGATCCGTTTCAAAGGAGTTGCTGCCATGCCTCGCTTCGCCGCCAATCTGACAATGATGTACAACGAGCACGCTTTCCTCGACCGTTTCGCCGCCGCGGCAAGAGACGGCTTCAAGGCGGTCGAGTTTCTGTTTCCCTATGATTTCCGCGCCGGGGAACTGAAGGCGCGGCTCGAGGCGAACGGTCTGACTCAGGCCCTCTTCAATGCGCCGCCCGGCGACTGGGCCGCGGGCGAGCGCGGCATTGCCTCGCTGCCGGGCCGCGAGGACGAGTTTCGCCGCAGCGTCGATACCGCGCTCGACTACACGCGCGTGATCGGCAATCGCAATCTGCATGTGATGGCCGGTTTGATCGGCGCGGACGAATCGCGCGCCCGGCATCGCGACGTGTATCTGAAGAATCTCGCATATGCCGCGAAGGCCGCGCAAGCCGACGGCATCATGGTCGTGATCGAGCCGATCAACACGCGCGATATACCGGGCTTCTTCCTGAACCGTCAGGACGACGCGCAGGCGATTTGCGCGGAAGTGGGCGCGCCGAATCTCAAGGTGCAGTTCGACTGCTATCACTGCCAGATCGTCGAAGGCGATCTCGCGGTGAAACTCAAACGCGATATGGCGGGCATCGGCCACATTCAGATCGCGGGCGTGCCGGAGCGGCATGAGCCCGACATCGGCGAATTGAACTACCCGTACCTGTTCGATCTGATCGACTCGCTCGGCTATGACGGCTACGTCGGTTGCGAATACCGGCCGCGTGCCGGCACCTCCGCAGGCCTCGGTTGGCTCAAGCCGTATCTGCACAACGCTCGTTAAGAGAGACGAAAAACATCATGAAAGTACTGATTACCGGCGGCGCGGGTTTTCTCGGCCAGCGTCTTGCACGTGAACTGCTGGCACGCGGTTCGTTGAAGGACGCGCACGGCAAGCCGCAAACGATCACCGAACTCGTGCTGATCGACGTAGTGCGCGCAAGCGATTCCGGCGACAGCCGCGTGCGCACGGAAGTGGGCGACATCGCCGAGCGCAGTGTGCTCGAGCGCGTGATCGACGACCAGACCTCGGCGATCTTTCATCTGGCCGCGATCGTGAGCGGTCAGGCCGAAGCGGATTTCGATCTCGGCATGCGCATCAATCTGGATGCGTCGCGCTTGCTGCTCGAAACCTGCCGGCAACGCGGACACAAACCGCGCGTGCTCTTCACGAGTTCGGTGGCGGTGTATGGCGGCGAGTTGCCCGACGTCGTGCGGGACGAAACCGCGTTGAATCCGCAATCGTCGTATGGCGCGCAGAAGGCGATCGCGGAACTGTTGCTCAACGATTATGCGCGGCGTGATTTCGTCGACGGCCGCGTGGTGCGATTGCCCACCATCAGCGTGCGGCCGGGCAAGCCGAATGCGGCGGCGTCGTCGTTTGCGAGCGGCATTATCCGCGAGCCGTTGAACGGCGAGGCGGCGTTGTGTCCGGTGGCGGGCACGACGCGCTTGTGGCTGCTGTCGCCGCGCAAGGCGATCGAGAGCCTGATCGCCGGGCTTGAACTTGATGCCGATCTGCTCGGCAACCAGCGCGTGCTGAATCTGCCGGGGATCTCGGTGAGCGTCGACGAGATGGTTGCGGCGTTGCGCGAAGTCGCGGGCGAGGAGACCGCCAATCGGATCGTGTGGGAGCGCGACGCGCGCGTGGAAAAGATCGTGGGCAGTTGGCCGGGACGGTGGGATACGTCGCGCGCCGAACGTCTCGGCCTCACCGGCGAGCGCAGTTTCGCCGACGTGATCCGCAGCTATATCGCGGACGAACAGATTCAGATTCGCTGAAACACTCCGAAAAAAACACTCCGAAAAGCCTCGTGCCGGCGGCCTTCAGCGCACTTCGCCGGCGCGAGCGCGTCAATCGTCCAATCCTTTAGCGCTATGTTGTCGCAGCAGCCCCGGCCCGCACGTATTCCCTGGTGCGGGCCTGACTGCGCTTGACATGCTTTCAGCCACGCGCCTATCATCGTGGCTAGTTGTTCGATATATGACCGTGTGTTCGTATAAAGAACATTTGGCGTAACCTCAAACGCATCGTCCACCATCGTGCGCCAAGCTGATCCGACGTCACGGCTGCACTGCAGCCGATTTCCGTTGCGTTCGCCGGGCCGATACGTCGCCGCATTCCGCCGGCGCCGCCGTGCATACCCGGTAACGGCGCGGCGCACGCAGCATATCAACTGGAGACATCACATGACCGAAGCATTCCTGTGCGACGCGATTCGCACCCCCATCGGCCGCTATGCGGGTTCGCTGTCGTCGGTTCGCGCCGACGATCTGGGCGCCGTGCCGCTCAAGGCGCTGATGGAACGCAACAAGGGCGTCGACTGGAACGCGATCGACGACGTGATCTACGGCTGCGCGAATCAGGCCGGTGAAGATAACCGCAATGTCGCGCGCATGTCGCTGTTGCTGGCCGGTTTGCCGCAAGACGTGCCGGGCTCGACGGTGAACCGCCTGTGCGGTTCGGGCATGGACGCGGTCGGCATCGCCGCGCGCGCGATCAAGTCGGGCGAGGCCGCGTTGATGGTGGCGGGCGGCGTCGAAAGCATGAGTCGCGCGCCGTTCGTGATGGGCAAGGCGGCCAGCGCATTTTCGCGCCAGGCCGATATCTACGACACGACGATCGGCTGGCGTTTCGTCAATCCGTTGATGAAGCAGATGTACGGCGTCGATTCGATGCCGGAGACCGGCGAAAACGTCGCGACCGATCACGACATCAGCCGCGCCGACCAGGATGCCTTCGCGCTGCGCAGCCAGCAGAAAGCCGCGCGCGCGCAACGCGACGGCACGCTCGCGCAGGAAATCGTCGGCGTGACGATCGCGCAGAAGAAGGGTGATCCGATCACGGTGTCGCAAGACGAGCATCCGCGCGAAACCAGCCTCGAGGCGCTCGCCAAACTGAAGGGCGTGGTGCGCCCGGACGGCACGGTGACGGCGGGCAACGCATCCGGCGTGAACGACGGCGCGGCGGCGCTGTTGCTCGCCAACGAGGCAACCGCGAAGCGCTTCGGCCTCACGCCGCGCGCACGCGTGCTGGGTATCGCCACGGCCGGCGTCGCGCCGCGCGTAATGGGCATCGGCCCGGCGCCCGCCACGCAAAAACTGCTGGCGCGCCTGAACATGACCATCGACCAGTTCGACGTCATCGAGTTGAACGAAGCATTCGCCTCGCAAGGTATTGCCGTGCTACGCACGCTCGGTGTTGCCGACGACGACGCACGCGTGAACCCGAACGGCGGCGCGATCGCGCTCGGCCACCCGCTCGGCATGAGCGGCGCGCGTCTGGTGACGACCGCGATGTATCAGCTGCATCGCACGCAGGGTCGGTTTGCGCTGTGCACGATGTGTATCGGCGTCGGCCAGGGCATCGCGATCGCTATTGAACGTGTGTGATGGTTTAGGGCGTGCGTGGTTTGTTACGCAGACACGCGCACGGCGTTGTTGAACCCGTCGCGCGGCATCATTGAACAGCCCCTTCGCTCATGCGACGGGGCTGTTTTATTTTGTGCGGCGCAGGGATTCGCGGGCTTAACGAATTTATGCTTAATTCCTGCTAAAGACGCTCTTCAATTGCAATCCGACTAAACGAGACTTAAATTGCTGATTCAACGGCCATGCAATACGTTTTTGAATGCTGGCTGCATTTCTAGCATGTCGCCAGATGCCTTTTTCAGGAAAGCCGCAATATTATTGCAAATGGATAAAACCCTGTGGAAATGCCGCACTGCGGCACTTTTCATCGTTGCACGATGAATGGAAAATAACAATTTAAGGAATTGAAGCTTCTTGTAAGACATGTACAATCATTGCGCCTGCCGTTCTAATAAGTGTCCTCCTGCGAGGCGCGTATTCATGGCGTTGTAAATCGGCATTCCGGGATCACGGATCGCCGTCGCGCCAGATCGAACAGATTTTTCAAGGAGAGCGTAAATGAAAGTAGCGACGATTGCAGCAACGTTGATGGTAGCGGCGGTCGCGGCGGCTCAGCCGGCGTGGGCGCAAGATGCGATGGCCAGCGCTGCGCAAGGCATCGTCAGCGCCGTCGAGCCGGTGCACATGAAGGCGCAGATCGTCGGCATCGATCCGGGCAGCCGCACGGTCACGCTCAAGGGTCCGGGCGGCAACGCGGTGGTCGTGCTGGTGGGCCAGCAAGTAGCCGGTTTCGATCAGCTCAAGGTGGGTGATCGGGTGGATGTGCTCTACAAGAACGCGCTGCTCGTGAAGGCCGACAAGGTCACCGGCAAGGAGAAGGGCATTCGCGAGCGTGTCGATACGCAGGTGTATGCGCCGGCCTCGGGTGGTTTTGAATCGGCGCGTCAGATCGAAGTGCTCGCCACCGTGCAGAAGATCAATCAGAAGAAGCGTCTCGTCACGCTGCGCGGCGCATACCAGACGCAAACGCTCGAAGTCGGTCCGGATGTCAATCTGAAGGACATCAAGGTCGGCGATACGATACACGCGGTATTCGTTTCGGCTGCGGCCGTGCAGGTGACGCCGCAACAAGCTGCGCAGTAAGGCGCGTCAATACGCGGTACGCAAGCAGGCGGCGGCGCGCGCTCCAGTGCGAGTCCTCTCGCCCCGCAGCCTGCAACAATCTATGTCGTGATATGTCACGGTGCGTTCGAGTTGCCCGCAAACCCTTGTCCGGCGGGCTTCTCTCGTGGTGACATAAAGCGACATATCTTCGTTGCTGATTAACCCGGCGCGTCCTTCTATAGTCCGTTCATCGCCACGCTGCAGTAACAGAAGTGGCCCGAAACCTGGAAGGACATGCCATGAGAACCCATTCGTTCGTCGTCCCGGCCGCCGCTGTCTCATCTGCGTCGCTCACGGCCACTTCAATAGCACGCGGCGCGTTGCGCAAACTCGTGCTGACCGCAACCGTCGCCGCGCTCGGCCTCGGCAGCGCGTCGGCTTTCGCGTGGTCGCAGCACGGCACCGCCTACACCTCGCGTGGCACCTACAACGGCGCGCGCTACGACTCGTGCGGCGGCGGCAGCTGTTCGCATGCGGGCGGCGTCGTCGGCCCTTATGGCGGTCTCGCCACCAACACCGGCACCGTGACGCGCAACGCGCCGGGTCAGTTTTCGAACTCGGGCACGGCGACGGGACGCTACGGCAACTCCGTGCAGCACGCAGGCGACACCAACTGCGCCGGCGGCACGTGCTCGCATACCGGCACGCTGACCGGACCGGACGGCAAAACGGCGACCACGTCGGGCGACGTGACGAAGAACGCACCGGGGCAGTATTCGTCGTCCGGGTCGATCACGGGCTCGAACGGCAACACGGTCGGCCATTCGGCGTCGACTAACTGTGCCGGCGCTTCATGCTCGCGTTCGGGCACAGTGACCGGCTCGAATGGCGGCACGGTCAATCACGCGGGCACCGCGACGCGTGTTGCTCCCGGCGTCGTGACGACATCGACGAGCGCGACAGGTACGCACGGCAACACGGTGACGACGAACGGCACGGTTGTTACTACCGGGGTTGTCACGACGGGCGGCGCGACGGTGGTGGTTGCGCCGAAGCCGGTTGTCGTCGCGGCACCGGTCGTAGTCCCGCCGCCGGTCGTATATGTGGCGCCGCGTCCGGTTGTCTACGCACCGCCGCCTGCCGTGTATGTCGCGCCGCGCGTCGTCTACGTCGCGCCGGTGCCGCGCCCCGCAGTGTGGGTGCCGGGTCACTGGGTCGGGAATATGTGGGTGCCCGCGCATTGGGCATGACGAGCGAAGAGAAGCAGCACGTAGCTTCTCCGTGTTGACGCCGCTCAGTTCAACGAAGGCGTCTCGCTGAAACGCCGTCACACGCCGAAGCCCGCCGACCGAGCGGGCTTCGGCGTCTGATGATCAGGCATCCAGATGAATCTGCAATCCCGACGAGCTATAGAGCGCGGTGGCCTTGAACCCGTCGACCGTGACGGTCGAGAAGCGGCCCTGCAGTCCGTTGCAATCGATCAGAGCGATCGTGTCGCCAACCTTCGGCGTGTAGCCGGCAGCGAATTTCACATGCAGCGTGCCGCCGACAATCGACGTCTGCCCGCCGACTGCAAGCCGTCCCTGATCGCCCGCACCGCGATCGATCTCGAGCGTGCCGGCCGCCAGTTGCGTGTATTTGCCGCCAATCTTCGCGCGCGACGTTGCGTTCACGGCCACGGTGCCGCCGTTCACATACACGTCGCCCGTGCCGAATGCGTTCGTCGAACCGGCCACGAGCATACCGCCCTGTACCTGAGTGCCGCCGCCATACGTATTCGAGCCCGCGAGCGTGAGCGAACCCGTGCCGTTGAAGGTCAGCTTGCCGGCGCCGGAGATGTCGTTGCGCCACGTGTCGGCCGCGTTGAAGCCGCCTTGCGCTGCGTCCATCGACACGACGACGTTGCCCGCGAACGCGCCATAGCCGTCGGCGGCGGCGAACAGATTCAGACGGCCCCAGCCTTCGGCGTCATCGAGTGCGGGGAAGCCGGACGCGAGGGCGGTCGTCTTCAACACGACGCGGCGCTGGTCGGCGCTCAGATACGGCAGGCGCGTTTCGAGCAGCGCCTCCGCGCCTTTCGGCACGACGGCGGGCGTCGTGGTCCCGGCAATCGGAGCGAAGCCGAACGTCAGGCGGCGCATGTAGTTCGCCTTGTTGGCCGCGTAATTCGCGAAGCGGTCGGTAGCCGGCGTGCCCGATCCGGCGAGCGCGCGGAACGTGGTGGCGTTCGCGCCGGTCAGCGTGTACAGCGTGTTATGCGCTTGCGTAAAGGCGGTCTGCTTGAGCGTGGCATTGTTCGGATCGACGAGGTTCGCGGCGACCACCGCTTCGGCGAGGATGCGTCCGCCGATTACGTCGAGCGGTGAATGCATACCGGCGAGAATGCGGTTCTCGCCCAGTTCGAGGCCGCGGCTCAGCATTTCCTGGTAGCGCTCGGGTAACGCGTAAGCCATCGCGAGCGCGTCACGCACGCCTTCGGCGGAATGTCCGCTCGGGAAGCCGCCATCGGTCGACGGCGTGGCGCTCTCAGCGGGCACGAGCGTCGGCGCGACGACGACACTGGTGCTCCAGCGGAACGGGCGCGCATATTTGTAGAAGCGCTTCGCGGGTTCCGTGGACCCATTGGTGCCTATCGCATTGATAAAGTCGACGACCGAGCCGAACTGCGCATTCGCGTTGCCGCCCACGCCGGTATTGTTGCCGCTGTCGTTATACAGGGTGGTGGTCGCGTTCGCCGGAATGCTCGTGATGCTGGTGGTTTGCTGCGCGGCGCTGCGCCATGCGCCGGTGAGCGGACCCATGCCGTCGGCAACGCTATAGCCCTTGCCGCGGCGGTCGTCGTAATACGCGGCCTCGGCTTGCGCGGCCGTGCGCTGCGTGGTGGCCGTGACCACATACTGGATGTTCGCGTTCAGCACGGTGGGATTCAACGCCGTGCCGTTCGGTGTGCCGTCGGTCGGCACGCCGGTCCAGGTGGAGGCCACGACGGCCGGGAAACTGCCCACGGCGGGCGCCGTGACGCCGGCGTCGACGATATCCGTCAGCGGTTGCCACAACGTGCGAAAGCCGTTGAGCACGCGCACGCCCGCGTTGGTCTCCATCGTCGCGTAGCGCGCGTCGCCGCGCTGGTTGCTGAACGCGTTGTCGACGAACGCGGCCACCGAACTTTGCACCGGCGCGCTGTCGGCAAAACCGGGATCCGCCGGCGGCGCGGGCACGGCCGCGACTGTCGCGGCCGAGCGGGTGCCGTCATCGACGCCGTCGCCGCAGGCCCCCAGCAGAAGGGCGGAACTCGAGGTGACGAGCAGCAGGCTGAATCGAAGGAATTGCGACGAATGCATGGCGGCCGTTTCCGAAAGGTTGCGCAAGAAAGCGCGCAGTCTATCGGGGCCGTATGAAGCTAACGTTACACTTACTGGCGCATTTCGAACCTTGCGGGCCGCGCGTGCGATGCGGCCTTACTGAGGCTCAACGGCTGTGGCGCGGATATCAATAAGGTGGGTTCAACTCCGCAGCCCCTGATGCGCTCAGTTGTGCCGGCTGATGAGGAGCGGCAATGCTGGCCGCGGGCGCGAATTCAAGCGCGCTTCGTGACGTGGCTCACCGCAGGTGTGTGCGCATCGGAATCACGCGCCTTTAAAAAATCCACGAACGCGCGTAACGGCGCGGGCAGGTGACGGCGCCCCGGATAGTAAAGAAAGGGCCCCGAAAAACGTTGCCACCATGGCTCGAGAATCGGCTCCAACGCTCCGCTGTCGAGATGCGGGCGAAGCATGTCCTCGAACAGATGAATCACGCCCACTCCCGCGACGGCCGTACTGATCGCCAGGTCGATCGCGGCGCCGGGGCGCACGAGCAGCGGCCCCGACGGATTCAGCTGCAGCACTTCGCCGTCGCGCTCGAAATACCAGGTCGGCGTGGCGCCTCCCGCGAATTGGCCGCGCAAGCACGCATGAGAGAGCAGTTCGCGCGGGTGCCCGGGCCGGCCGTGCGCGTCGAGATAGCTCGGCGCCGCGGCCGTGGCGAAGCGCTGCACACGCGGTCCGATCGGGACGGCGATCATGTCCTGTTCGAGCCGTTCGTCATAGCGAATGCCGGCGTCGCAGCCGATCGAGAGTACGTCGACGAAGCCGTCCTCCACCACGACCTCCACGCGGATGTCGGGATACGCTTTCAGGAACGGTGCGACGATGTCCGGCAAGACGATGCGCGCGGCGCTCGATGGAACGTTGAGCTTGAGCGTGCCGGTCGGCTTGTCCCGGAACACGTTCAGAACGTCCAGCGCGGCTTCCATTTCGCTGAACAGAGGCGTCAGCTTTTCGATGAGACGAAGGCCGGCTTCGGTTGGAGCCACACTGCGTGTGGTGCGGTTCAGGAGACGCAGGCCGAGCCTCGCCTCCAGGCGGCGCACGGCGATGCTCAGACTCGAGGCCGACACGCCGCTGCTTCGCGCGGCGTCGCGAAAGCCTCCGGCGCGGGCGACCGAAACAAAGGCGGCAAGGTCGTTCAGTTCCATGGCGATTGTGCACATTTTTAAACAACCCGTGCACGTTAAGCCGGTTTATTTAACAACGCAACCTCGCCATACTGCTGCTCAATCATTCATCAAGGAGAGTGCCATGTCGAATTCCACTTTCACCAGCACGTTTTCGCTTGCCGGCCGGCCCGTGTGGCGCATGGGATACGGCGCGATGCAACTTGCCGGGCCCGGCGTGTTCGGCCCGCCGAAGGATCGTGACGCGGCCCTCGCGGTACTGCGCGAAGCCGTGGCGTCGGGCGTCGATCACATCGATACGAGCGACTTTTACGGGCCGCACATCACTAACCAGTTGATTCGCGAAGCGCTGCATCCTTATCCGGAGAACCTGACGATCGTGACCAAGGTCGGCGCGGTGCGTGACAGCAATGGCGGGTGGCTGCCGGCGTCCGAGCCGCAAGACATCGAGCGTGGGGTGCACGACAACCTGCGCAACCTCGGCCTCGACGTGCTCGAAGTCGTCAACATGCGAATCATGGGCAGCGTGCACGCTCCCGCCGAAGGCTCGATCGAAAAGCAGGTCACGGCTCTCGCCGAGCTTCAACAGCGGGGACTCGTCCGCCACATCGGCTTGAGCAACGTGACCACGGCGCAGATCGCCGAGGCTCGGGGCATCGCGGAGATCGTCTGCGTGCAGAACCATTACAACCTGGTTCATCGCGAAGACGACGCGCTGATCGACGAACTGGGGGGCAAGGGGATCGCTTACGTGCCGTTTTTCCCGCTTGGCGGCTTTACGCCGATTCAATCGTCGGCGCTGTCCGGCATCGCCCAAACGATCGGCGCCACGCCGATGCAGGTCGCGCTTGCATGGCTTCTGCATCGCGCGCCCAACATTCTGCTGATTCCAGGCACCTCATCGCTCGAGCATTTGCGTGAGAACATGCAGGCGGCGCGATTGAGTTTGACCGATGAGGTGCGTGCGGAACTCAATGCGATCGGCAAGGCGAACGACAAAGCGTGATCGCGCCGCGCGAAGTCTGGCGGACACTCATAGCTGCGTCACGCCAAACTACCCAGGCGTTACCGCCATTGCGGCAGGAATCACTTGGCGGCGCCTGGGTTTTCCCGCTTGCGAATGGTAAATTGAGCCGCGCGCAATCGGGAGACGATGTCTATGGCGACGGACTCAAACCAGTCGGGCGATGCGTTTCCCGCATTGACGAGTATCCGGTTTATTGCCGCATTCGCGGTCGTCATCTCTCACTACTCGGAAAATAACCTGCTGCCGTTGCCGTCGGCGATATTCGATTTCATCGACGGCGGCCGCTCGGCGGTGTCGTTGTTCTTTGTGCTGTCCGGCTTCATTCTCACTTTCACCTATCGCGACAAACTTGCGCACGGCGGCGTGCGGACTTTCTACGAGGCTCGTATCGCTCGGATTTATCCGACGATCCTGCTCGGTCTGCTGCTGTGCGTTCCCGTGGTGGCCTACCTTCTTCATACCGGCGACGCGTCCCTCATGCTGAAGTGGTATGCAATCAAGGACGCGGTCTATTCGGCGCTGGGTATTAGCCTCGTGTGTCAGTTGTTGCTGCTCAATGGCTGGTTTCCTTTTTCGGCGATCAAGCAGCCATGGAATGGGCCATCCGACAGCGTCTCCTGCGAGGTGTTCTTTTATCTGTTGTTCCCGTTTCTTCTGCGCCGGATGACGCGTATGGGCGCGGCCCGAATCGCGCTTGTCTGCATCGCGCTGTGGCTTGCAACGGGAGTGTGGATCGCACTTCTGAATACCTACATGCCGGTCTCACGCAGCGGTGCCATGATCTATTCGATGCCGCTGTCGCGGCTCTCGGAGTTTGTCATGGGTATCGCTTCGGCCATCTGCTACCTGCGTCTTCGGGCGCGCGGCACGTCGCAGCACGTTAGGGGCATGGCGCTGATCGGCGTGGCGCTGACTGTTCTCGTGGGGCTCGGCGTGTGGCGGCCGGTGGCGCCGTCATTCTTTCTGGACGCGCCGTTTTTTGCCGCGCTGATACTCGGCCTCGCGTTACTGGAGCGGCCTGTCGTGGGCGTGTTGAACTGGCGGCCGCTCGTGCTGCTGGGCGAGGCGAGCTATTCGCTTTACCTCACTCACATGCCGCTCGCGCTCTGGTCGCTGATGCTTGGATTCGGACCATTGAACGGCTGGATGGTGATCGTCTTCTGCATCGTGGCGAGTCTGCTCTGCTTCAAATTCTACGAAGAACCGATGCGCAGGCGCCTCAAGGCGCGCTTCGCCGGCGTGACGACGCGGCTTGCCGTCGGCGAACCGCGTCAGCCCGTGGTTTGACCTTGGCGCACGATCGGTTGGCAAGCAATGCTCGGCGCGATGGCGGATCGCTTGCCGCCCCGCGCTAACGCCTGTATCGCAATGCGTCGATCAGCACAGCCAGAGCTCGCGAAGACTGACGGCGGCTCGGGTAATACAGGTGATATCCGGGAAAAGTCGGCCACCAGTCCTTGAGAACGGCTTTGAGCCGCCCCTCGGCAATATACGGGCGGGCCAGTTCCTCGGGGAGATACGCAAGGCCGCAGCCGGCCAGCGCCGCAGTGAGCATCTGGTGGGTTCCGTTGAACACCAGTTGCCCTTCAACGCGCACCTTCACCTGGTGGCCTGCTTTTTCGAACTCCCAGGCGTATAGCCCGCCGTGGGTCGGCAGCCGCAGGTTGATGCAGTTGTGGCTTGTCAGATCCTGGGGCGTTTTCGGCCGCGGCCGCCTGGCGAAGCAGGACGGCGCGCCGACGACCGCCATGCGCAAGTCCGGCGCAATGCGTACCGCGATCATGTCCTTGGCCACCTGATCCCCGAGACGCACGCCCACGTCGTACCGTTGAGCGACGATGTCGGTCAGGCCGAAGTCGACGATCATTTCCACCTTGATGTCCGGATACTCGGGCAGCAGCCGCGCAAGTTTCGGTTGAAGGATCGTGCTTGCCGCGTGTTCGTCTGTCGTAATGCGAATCGTGCCGGCGGGCTTGTCGCGAAGCTCGCCTAGCGCCGCGATTTCCTCGTCGATTTCATCGAGCCGCGGGCCCACGGTTGCCAACAGCCGTTCGCCGGCCGGAGTGGGCGAGACGCTGCGCGTCGTTCGAGTGAGCAGACGTATGCCCAATCTCGACTCCAGGCCGCGAATCGTATGGCTGAGCGCCGATGGCGACACGCCCAGCTTCGCGGCCGCCCTGGTGAAGCTGCATTCGCGTGCGACCGCGAGGAATGCAAGCAGATCGTTGAGGTTGTCGCGCGCCATTCATGAATCTCGCTCATCGGTGTTTGCCGATTCTACAGTCTAGTCACCGAGTGGCGCAGCTAGTAAATTTGCCGCTGTAGGCGATTGAACGCACGGAATGCAGATCACGTGCGATGGATCGCAGCCCTGAACTGAATGGGAGACTATCCGATGGCTAATGAGCCGACAGTTGAACCCACCGCCGCGCGCAAGGCGTTCGGCGATCTCGCGCCCGCGCTCGCGGATTACACCGACACGGTTCTGTTCGGCGACGTCTGGCAACGTCCGGGGCTCTCGCCGCGCGACCGCAGTCTGATTACCGTTGCGAGCCTCGTCGCGCTTTATCGCGGCAACGAGCTGCCGTTTCATATCGGCAAGGCGCTCGACAACGGTATCTCTCGCGACGAGTTGATCGAGTTGATCACACACCTCGCGTTCTACTCGGGCTGGCCGACGGCCAGCACGGCGCTTTCGATCGCGAGGCAGGTTTTCGAGGGCCGCGACGCTTGACCTGATGATTGAGATCATAGAGCAATGTTTGTCACGCGCAGACTGAACGGAGAATGAAGCAATGGATTATCGATATCTGGGCCGCAGTGCCCTCAAGGTTTCGCCGCTGTGTCTCGGCGCAATGATGTTCGGCGGTGAAACCGACGAGGCGAGCTCGAAGCGCATCATCGACAAGGCGTACGACCAGGGCGTCAATTTCATCGACACGGCGGACGTGTATCACGCCGGCCGTTCGGAGGAAATCGTCGGGCGTGCCATTGCGGATCGCCGGGACAACTGGGTGGTCGCCACCAAGTTCGGCTTTCCGAGCGCGCCAGGGCCGAACGAACAAGGCCAGTCGCGCAAGTGGATCATGCAGTCCGTGGAAGCGAGCCTGAAGCGGCTCGGCACCGACTACATCGATATCCTGTACTTTCACCGGGCGCTTGCCGATGCGCCGCTGGAAGAGGGCGTGCGCGCGATAGGCGATCTGATCCGCCAGGGCAAGATTCGCTATTTCGGCGTATCGAATTTTCGCGGTTGGCGCATTGCTGAAATCGCGCGTCTCGCCGATGAACTCGGCATCGATCGTCCGGTCGCAAGCGAGCCGCTTTACAACCTCGTCGACCGGACGGCGGAAGTCGAGCAGTTGCCGGCCGCTCATCATTACGGTCTGGGTGTCGTGTCGTATAGCCCGCTCGCGCGCGGCGTACTCAGCGGCAAATACGCGGTGGATGCGCCGCCGCCCGCCGACTCGCGCGCGGGCCGTGGCGACAAGCGGATCCAGCAGACGGAGTGGCGGCCCGAGTCGCTAAAGATCGCGCGAACGATCGCGGAGCATGCAGCGAAGCGCGGCACGACGTCGATTGCGTTCGCTCTTGCGTGGGTGCTCAAGAACCGGCTCGTCAGCAGCATCATTGCCGGTCCGCGCACCGAAGCGCAGTGGGACAGTTACGTGGACGCATTGAAGCTGCGACTCGGACCGGACGACGAGACGCTGGTGGATAGTCTCGTTGCGCCCGGCCATGCTTCGACGCCGGGTTATACGGACCCGGGTTATCCGATCGAAGGGCGTCGCGTTGGCTGAAAACGTAGCGTGTGTCGCGGTCTCACACTGAGGCCGCAATGTGTTCCCGCAGCCATTGATGAGCCGGGTCGCGATGCGAGCGCTCATGCCATAGCATTGCCATCTCATAGCCCGGCACCTCCACGGGCGGCTCGACAGTTCGCAGCACGCCGGTGTCGCGCACCAGCCGCGCGGGCACCATCGCCACGAGATCCGTGCTCGCCAGCGCGGACATCACGAACAGGAAGTGCGGAACGGACAGCACGACCTTGCGTGCGAGGCCGGCCTTAGCGAGCACTTCGTCCGTGATGCCGATAAAGCCGCCGCCATCCGGCGAGACGATCACGTGCTCCAGCTTGCAGAACTGCGCAAGCGTCGGCCGGCGCTTCAAGCGCGGGTGGCCGGCGCGGCCTGCCAGAACATACCGCTCCGCGAAGAGCACCCGCCGGCGCAGTCCGGCGGGCGCCCCTTCGCTCGTGTGGAATGCCAGATCGACCTCTCCCTGCTCCGCTTGCCTCGCGATGCGCGGCGGGGCAGCTTCGACGACCGCGAGACGGGTGCCGGGCGCCGCCGCGCGCAAGCCGGCCAAGGCGGGCAGGATGATCGTCGATTCCGCGTAGTCGGTAGCGGCGACGCGCCACGTGTGGGTCGCTTCGGCTGGATCGAAAGGCCTGGCCGGCGCCACCGCGCGTTCGAGCGCCTCGAGCGCTTGCCGCAAGGGTTCGCGCAGGGCCTCGGCCCGCGCCGTGGGCCGCATTCCGCGCGGTCCCGGCAGCAGCAGCGGGTCCCCGAGGACATCCCGCAGTTTGGCCAGATGCACGCTGACCGACGGCTGCGAGAAGTTCAAACGTTCCGCCGCGCGGGTCACGTTGTGCTCCGACAGCAACACGTCGAGCGTGACCAGCAGGTTGAGGTCGAGCCTTCTGAGATTATTCATCGTAATACCTGCAATATGGGTAATTCATTTCCAATATACCGGAGCCGGGTCTATCTTGTTCGCTTCTCACCACGATTAGCAATAAAGGCCAGGTCATGAATGTTCTTATCGTCTACGCCCACCCCGAACCCAAATCGTTGAATGGTTCTCTCAAGGACTTTTCGGTCAAACGTCTCGAGAGCGCCGGGCACGTCGTGCAGGTATCCGATTTGTACGCGATGAAGTGGAAAGCGTCGCTCGATGTGGACGATTTCCTCGACAGGCAAGCCGGCGCACGCTTCGATCCATCCCTCGACTCGAAGCATGCGTTCGAGAATGGTTCGCAGAGTCAGGACATCGCGCTCGAACAGGAAAAGCTCAGATGGGCCGATGCCGTCATCCTGCAGTTTCCGCTATGGTGGTTTTCAATGCCGGCGATTCTCAAGGGCTGGGTGGAGCGCGTTTATGCGTATGGCTTCGCGTATGGAGTAGGGGAGCACTCGGATACGCGCTGGGGCGAACGCTATGGCGAAGGCACGCTGGCAGGAAAGCGCGCGATGCTGGTGGTCACGACGGGCGGATGGGAGTCGCATTACGGTCCGCGCGGCATCAACGGCCCGATCGACGACGTGTTGTTCCCCATTCAGCACGGCATTCTGTATTACCCCGGCTTCGACGTGTTGCCGCCGTTCGTGATCTATCGGACGAGCCGGATCGACGAAGCGAAGTACCCCGAAGTACGCGACGCACTCGGCGAGCGTCTGGACAAGCTTTGGACGACTGCGCCGATACCTTTCCGGCCGCAGAATGGCGGTGCGTACAAGATTCCGGCGCTTACGCTGCGAGACGATATTGCGCCGGGTCAGACCGGCTTTGCGGCGCACGTCGCCTAGAGGTGTCGCAAGCGCGGTCTCGTTCACATGCCGCGCGCGGCGCACTGCGATGCGTCGCGCGATCCTTCATTGCACCAAGCTGACGAGACCGTATGGTTCGTTGAAATTTGGTTGTAAGTCGCCGTTGCTAGAGTCGTCCCCAGATTTTGCCGCCGTATGCCGGACCGTGTTCTTCGGACATCGAGAAAGGGGAGAGCGACAAACCATGAATATAGCGCGTGCGTGCTGGCTCATTCTGACGCTGCTTGCCGCGGCACCTGCATGGGCGTTTCAGTCGAGGGTCGTCACCATTCCCAGCGCGGCGATGCATAGGTCGTTCGAGGCGACCGTCGTGCTGCCCGATCAATACAGGCACGGCAACACGGCCGGCCGTTTTCCCGTTGTCTATCTGTTGCACGGCTCAGGCGGCGATTACACCGACTGGACCGCGAATTCGCGGATCGGCAAACTGGCCGACCGCTATCACGTGATCCTCGTGATGCCCGACGGCGGCCACGAGAGCTGGTACATCGATAGTCCCGTCGATCCGCGCAGCCGTTACGAGACCTATGTGCAGCGGAGCGGTGGACCCGCGTGGCTGCGAGGATGAACCCGGCATCGAGCAGGTGTTCGGCGATCCGGCCCGTCATGCGGACTTCTGGAACAACGAGGCTATCGTCGAGAATGCCCGCAGTTTGGGAAACGCGCACATTGCGCTGACGATCGATTGCGGGGTGAACGACTCACTGGTTCAATCGAATCGCATGCTGCACGAGCGGCTAGTCGAGCTCGGCGTGCCGCACGATTATGCGGAGCGGCCCGGCGGTCATACGTGGAAGTATTGGGCGAACGCGGTGCGGTACCAGGTGTTGTTCTTTGCCGGGGCGTTCAAGCGCAATGGGAGCCTCGCGGGAAATGCGCCGTTGCGTGCGCTCGAGCTGGGGTAGTCGCTAGCCGTCGACGGCTAGCGGCCATGGCATTCAATCCAATGCGCCGCATCAATCGATGCCGTGAAACACGGCGTCGTCCGGGCCGAGATATACCGGCGGGCGCCACGCTGCGTCGCGCATCGAATGCTGAACCAGCTTTTCGACGCCCAGCAGCACCGCGAAAATCGCCATCCGCACCGGAATGCCGTTATCCGTTTGGCGGAAAATCGCCAGCCGCGAATCGTGATTCAGGTCCACGCTCAGATCGTTCGCGCCTGGCCGGCTGTCACGCGGCAGCGGGTGCATGATCAGCGTATCGGTGCCGCACACGCTATCCACCAGTGCCTGATTGATCTGGAAATCGGGCGTGTAGCCCTCGAACGATTCGTCGCTAAAGCGCTCTTTCTGAATGCGCGTGGCGTACACCACGTCGGCGCCGCGCAAGCCGTTGGGCAGATCGCTGGTCTGCTCGATCACATGGCCGTTGCGCGAAATCTGCTCGATGATGTAGCCCGGCATTTCAAGCATGGGCGGCGAGATCAGCGTGAATTTGATGCCGCGATACAGCGCCAGCAGTTTGACCAGCGAGTGCACGGTGCGCCCGTATTTCAGGTCGCCGACGAGCGCGATATGCGCGCCGTCGACGATCTTGCCCAGCCGCGAGAACTCGCGCTGGATGGTGTACAGATCGAGCAGCGCCTGGCTCGGGTGTTCGCCGGGGCCGTCGCCGCCGTTGATCACCGGCACGTTGGTGGCGCGCGCGAATTCGGCCACCGAGCCTTGTTCAGGATGACGGATCACCAGCGCGTCCACGTAGCCGCTCATCACGCGGCTCGTGTCGTAGATCGACTCGCCTTTGGCCATCGACGAAAACGTGAAGCCGGTGGTGTCGCACACCGAGCCGCCCAGCCGGCAGAACGCCGCGCCGAAGCTCACGCGGGTGCGCGTGCTGGCCTCGAAGAACAGGTTGCCGAGCACCGCGCCTTCGAGAACGCGGGAGATTTTCCGGCGCCGCGCGATCGGCTGCATGATGTCGGCCACGCGAAACAGCGCTTCCACCGAGTCGCGCGAGAACTGATCGACCGACAGCAACTGCGGTTTGCCCTCGAACAGCATCTGGCTCGCGAGCGACTGCGAGTCTACGCTTTGCGTATATTTTTCGCCCGGCTCGCCATGCACAACGATTTCCGACACGAAGCGCTCGACGATCTCCGGCATGGCCCGCGATTCCTGCGAGTCGTCCGGCAGCAGCCACGTATCGAGCGCCCGGCGCGATACGCCGATACGGCCGGCGAAGGTGTCGCGGGTCATGTTCAGGCGACGCATCGCATCGCGTAGGAAGGCTTGTTGCGGGACGCTCATGCGGGCACCTGTCGGAAGGAAGGGAGTGTACGGGCGATATACGCGTTGCGTATATTAGTTTCCCTGCGGCAGAAGTCAAGCAATTTTGCGACAAGCTTTGCCAGGCGGCGCCGGACGCGGTTACACTGCGTTTCATGCATTCCGGCCAAACGCTCCGACCCCGCCCGTCAACCGCCGCACGCCTCGCTTTCGCGAGCGTCGCCGTTGCACGCGCGCGCAGCATGAACGTTAGCGCCAAAGCCAAAAAACAGCCGCTCATCTGACCGGAGCACGCTGTTCCGTCAGATGTGCGACGGAACAGCCGGTCAACGCCCGCCTGCGGCATTTCCTGTCTTACCTCCCTCGCACCGCTGTACGGAATCGATACGGTCGTCATCGAGGTAAGGACATGTCTATTTTTTCGGGTATCTGGGTTCCGCTCATCACGCCTTTCGCCGACGGTGAAGTCGATCACGCCGCGTTGCGCGCGCTGGTGCGCCGTTATGCCGACGCGGGCATCGCCGGGCTGGTCGCGCTTGGGACGACCGGCGAGCCGGCCGCGCTCGACGCCGCCGAACAGGACGCCGTGCTGGCGACGATTCTCGGCGAAGCGAACGCCGCCGCCCGTGGCGCAGGCGATGCGCAGGCGCTGCCCGTGCTGGTCGGCGTATCGGGCAATCACATGGCGAGCATGCGCGAGCGCATCGAGCAACTGAACCCGCTGCCGATTGCCGGCGTGCTGATGGCCGCGCCGTATTACATCCGGCCTTCGCAAGCCGGCATCGTCGGCCATTTCACGGCGCTTGCCGATGCGAGCGAGAAGCCGGTCGTGTTGTACGACATTCCGTATCGAACCGGCGTGCGGCTGGAACTCGACACGCTGCTGACGCTCGCCGCGCATCCGCGGATTCTGGCCATCAAGGATTGCGCCGGCTCGCTCGACACCACGCTCGCGCTGATTCGCGACGGTCGCTTGCAGGTGCTCACCGGCGAAGACATGAATATCTTCAACACCTTGTGTCTGGGCGGCAGCGGGGCGATCGCGGCGTCGGCGCATCTGCGTCCCGAGCGTTTTGTCGCGTTGTATCGCGCGCTCGCGGCGGGCCGGCTCGATGAAGGGCGGCGCATTTTTCACTCGCTCGCGCCGCTGATCCAGGCGCTGTTCGCGGAACCGAATCCGGCGCCGGTGAAGGCGCTGCTGGCCGCGCAAGGGCTGATACGCGACGAACTGCGCATGCCGATGACGCGCGCCAGCGCTGCGCTGGTCGAGCGGCTGCGCGTATTGGAACGACAGGATACGCGAGAGCTGGAGGGAGTTTTCACATCGGTTTGAAAGACATTTCCATGTGCTTGCCTTGCATCGGTGCAGGTCGGGACTATTCTGAGATGATGCTTCGTGATGCCAGGTGATAATCGTCACACTTTCTTCACGATCCCCACCGGGTTGCGTCCGGTGCAAGCCTTATGCAGTTATCTCTGTTAGTTCCGTTTGCCGATGTCCTGTCCCATTTCAAAGTGCTGAATTCGCGTCACCTCCGCCGCGCACGGCTTGCTTCACCGTGCGCGGGGAGCTGCTGATGTCGTCGATGCTTTTTGCCGGCAGCCGTCTCAGCAGCGGCTCGGTCAGCTTCGTCACACGCCGTACCGCGGTCATCATCGCCGGGGGCGCGGCCATCGGCACGGCGGCGCTGGCGCTCGCCGTCGGCATCGCGATCGGCATGCACTGGCCGGCGCATGACGCACCCGGCCAGCAGGCGTCAGGCCGTGTCGCGCGTGACTACGCCATCGGTGAGCTTGGCAAGCTGAACGCATCGGTGGCGCAGATCGAACCGCGCATTGCACGCCTGACGGAACAAGTCGGCGCGCTGCGTGATTTCGAGTCACGCCTGAATACGCCCCGGCCGTCGCCACGCGCGCCTGCCGGGCTGGGTGGGCCGGCTGAAGCCGACGACTCCGTCGCCGATAGCGAGGGCGGTCCTTTATTGCCGCCGCGCCGCTGCGTCGATGTGATCCCGCAACCCGACGGCCATGCCGACCCCGCGCGCACCCAGCAACAGCTGGATTGCATTTCCGCGACGCTGTCCGCGCTCGAACGGCAGAACGCCGGCCACGAGATGGCATACAACGCGTTTCCCGGCCGCATGCCCGCCGACGGCGCGCGCTTCGGCTCACCGTTCGGCAACCGCGCGGATCCGTTTACGCATCGCTTGAGCTTTCATCCCGGCCTCGATCTGGTCGCGCCCACCGGTACGCCGATTCTGGCGGCGGCGGGCGGTCGGGTGATCTTCGCCGGCGAAAAGTCGGGCTATGGGAACGCGGTCGAAATCGATCACGGCAATGGTCTCGTGACGCGCTACGGCCACGCGTCGCGCATCCTCGTGCGTGCCGGCGATCTGGTATTGCCGCGTCAGCATGTCGCCGACGTCGGTTCGACCGGCCGTTCCACGGGTCCGCATCTGCACTTCGAAGTTCTGGTCAACGGCGCGCCTGTCAATCCGTCCGCCTACCTCGCACTCTTCTCACCCCCGCGTCATGGATGAGCGGCGTTTCTCCCGCGATGCGGCGGGCCTGGCGCAGCGCGCCTATACGTTGCAGCCCGCGCGTTCGCTGGGCTTTCGCGTCATGTCGTGGGTGGCCGCGTGCATGAGCAGCGCCGTGGTCGGCGCAGCGGCCTTGATGGCCTGGCAAGCGCCGCGCGCCGGCGTGCCCGTGGACTCGTGCCACACGGCGCCGGTCCCGCCAGACGTCGTGCAGGCGGAACTCGAGCGCACGCGGCTTGCGCTGGCACAGGAAACGGCGGCGCGCGGCGCCGTGCAGAAAACCGCCGACGGCGCGGCTGCCGACGTCGCGCGTTTGACCGCCGAACTGCAGTTTCTGCAAGGCCAGAGCAAGACGAAACCCGCTGCGGCAACGGCTGCGTCAAGCCGCTGAAAACGCGCACGCAGCAACCCTGCAATCGCGCCGTCACGCAAGCGCCGAACAAACAAGCCAACCCCGGCTCGTCGCCCGGCAGCATCACGCGACGAACATTTTCATTTCCGAGAGATCGCTATGTTCAGCAAGAAAAAAACCCCGGGCATCCAGCAGTCCAAACTCGCCACCCTGATCGCTCACGACGTGCGCATCGCGGGCGACCTGCAGTTCAGCGACGGTCTGCGCATGGACGGCCACGTGAAGGGCAACGTCAGCGGCGAGCCGGGCAGTCAGACGCTGCTGGTATTGAGCGACCGCGGCTCGATCGAGGGCAACGTGCACGGTTATGACGTGGTGGTCAACGGCCGGATCGTCGGCGACGTGATTGCCGATCACTTCGTCGAGTTGCAAAGCAACGCGCATGTGACCGGCAACATCTATTACCAGCAATTGCGGATGGATTGCGGCGCGTCGGTGGATGGCAAGCTCACCAAGCGTGAAGCCGCCCACGCGCCGCCGCTGCTGGTGGCGGTGGCCGACACCTCGCGTGAGGAGCGCGAGGAGCGCAAGGCCGGCTAGGCGGCCGCGAAGCGCTTCAAACCGACCTCGGCAGCGACTGGCGTTGCGCGGCGTTGTCGGGGCCGAGATGCGGACGGCGCCGGCGGCACACTTCATAGAGCGTCGCCGCGCGGTACGGCAGGAAAAACAGCACAAGCAGCACGGCGCGCAGCACCATCGGCACCCTTGAACATCAGCGCGCTGCCGTATAGAACGCAGAACACGGCGGTGACGGCGAAGCCCGCGCGCCACGGCGCGGTTGCGCCGAACAGTTCGCGCGTGCCGGCCCAGATCAGAATGCGGCTTTGCAGCGCGAGCGTGGCCGCTATGCAGCCATGCGCGTTCGAGAGGGAGAGAAGTGCTGCGCGAACGCCGGCAGCACTTCGTCGGCCGGTCAGATCGAGCGCCGTATGCGACGCCAGCGTCGCGCCGACGAGCGAGAACGCCACCAGCCAAAAGTTGTATGAGTTCTGCATGTGAAGTCCAACCGCCGGGAGGAAGCGGTTGAACCAGTTATCGACAGTTGGCGGCGTTTGTTTAATTGATTTTCAATATGTTAGCCATTGCTGCCGGAGAACTCCGGGGCGGCGGCGACTCGCGCCAGGGAGAACCCTTCGTCCACCCAGCCGGTGATGCCGCCGATCATCAGTTTGACCGGCCGCCCCAGTTGCGCGAGACGCAGCGCGCCGCGCGCGGCGCCGTTGCAGTGCGGCCCCGCGCAGTAGGTGACGAACAGCGTGTCCCGCGGATAGCCGGCGAGCTTCGACGCCACGATCTTGCCGTGCGGCAGGTTGAGCGCGCCCGGCACGTGGCCTTGCGCGAACAGCGCGGGGCTACGCACGTCGAGCAGGACGAAGCCGGGCGTGCCGCTTGCGAGCGCCGCTTGAACGTCGGCGCAGTCGGTTTCGAATTGCAGCGACGCATGAAAATGCGCAAGCGTCGCGGCGCTATCGGCGGCGGGGATGGCGGTGACGGAGTTGAAGGTATTGGACTGTGTGGCCGGCATGACGAGATTCCGATAGAAGCGGTGAGCGATGCGCGGCTTGCCTGGCATCGCGATTCAGGAGCCTTCATTGTGGCGATGCGGCACGCGCTCGGTAAGTGGCGTAATCGTCAATCTCCGGTAACATCACGCCATGCACAATCATCTCGTCGTCGCGCTGGCTTACGACCGGCTCTGCACATTCGAATTCGGCTGCGTGACCGAGCTGTTCGCGCTCGAGCGTCCCGAGCTCGGCGTTGACTGGTATCGTTTCGCGGTCTGCGCGAGCGAACCCGGCCCGATTCGCGCGGCGGGATGCGGACGAAGTGCCGCCCGAACCGCTCCTGAAGAAGATTCGCGCCGCGTACAAACGTGGCGCGCGCCTCTGTTCGATCTGCTCCGGCGTGTTCGTGCTGGCAGCCGCGGGCGTGCTCGACGGCAAGACCGTCACGACACACTGGCGCTACGCTGAAAAATTGCAGCAACGCTATCCGCAATTGCGTGTGCAGCCGGATGCGCTTTATGTCGACGAAGGGCGGATCATCACGTCGGCGGGATCGGCGGCCGGGCTCGACATGTTGCTGCATCTGGTGCGGCGCGATCATGGCGGCGCGGTGGCGAACCGGGTCGCGCAGCGGCTCGTGGTGCCGCCGCATCGCGAAGGCGGCCAGGCGCAGTTCGTGCCGCGGCCGATGCCGCAAGACGAAAGCGGACGTCTGGCGAAACTGATGGACTGGGTGCGCAGTCATCCCGCGTTGCCGCATACGCTGCGCTCGCTGGCCGAACGGGCCGCGATGAGCCCGCGCACACTACAACGCCAGTTTCACGACGCCACCGGCATGGCGCCGTATGAATGGCTACTGCGCGAGCGCGTGGCGATCGCCCGCGAGCTGCTCGAAGCGCTCACGCCATTGCCGATGGCGCGTGTCGCGGAACTGGCCGGCTTCGGTTCGGAAGAATCGCTGCGGCGGCATTTCCGGCGTATTGCGCTGACGAGCCCCGGCGCATATCGCAAGAAGTTCGGCGTGCAGGAGCCGGTGTAGAGACGCGTCCGCTTAAAGCACGAGCGGCACGCGCATGCCGCCGCTTTAATGCCCATTGCATGGCACGCGAAAACGATTGATGCAGCCCGCCCATATGCTCACAATCCGGTAAGCGCCGCATGCCGGGCTTTGCACTGAATCGCATCATCGATCCCGTGTGTCGCCGAGTGGAAGGGGTTCGCACAATCGACGATTTTCTGTCAGCATCAAGCCCAGCGTTCGTGCCGCCCACCGTGCATACGGCCACACTAAGGGCGTCTTTCAAACGTGTTTTTGAAGCGCGTCATAGCCACCGTTTTCCCCTGCCATGAATCTGAAAACCGTCGCCGCTGTTGCCGTCGTGGTCAATGCCGCCATGGCGGCACTCATGCCCGCTCTTGCCGCGGCGCCCGCGCAGCCTGCCGATTCGCGCGCCGATCGGTATCGCCGCAACCTGCTTGCGGGCAAGGACGTGCCGTGTCGCACCAACGCGTCATGTTCGGCGTTGGGCGTCGCCGCGCTCAAAGCCGGCAATGTCAGGCAGGCGCAAACGCTCGTGGAGATGGAAGCCGCGCTTGCCGAGGCCACCGCCATGCAGGCAGCGGAAGAGAACTCGCCCAAAGCAAGCAGTTCGGCGCGCTCGCGCGTGGCGATGGCGCTCGTCCATCAGGGCGACGTGCAAGTCAGGCTGGGCGCGCTGCCCGATGCGCGCGCGTACTATAGAACCGCGGTGAGCCGCGCCGACGGCTATCCCAACGACGCGCTGCTCGGCCGCGCCGTGGCGGCCGCGCGTGAGCGCCTCGAAGCGATCTCCGGCAAGGCGGTGGTGGACGGTGTGCCCCCGAACGGCGCGCGTTTTTTGCGCTATACGTTTCTGGGCGCCTGGAACAGTATCGAGGTCAAGCCGGTGAAAGGGCGGCGTGGCGTCTACCGGGTCGACGGCGATTTCATCTATCCGACTGTCGGCGCCGACGGCCAGCCGAGCGCGAATATGGGCAACCTGTCGGCCTACGTGCGTTTCTACGACGGCGTGGCGCGTGTGCCGATGACCGACGAAAACGGCAATGCGCCGCTCGACGCCACCGCGAAGATCACCAACCTCGCGCCATACGACAAACATGACGACAAGTGCCTGCTCGAATTCCGGCTCACCGCGCCCGAGACGCTCGACGTGCTCACGCATGGTTCGGTGATGCAATGCGGTTTCGGCTTCAACGTGAGCGCCGACGGGCGTTACTATCTGATGACCGGTTCCTGAGCGCCGGCCTGCTGCCGGGCGTGCGCGGTTGCACGACTGGTTGGCCCCGCCTCGCGCACCTTCGAGCCCGGCGCCGCGCCGTTTATCATGCTGTAGTCGTGCGCGTATTGTCGTCGTTCCAAAGCGTTTCCCGCTAACAAGCTCTGAGAAAAACGCTCGCCATGCCAGATCTTCTCGATTTCCCCGTACTCGTGTTCATCGTCTCCTTCGTTACGATGTGGGTGTCGGCGCGCATCGGCGCGTCGCGGCTGCGGCGCTTCAGGAAAATCGAGGACGAGGCACGCGAGGACTTCGGCGTGATTCAGGCCGCCACGCTGACGCTGCTCGCGCTGATCATCGGTTTCACTTTTTCGATGGCGGTGGGGCGCTACGATCAACGCAAGAATTACGAGGAAGAAGAAGCGAACGCGATCGGCACCGAATACGTTCGCGCCGACCTGCTGCCCGCAGCCGACGCGGTGATCGTGCGCGGCTTGCTACGAGCGTATCTCGACGAACGCGTGCTGTTCTACGCGACGCGCGACGCCCGGCAACTCGCGAAGGCCAATGCCGAAGCCGAGCGCCTGCAACGCGCCATGTGGTCCGCGGTGAAGAACGCGGCGCTCGCGCAGCCCACGCCAGTCGCCGCGCTCACCGTTGCCGGCATGAACGACGTGCTGAACACGCAGGGCTATACGCAGGCCGCGTGGTGGAACCGCATTCCGTTCGCGGCCTGGACGCTGATGGGCCTGATGGCGGTAAGCGCGAACCTGCTCGTCGGCTACGGTGCGCGCGCGTTGAAACCGGGCGCCGGGCTCCTGCTGATCGTGCCGCTGGTGGTGTCGCTGTCGTTCGCGTTGATCGCCGATATCGACAGTCCACACGGCGGCGTGATTCGCGTGAAGCCGCTCAATCTCCATGCGCTTGCGGATTCGATCCGTCCGCGTTGAATGCTGACCGAGGCGGCGTGACGCCGCCCTTACGGGGAAACATATGCCAGATGTCGCGCAGATCATCGCCAGCTTCAACGCCGGCCGCGATCCCGAACGGCTCGCGATGAAATACAAAGCCATGCGCGGTTCGCCGTTCGTGTTTCTGCGCGGCGCCTGTCATCTGTTTTACGAACGCCTGCCGCGCGGAAAGGTGCTCGACGATGCGCCGCCGGTGTGGATCTGCGGCGACATGCATCTGGAAAATTTCGGCAGCTACAAGGCCGACAACCGCCTGATCTATTTCGACAACAACGATTTCGACGAAGCGTGCCTCGCGCCGAGTCTTTACGAACTGGTGCGCCTGTTGACGAGCGTGCTGGTCGGCGCAAGCGATCTCAAGCTAAGCCGCGCGCAGGCGCTCGCGCTTTGCCACACCGCAGTGGACGCCTATGGCGCCGCGCTCGCCTTCGGCAAATCGCGCTGGATCGAAGCGGAAACCGCGGTCGGCATGGTGCGCGATCTGTTCGACGGGCTGGCAAGCCGCACGCGCGCCGCGCATCTGGACCGGCGCACCACGCTCAAAAGCAAAGCCCGCACGCTGAAAGTGGATGGCAAGAGAGCGCTGCCGGTGAGCGACGAGCAGCGCGCCGCCGTCACGGAGTTCATGAATCAGTTCGCGGCGGGTGAGCCCAATCCCGAGTTTTATCGCATTCTCGACGTGGCGCGGCGGATTGCGGGCACCGGAAGTCTCGGCGTGGACCGCTATGTGATTCTCGTCGAAGGCAAGGGTTCGCCGGACGGCAACTATCTGATCGATCTGAAGGAGGCGCTGCCTTCCTCCGTGACGCCGCATGTGCGCACGCCGCAGCCGAATTGGCGGACCGACGCGGAGCGCGTGGTGGAAATTCAACGGCGCAATCAGGCGGTCTCGCAGGCATTCCTGCACGCAGTGGAATTCAATCAGCGATCCTATGTGTTGCGCGGCCTGCAGCCATCCGAAGACCGGGTCGCCTTGAGCGACTGGGACGGCAAGCTGCCCAGGCTCGAGGAAGTGGTCAACAGCATGGCCGAATTGAGCGCGTGGGCGCATCTGCGCAGCGGCGGTCGGCAGAAGTCGTCGATCGCCGACGAATTGATCGCGTTCGGCAATCGCCGGGACTGGCGGTTGCCGCTGATCGAACTTGCGACGCAATGCGAGGCGCAAGTAGCCGCCGACTGGAAAGCGTATAGCGACGCGTACGATCGCGGCGCGTTCGACTTGTCGGCGAAAGGCTGAGTTTCATCACGCACGCTGCTCGCTCAATGCAGCGCGCAGCATTCTGCTTGCGTGTTCATTCGCTCCCCAATGCACGGCGCATCGCGGCGCCGTGCATGCCAGCATCGCTCCAGACAAACCCTGATTGCTGCGTTGAATCCGCCGCTGCTATCGTTCGCTGGTCCTTGTGGAAGCGCTTCCACTTCGATTTCCACCAGCGCTTTCGCCTCAGTCGCAGATGAGCTTTTGCCGTACCCGGTTCAACGACTTCAGCGCAGGAGGATCCGTGGCAAACGACGCATTCGCTGTATCCGACACTCTCTCTTCCCAATCGCTCGCCGATCCCTTCACGCCGTCCGCGGACTCGTCGCTATGGCGCAAGAACTTTCTGCTTGGCGCCGCCACCGCTTCGTATCAGATCGAGGGCGCGGTGAATGAAGACGGCCGGCTGCCGTCCATCTGGGACACCTTCTCGGCGAAGCCCGGCAAAGTGCTGGCGGGCGACACCGGCGCCGTTGCCTGCGATCACTATCATCGTTGGGAAGCGGACGTCGACATGCTGGCAGGCCTGGGCCTTGAAGGCTATCGGCTCTCGATTGCGTGGCCGCGCGTGATGGACGCAGTGGGCGCGCCGAACCGCAAGGGACTCGACTTCTACAAACGCTTGCTCGGGCGCCTGAAAGAGAAGGGCATCACGACCTTCGTCACGCTGTATCACTGGGACTTGCCGCAGCATCTGGAAGACCGCGGCGGCTGGCTCAACCGCGATACCGCTTACCGTTTCGCCGATTACGCCGATCTGATGAGCCGCGAACTCGCCGGCACGGTCGACGCCTGGGCGACGCTCAACGAGCCGTGGTGCTCGGCGTATCTCGGCTACGGCAACGGTCACCACGCGCCGGGCCTTGCGAACGCGCGCTTCGCGACTCAGGCGATGCATCATCTGCTGCTCGCACACGGTCTCGCGATACCTGTACTGCGCGCCAACGATCCGGCCTCGCAAAAGGGCATTGTCGCCAATATCGGACGAGGCACGCCCAACAGCGACAGCGCCGCCGACCGGCGCGCCGCGCATCTGTTCGAAGTGCAGCACAACGCATGGATTCTCGATCCGCTGCTCGAGGGCGCGTATCCGCAAGACCTGTTCGAGTTGTGGCCGGGCACCGAGCCGCTGGTGCTCGACGGCGACATGCGAACCATTGCCGCGCCGATGGATTTTCTCGGCATCAACTATTACTTCCGCACCAATGTCGCGAGCGACGGCGCGCATGGGTTCAAGGACGTGCCGCTGGAAGGCGTCGAGCGCACGCAGATGGGCTGGGAGGTGTATCCAGACGGCTTGCGCGATCTGCTGACCGGTTTCAGGCGCATGTATCGGAACTTGCCGCCGATCTACATCACTGAAAACGGCATGGCCTCGGACGACAAGGTGATCGACGGCCGTGTGGATGACACGCAGCGCATTTCGTTCCTCAAGCGCCATCTCGCCGCGGTCGATGAAGCGATCAAGGCCGGCGTGGACATTCGCGGCTATTTTCTGTGGTCGCTGATGGACAACTTTGAATGGGCATTCGGTTACGAGCGGCGCTTCGGCGTCGTGCACGTCGATTACGCCACGCAGAAACGCACCGTCAAACGCAGCGCCGAACTGGTGTCCAGATTCCTGAAGGAGCGTAAAACACGCCTATAACACGCCTATAACAGCGGGTAGAGCCGGTTTGCATGTCGACCTGAAACACAGGCGTCAAGCCTGGCGCAACTATCTTGCATGGGACCGGAGTAAGCGCTATGGGACCAGAGTAAGCGCTAAAGCGCCAACTCTGGTCGACACGCTAACTCTGATCAACAGGAGACGGAATGAACAGCAGAAAAATGGCCGTGGCGAATGTGGTGGCGGCACTGGCGTTGTATGGCGTGGCCGCGCAGGCGGAGCCCTTGAAGGCCAACGTGATTCACTGGTGGACCTCGGGCGGCGAGTCCGCCGCGATCCGCCAGTTTGCCGATGCGTATAACAAGGCCGGCGGCCAATGGGTCGACAACGCGGTGGCCGGCGCCGACCAGGCGCGCTCCACCGCGATCAATCGCATTGTCGGCGGCGATCCACCCACGGCCGCGCAGTTCAATACGTCGAAGCAGTTTCACGACCTGATCGATCAGGGCCTGCTGAACAATGTGGACGACGTCGCCGCGAAAGAGAACTGGAACGGCGTGTTCCCGCAGTCGATCATCGACAGTATCAAGGTGAAGGGCCATTATTATGCGGCGCCCGTCGACATTCATATGCCCGCGTGGTTCTTCTACTCGAAGCCTGTGTTCCAGAAAGCCGGCATTACCGTCGAGCCGAAGAGCTATGATGAATTCATCGCCGATCTCGGCAAGCTGAAAGCCGCGGGCGTGATCCCGCTCGCATTCGGCGGCCAGCCGTGGCAGGAAAAAATCACGTTCGATGCAGTGCTGGCCGACGTCGGCGGCCCCGATCTCTATCTCAAGGTGTATCGCGATCGCGACGTGAACGCGGTGAAGTCGGATGCGTTCAAGAAGGTGCTTGCTTCCTTCAAACGCCTGCATGATTTCGTCGATCCCGGCTCGCCGGGCCGCAATTGGAACGACGCCACCGCGCTCGTGATTTCCGGCAAGGCGGGCGTGCAGATCATGGGCGACTGGGCCAAGGGCGAATTCTCGGCCGCGAAGCAGAGCGCCGGAAAAGACTTCGGCTGCTTCCCCGGCTTCGGTCCGCATTCGCCGTATCTGGTCGCGGGCGACGTATTCGTGTTTCCGAAAACGGACAACGCCAGCGCGATCAAGGCGCAAAATCTGCTTGCCACGGTGATGACCTCGCCGTCCGCGCAAGTCGCATTCAGCGCGAGAAAAGGCTCGATTCCGATTCGTCCCGACGCGGACGCGAGCAGTCTCGACATCTGCGCGAAGGAGGGCATTGCGATCATGAAAGACAAATCGCGACAGTTGCCGAATCCGGAAATGCTGCTTTCGCCCGACATGCAGGGCGCGTTGATCGACGTCGTCACGAACTTCTGGAACAAGAACCAGTCGGTCGACGATGCGCAAAAAGCGTTTGCCAGTGCGCTGAAGGGCTAGGGGCTCGCGATGCACGCGCTCAAGCTGCAACCCGCCGGTTCCAGAGCCGGAAAAAAGCCGCTGAAAAAGCGGTGGCCGGTCGCGGCGTGGCTTGCGTTGCTGCCGATGGTTGCGACCGTCGTGTTCGCGTATCTCGGCACGATGATCTGGACCGCGCGCGTATCGCTCAGCAATTCGCGCACGTTTCCATCCGGCGACTTCGCGGGTTTCACGCAATACGCGCGACTCTTCAGCAACGATCGCTGGTTGCTGTCGCTGCAAAACATCGTGATCTACGGCGCGTGCTTCATTGTCGCGTGCATGGTGATCGGTTTGCTGCTGGCGATTTTCATCGATCAGCGCGTGGTCGGCGAGGGCGCGTTGCGCACGGTGTTTCTTTATCCGTATGCGATGTCGTTCGTGGCGACCGGTCTCGTCTGGCAATGGATACTGAATCCGCAGCTCGGCGCGCAGGCCGTGTTGCACAAGCTCGGTTTCGTGCATGCGCGCTTCGACTGGATCGTCGATCAGGACTGGGTGATCTACACCATCGTCATCGCCACCGTGTGGCAGGCTTCGGGTCTGGTGATGGCGTTGTTGCTCGCGGGCTTGCGCGGCATCGACGACGAACTCTGGAAAGCCGCGCGCATCGACGGCATTCCGCGTTGGCGCGTCTATGCGAGCATCGTCGTGCCGATGCTCGGCCCTTCGATCTCCACCGCTTTCGTGCTGCTGTTCGTGATGGTCGTGAAGCTTTACGACGCGGTGGTCGCGATGACGCAAGGCGGCCCCGGCACGGCGAGCGAAGTGCCGGCAAAGTTCATCATGGACTATCTGTTCGGCCGCGCCAATATCGGCTTGGCGTCCGCGGCCTCGATCGTGTTGCTGGCGACGGTGCTGGCGATTCTCGCGCCGTTCTTCTATGCCCGCAGCCGCGCCGCGTTGCGCAAGGAGGTGTGATGAACACGCTCAGTTCGCAGCTGAAGGGCGGCACGCCAAGCCGCGCGCAGCGGCGCCGCCGTTCGGCATTCACACCGGCGCGTCTCGGCGTCTACGCGTTTCTGTTGACGGCCGCGCTGTTCTTTCTGCTGCCGCTCTACGTGATGCTCGTCACGTCGGTCAAACCGATGAGCGAGATTCGTCTCGGCAATCTGCTGGCTTTCCCTGCGCATTTCACACTCGACGCATGGGGCGCCGCCTGGCAATCCGCGTGCACCGGGCTCGATTGCAACGGCATTCAGGTCGGTTTCTGGAACTCGGTGCGCATCGTCGTGCCGAGCACGGTGTTGTCGATCGCGATCGGCGCGGTGAACGGCTATGCGCTGTCGTTCTGGCGTCCGCGCGGCGCGGGCCTGCTGTTCGGCGTGCTGCTGATGGGCGCGTTCATTCCGGTGCAGGTGATGGTGTATCCGCTCGTGCGCGTGCTGGCGAGCGTGCATCTGTTCAGTTCGCTGCCGGGCATCGTGGTGATTCACACGATCTTCGGCATGCCGGTGATGACGCTGCTGTTTCGCAACTACTACGCGTCGATTCCGCAGGAGCTGTTCAAGGCGGCGCGCGTCGACGGCGGCGGTTTCTGGCGCATTTTTCTGCAACTGATGCTGCCCATGTCCACGCCGATCATCGTCGTCGCGATCATCATGCAGGTGACCGGCATCTGGAACGACTTCATTCTCGGCCTCGTGTTCGCCGGCACGAAAAACTTGCCGATGACCGTGCAACTGAACAACATCATCAACACGACGACCGGCGAGCGGCTCTATAACGTCAACATGGCGGCGACGATTCTGACCTCCGTCGTGCCGCTCGCGGTCTACTTCATTTCGGGCCGCTGGTTTGTGCGCGGCATTGCGTCCGGCGCGGTCAAGGGATAAGGCAATGACGAACCTGGCAAATGTGACTGCGATGACCGAGGTGGCAGGCGTGGCGAACATTCCCGGTGTCGCGGACACGGCGGGCCTGACGCATCCGGTCAACGTGGCGGTGCGCAATCTGACGATCCGGTTAGGCGCGAATACCGTGATCGAGAATCTCGATCTCGACGTGCGCGCAGGCGAGTTCGTCGTGCTGCTCGGCCCCTCGGGTTGCGGCAAGTCCACCTTGCTGCACAGCATCGCGGGCCTGATCGACGCGGCGGACGGCAGCATCGAGATCGCCGGCGAGGATATGACCTGGGCCGATCCGAAAGACCGCCGCATCGCGCTGGTGTTTCAGTCGTACGCGTTGTATCCGACCATGAGCGTCGAGCGCAACCTGTCGTTCGCATTGCGCATCAACGGCACGCCGAAGGCGGAAATCGCACGGCGTGTGGCGCGTGCCTGCGAGATGCTGCAACTCGGGCCGCTGCTCAAGCGCAAACCGGCGCAGCTTTCGGGCGGGCAGCGGCAGCGCGTGGCGATCGGCCGCGCGATCGTGCGCGAAGCCGACGTGTTCCTGTTCGACGAGCCGCTCTCGAATCTCGACGCCAAGTTGCGCACCGAACTGCGCCGCGAACTCAAGCAACTGCACCAGCGCCTCGGCGCGACGATGATCTACGTGACCCACGATCAGGTCGAGGCGATGACGCTCGCCACGCGTATGGCGGTGATGCGCGGCGGCGTGATTCAGCAGTTCGGCACGCCAGCCGAGGTCTACGCGCGGCCCGACAATCTGTTCGTCGCGACTTTTCTGGGCTCACCGGCGATGAATCTGCTCAAGGGCACGCTGGAGGCGCGCGACGGTACGCTGCATTTTTGCACGGCGCATTTACGGCTCGACGTGTTGGGGTATCCGTTTAAAAACACGCCTGCTGACTCGCTGCCGTGCGTGCTCGGCTTGCGCGCCGAAGACGTGCGGGTACGGGTGGAGGCGGGTGGCGCCTCGAGCGAGCGTGCAAAAGTTTCGCTCGTGGAGCCGATGGGTAACCACCGCGTTATTTGGCTCGACTATCATGGAGCGCAGATCGCGTCGATCGACCAGACGAAGACGCCGGTTGCGGTCGGCGATACCGCGGCGTTTTCGTTCGACAGTGCACATATTTCGCTGTTCGACGACGCGGACGGCACCCGTTTATAGCGCCGGCGTGCGGCGCGATTGAAACAACATCGCTTGACGGAGAACCGCGTGGCAACACTCAAGGACGTCGCGGCACTGGCCGGCGTGGGCATGTCGACTGCCTCGCGGGCCATTTCCGGCAAGGGGCCGATCTCGGCCGACGCCGCCGCGCGCGTGCAGGCGGCGATCGAAGCGCTGAACTTCCGCCCGTCGTCGATCGGCCGGGCGATGGCGGCGCAATCGCTCGGCATGATCGGCATTTTCGTGCCGACGTTCTTCGGTTCCTACTACGGCACGATTCTCAAGCAGACCGACACCGAACTGCGCGCGGTGCGCCGTCACGTGGTGGTGGCGACCGGCTGCGGGGAAGTGTCGCCGCGCGAGCAGGCCATCGAGGCGGTGCGTTTTCTGATCGGCCGCGATTGCGACGGTGTGGTGGTGATCAGCCACGATCTGCACGACGACGATCTGATCATGCTGCACCGGATGCATCCGAAGATGGTGTTCCTGAACCGGGCGTTCGATCAATTGCCGGAGGCGTCGTTCTGCGCCGACCACCGGCGTGGCGGCGAACTGGCGGCGCGTACGCTGCTCGATCACGGGCATCGGGACATCGCGGTGATTGCCGGGCCTTTCACCGCCTCGGACAACCTGATCCGGCTCGAAGGTTTCTTCGCCGAACTGGCGCGTGCGGGCATCACGCGCGACGACGTCACGCTGATCGAATCGGATTTCTCGCCGGAAGGCGGCTATGCTGCCGCGTGCAAGCTGCTCGACTCGAAGCGGCGCTTCACGGGCCTGTTCTGCGCGAACGACACGATGGCGGTGAGCGTCTTGGCGCGCTTTCACCAGGTCGGTATTTCCGTTCCCGACGAAGTCTCGGTGATCGGCTACGACGACGATTACTCGGCGGCATACGCCGCGCCGGGGCTCACCTCCGTGCGTATCCCGACGGCGGAACTGACGCAGAACGCGGTGCGCTGGCTCGTCAATCAATGCTACCGGACCACGTGGGAAATCTTCCGAGAGTTTCCGGTGAGCGTGACGATGCGGGAGTCGGTGGCGCCGGCGCCGGGCGGTGCAGGTTCTTCCATCAAGGCCACCAGTTGCAGTAACGCGCCGTAGCCTCGATTCAACGCGGCGTTCAGATGCCGCCGAGCCACCCGCTCATGTGCCGCTGCGCAGCGATTGCTCATAGCGCTGGCGCGCTTCTTCGTCGAGCCGCGTGTCCTCGAGTTCCTGCAGCACGGCTTCGAGATCGATCGGCGTGGTGTCCAGTTCGACGCGGCCGGTCAACTTCGCATCAACCTGCAGCGCGCCGGCTTCGAACAGCGCCCAGATTTCCTTGCCGTAGCTCGCGTCGAGCAGCGCCGGCGCAAAACGGCCGAAATACGTGGCGAGGTTGTTCACGTCGCGTTCGAGCATGGCCGGCGCTTCGAGATTGCCGGCGGCATCCACGGCTTGCGGCAAGTCGATGATCACCGGGCCGTCCGCGGCAAGCAGAATGTTGTATTCGGACAGGTCGCCGTGAATCACGCCGGCGCACAGCATGCGCACCACCTGATTGAGCAGCAGCGCATGCAATTCGAGCGCGCGTTCCTCGGTCATGTCGACGTCGTTCAGACGCGGCGCGACGTTGCCGTCGGCGTCGGTCACCAGTTCCATCAGCAACACGCCGTCGGTGCAGATGAAGGGCTGCGGCACGCGCACGCCGGCATTGGCGAGCTGGAACAGCGCATCGACTTCGGCGTTTTGCCAGGCCTGTTCCTGCACTTCGCGGCCGTAGCGGCTGCCTTTTTCCATCGCGCGCTGCTCGCGGCTGTTCTTGACCTTGCGTCCTTCGCGATAAGACGCGGCCTGGCGGAAACTGCGCTGTTTGGCGTCTTTATAGACCTTGGCGCAGCGCGTGGATTCGCCGCTGCGCACCACGTAGACGGTGGCTTCCTTGCCGCTCATCAACTGCGAGATGACTTCGTCGATCAGGCCCTCTTCGACGAGCGGCAGCAGGCGTTTAGGGATTTTCATGCGGCCACCGTGAAGCGGTGGGCGGCGCAGCGGCGTAGTGCGACCGGTTGGGCGAGCGTAGGCTGCGTGGGGAGCGGGGTTCGGATCATGCCGGATTATAAGGGGTGTGGCGAGGCTTGCCGTTATTGCTGTGCAAGGGGTGGTTGAACGCCGGAGTGGACCGCCGGCTCGACGCCTGGCGAATGAAGCCAAACGTTTGCGTATCGCCGCGTGTCATTCCGAATAGCATTGGCCTCGCATTCACAGCAGTTTTTTGAACCGTCCCACTGCTTACTGGTGTAATAACCGGCAACAGTGCATTGCGTTTTTCTCCATTTGATTTGCTGGCCAATCGCTTAAACTTGGAAGTAACAAAATGTTACTTTTACGGGGTGTGAGATGTTGGTCGTGTTCCTCATCGCCTGTCCGATCTGCATTGCCGCGCTGTTCGGTTTTGCGCGGCATGTGGATCCGCTGACAGGACAGTTCAAGCGTTGAATCTGAAAAAAGCCGGGTGTTTCAGCAGGGTTTGTGGGGACGACTCGCGGTTTAGGCGGTTTCCTTAGCCGATCATTACCCGGACCTTGCCTTTGAGTGCCGAATCGCGGCACGATGCGCGATAACCTAAGTTTGGGGGCGGCATCGCGCATGCGAGATTTCCTGGCGTATATCAACGCACGCGTCGGCGTGTTGAAGGGCATGCTTCCTTTGAGCCGTGCGGGGGCCGCGCGCGATGCGCTGGCCGGCGTGCAGCTTGCGTCGATGGATATTCCGCAGGTGCTCGGCTACGCGCGCATCGCCGGCATGCCGGCCGTGACGGGCCTTTACACCGTCTTTCTGCCGCTTGTCGCGTTTGCGTTTTTCGGCGCATCGCGGCACCTCGTCGTGGCCGCCGATTCCGCCACCGCCACCATTTTCGCGAGCCGGCTCTCCACCATGGCGCCGGCTTCGAGCGCCGACTATGCGTCGCTTGCCGCGATGGTCGCGTTGCTGACCGCCGCCTTATTGTTCGTCGCGCGGATTTTCAAGCTGGGCTTTCTCGCCGATTTTCTGTCGCGCACAGTGCTGGTCGGTTTTCTCGCCGGAGTCGGCGTGCAGGTCGGCATCGCCATGCTGGGCGACATGTCCGGCGTGCCGGGGCATGCCGCGCGCAGCGTCGATCAGCTTGCGCTGGTGGTGCGCGAGTCGGCGCAGATCCATTTGCCGACGCTGGCCATTTCGCTGCTGGTGGTCGTATCCATTCTGGTGTGCAAGCGCTTCCTGCCACGCGTGCCGGTGCCGTTGATCGCGGTTGTCGCGGGTATCGCGGCGAGCGACGTCTACGGCTTCGCCGCCCACGGTATCGCCGTGCTCGGTCCGGTGGCAGGCGGACTGCCGCCGCTGCGCATGCCGTTGGTCAGCTGGGAGCAGATGCTCGATCTGCTTCCGGTCGCGGCTTCCTGCTTCGTGATGATCGTCGCGCAAAGCGCCGCTGCGAGCCGCGTGTTCGCCGAGCAGTATCACGAACCTGTCGATGTCAATGCCGACCTGCTGGGCATCGCCGCCGCCAACGCGGCGGCAGCGCTTTCGGGCGCGTTCGTGGTCAACGGCAGTCCGACACAAACCGCCATGGCCGATCGCGCCGGCACGCGCAGCCAGTTCGCGCAACTCGTGTTCGCGGCGGTGGTGGTCGTCGTGCTGCTGTTTTTCAGCCGCTTTTTGCAGTATCTGCCGCACTGCATTCTCGCCAGCATCGTGTTTACGATCGCCATTGGCCTGATCAATCTGAAGACGCTGTCTGCGATTCGCCGCGAAAGTCCGGGTGAATTCGCGCTCGCGGTGTTCACCGCGGCGGCGGTGGTGCTGATCGGCGTCGAGCACGGCATTCTGGTGGCGGTGGCGGTATCGCTGCTGCGTCATGTGCGGCACAGCTACCGGCCGCACACCATGATCCTCGCTCCCGGCGAAGACGGCATCTGGGTTCCGGTGCCCGCCGTGCCCGGTATCCAGACCGCGCCGGGGCTGATCGTCTATCGCTTCGGCGCCGATCTGTTCTACGCGAACGATCACTTTTTCGTCGACGATACCCGCCGCCTGGTCGATCATGCGCCGAGTCCGGTGCGCTGGTTCGTGATCGACGCGAGCGCGATTACCGACGTCGACTATTCGGCGGCGCGCTCGGTGGGCGAATTGTGCGAGAACTTAAAGCGCGGCGGCATCGACGTGATCTTCGCGCGCGTGAACCGCTATTTGCGCTCGGATATGGACCGGCATGGGATCACGCCGATCGTCGGCGCAAGCTGTATTTTCAGCACGCTGCATGAGGCTCTGCGCTCGGCGGGCGTGGAGAAGCCCCACAAGCATGTGAAAGACGCTTAGCAGCAGCGTGCCGGTTTTGCGCGCACGCCCAGGCTACGGAGCGCCCAGGCGTTGCGGTTCTCGAATAGCGGCTAGCTTTTCGATGTCAGCATCTTGATGCCGGCAATGCCGAACATGATTGCCAGCGAGCCGTCGAGCCAGCGCCGGATCGCAACGTAGACGCGCCGTGCGGACGTGGTGGAAAACAGCACGGCATAGCTGCTGAACACCGATACGCCGATACACATGCAACCGAGCACCACCGGTGCGGTATGCGATGTGTCGCCGGCCGGCGATATCGCCAGCGAAACGATCGACAGCCAGACCAGAATCGCTTTCGGATTGGTGAGATGCAGCAGCAAGCCGCGCAGATAGAGACGCCTGAGCGGTTCATCTCGCCGGGCCGTGTCCGCAGGCAGCTTGCCGGCGCCTAATGCCGAACGCGCGGACTTGAAGCCGAGCCACAGCAGATAAAACCCGCCGGCAATCTTGATCGCGACCAGGCATTCCGAGTAAGTGGCGAGCACGGCCGACAAACCCAGCGACGCCAGCAGCGCCCAGAAGAAAGAACCGGATACGACGCCGAGCGCGAAGGTCAGCGCGGATTTTCGGCCGGCGCTCATTGCCAGCGACATGATCGCGAGATTGCTCGGCCCCGGACTCGCCGTGCCGACGAAATAGGCGCTATAGGCGATCAGGACATCGGCGGTGAGGAAGGTGCTGGCGGTCATGGGCTAGTCCTTGGCGGCGGGCCAACCGTGTGACTCGATGCGAGCGCGGACAGGCCTGGGGGTGAAAGACACGAATGAATGTACGAACAACGATTCTGGGCTCCGCCACACGAATCTCACAGATACAGTTGACGGCCAGCGCAACAGGACAATCGCGTGCGTGCCTGCCAATTCAAGTGCCCGCAGCCGTGCCGATGCAACCGGCCAGCGCTTCCGCCACCGCTTGCCGGCTATGCCGTGGACGTTGCACGAGACCGATTTCACGGTGAAACGTCGCGTCGCCGAGTTCAAGCGCGGCGACACTGGCGGGCCACTTGCCGAGCCCCGCCGTATTCGGAATCAGCGCCACGCCGATGCCGCGCGCCACCAGTTGCACGATCCCCTGCAACTCGTCCAGCTCGATCACGTCGTGCACGTTCAGCCGCGAGCGCCTCAGAAAACGATCGACCAGCCTGCCGCCGAACGACGCGCGGTCGTAGCGGATGAACGGCTCGCTTCTGAGCAGCTCGCGCCAGGGCTGCTTGCCGCGCGCAAGCGCCTTGGGTGCGAGCAGCACGAACGGCTCGGTGACCAGCGTGCGCCATTCGAGTTCGGACGGCAGCGCGAACGGCGGCTTGATGATGACGGCGAGATCGAGTTCACCGGAATCCACTTGCCCCAGCAAGGTGAGCGACACGCCGGGCACGACGCGAATTCGCCAGCCGGGCCGGTCGACGCGAAAACGGGCGAGGGCATCGGCGAGAAACGACACTTGCGCGGACGCGATCGCGCCCACCCGCAGCATGCCGCTTTCCGCCGCGACCGCGCCGCGTTCGGAGAGCCGCGCGTACAGCGTCATCATCTCTTCGGCGAGCGTGAGCGTTTCGCGGCCGGCATTGTTGAGCGTCGCGGAGCGGCCGGTGCGGTCGAACAGCGCGAAGCCGAGCTCCTCTTCGAGCCGTTGCATCTGCGCGCTCACGGCCGACTGCGTGAGGCCGATGCGCGCGCCCGCGGCGGAAAACGTGCCGTACCGGCTGACGGCGAGAAAGGTCTTGAGTTCGCTGAGCATCGTCGATTGATCGATTTTTGTGTTGGTCAGATCAAATATATATCGTTTTTAACCATTTTTAGTCATGGTTAAACTTTGGTTTCCGTGTGTGGTCCTGTAGGCCGATACGCGAACCCACTTTCCAGTCAGCGAGTTTTCTCACCATGAGCGTTGCCGAAACCGTTTTGCCGCCGTTCCATCTGGCGTTTCCTGTCCATAGTCTCGCCGCCGCGCGCGAGTTTTACGGTGAACTGCTCGGTTGTCCCGAAGGGCGCAGTTCGGAGGCATGGGTCGACTTCAATTTCTACGGCCACCAGATCGTCGCGCACCTCGCGCCGGACGAAATCGGCCACCGCCAAACCAGCAAGGTCGACGGCGACGCGGTGCCGGTCCGTCACTTCGGCGCGGTGCTTTCCATGGAGCAATGGCAGGCCGCCGCGGACAAGCTGCAAAGCGCGGGCATCGACTTCATCATCGAACCGCACGTGCGTTTCAAGGGCGAAGCCGGCGAACAGGCCACGATGTTCTTCCTCGATCCGTCGGGCAATGCGCTGGAATTCAAGGCATTTGCGGATATGTCGTCGCTGTTTGCGAAGTAAGCCTGGCGATTCAAGTTCTGCGATTTAAAAATAAAAAGCCGGTCGACCGTGAAGGTTGGCCGGCTTTTTTGTTCCTTTGAAGCCACATACCTCTGAACGCCAAACGTTTGCTTTTCCATTCCCACATCGCACCGCTGCATCCCGACTGAATCGGCGTCAAACCTTACATTAGCCTTCCTGACATTTTCGCCATTTTGGCGTCATGCAGGTGTTGGTGCCACCGATCTAGCATAAGCGCTGATTTCTCCATTCCATCCCTCACTAGCAATCCCTCGGGCGCGTTTCATGTGGATCGTCAACGTTGCGCTTAAGCGGCCATACACGTTCATCGTGATGGCTATCATGATCCTGCTGGCGACGCCGTTCGTGCTGTTCACCACGCCGGTCGACGTGCTGCCGGAAATCAACATTCCGGTGGTCAGCGTCATCTGGACTTACACGGGCTTGTCGGCGGAAGACATGGCCCATCGGATCGCGTCGGTCAACGAGCGCAGCTTGACCACCACGGTCAACGACATCGAGCACATCGAATCGCAATCGCTCGCGGGCATCACGATCCTGAAGGTGTTCCTGCAGCCGAACGCCAACATCCAGACCGCGATCGCGCAGACCGTGGCCGTCGAACAGGCGCAGCTCAAGCAGATGCCGCCGGGCGCCACGCCGCCGCTGGTGATCAGCTACTCGGCCTCCAGCATTCCGGTGATTCAGCTCGGCCTGTCGAGCCCGAAGCTGTCCGAGCAGGCGCTCAACGACACCGCGCTGAACTTCCTGCGCCCGCAACTCGTGACGATTCCGGGCGCGGCCGTGCCGTATCCGTACGGCGGCAAATCGCGTCTGATCTCGGTCGATCTCGACACGCGCGCGTTGCTCGCAAAGGGGCTGACGCCTTCCGACGTGGTGAGCGCGTTCAATGCGCAAAACCTGATTCTGCCGACCGGCACGGCCAAGATCGGGCCGAAGGAATACACGATCAACATGAACGGCTCGCCGGCCACGCTGGAAGGGCTCAACGACATTCCGGTGCGCACGCTCAACGGCGCGACGACGTATCTGCGCGAAGTCGCGCACGTGCGCGACGGTTTCTCGCCGCAAACCAATATCGTGCGGCAGGACGGCCGCCGCGGCGTGCTCATGTCCGTGCTGAAAAACGGCAGCGCGTCGACGCTGTCGATCGTCAATACGCTGCACGGTTTGCTGCCGGCCGCACGCGCGGCGCTGCCGCCGGACCTGAACATCACGGCCTTGTTCGATCAATCCATATTCGTGAAGGCGGCGGTGCAGGGCGTGGTGCGCGAGGCGCTGGTGGCGGCGGCGCTGACCGCCGCGATGATCCTGCTGTTTCTCGGCAACTGGCGCAGCACCTGCATCATCGCGATCTCGATTCCGCTGTCGATCCTGTCCTCGCTGATCGCGCTGCACGCGCTCGGGGAAACCATCAACATCATGACGCTCGGCGGCCTCGCGCTGGCGGTCGGGATTCTCGTCGACGACGCCACGGTGACGATCGAAAACATCGAACGGCATTTGCATATGGGCACGAATCTGCACGACGCGATTCTCGAAGGCGCCGGCGAAATCGCGATCCCGGCGCTCGTATCGACGCTATGTATCTGCATCGTGTTCGTGCCGATGTTCTTCCTGACCGGCGTCGCGCGTTATCTGTTCGTGCCGCTTGCCGAAGCCGTGGTGTTCGCGATGCTCGCCTCGTACATTCTGTCGCGCACGCTGGTGCCGACGTTGGCGATGCTGCTGATGGGCCACGCGCACAAGCCCAAGGCCGGCGCAACGCCGAATCTGTTCATGCGTCTCTATCACCGTTTCGATCGCGGTTTCGAGCGCATGCGGGCCGCGTACATCATGATTCTCAGCAGCCTGCTGGTGCGCCGCGCGCGCTTCGGCAGTGTGTTCCTCGGTTTCTGCGTGCTCTCGATGAGCCTCGTTTTCGTGCTCGGCGAAGACTTCTTTCCGAGTGTCGACGCGGGCAACATTCGCCTGCACATGCGCGCGCCGACCGGTACTCGAATCGAGGAAACCGCGCGTCTCGCGGACGAGGTCGAAAGGGTGATCCACGAAGTCGTGCCCGCGAAGGAACTCGGCACGATCCTCGACAATCTCGGCTTGCCGTATAGCGGCATCAATCTCTCGTACAGCAACTCGGGCACGATCGGCACGCTCGACGGCGAAATTCAGGTGGCCTTGAAGGAAGGCCACGAACCGACGCAAACCTACGTCGACCGATTGCGCGCGATCCTGCCGCAGCGCTTTCCGGGCGTCGAATTCTTCTTTCAACCGGCCGACATCGTCACGCAGATTCTCAACTTCGGCCTGCCCGCCGCGGTGGACGTGCAGATTTCCGGCGCGGACCAGCAGGGCAACTTCGAGATCGCACGCAAGCTGCTGAAACAGGTGCGCATGATTCCCGGCACCGTCGACACGCATATTCAGCAGAAACTGGATGCACCGGCGCTCAATCTTCAGATGGATCGCACCCGCTTGCAGCAACTCAATCTGAGCGCGGCCAACGTGGCGCAGAACGTGCTCATTTCACTGTCGGGCAGTTCGCAGACTTCGCCGGGGTTCTGGTACAACAACAGGAACGGTGTCGAATACAACGTCGCGGTGCAAACGCCGCAGTATCGGATTTCATCCATCGACGAGTTGTTGCGCACGCCGGTGTCCGGCTCGGCCACCGGACCGACGCAACTGCTCGGCAATCTGGTGCGGGTTTCGCCGCAGAATCAGTTCGCGATCGTCTCGCACTACAACATCAGGCCGGTGATCGACCTGTACGTGAGCGTGGACAAGCGCGACCTGGGCAGCGTGGCCGATCAGGTCGACAAGCTCGTGAACGAGGCGCGCGCGGAACTGCCGCGCGGCAGTCAGATCACCGTGCGCGGCCAGGTGCAGACCATGCGCAGTTCGTTCTTCGGTCTCGGGCTCGGCGTGGCGATGGCGATCGTGTTGGTTTATCTGCTGATCGTGGTGAATTTCCAGTCGTGGGTCGATCCGCTGATCATCGTCAGCGCCTTGCCCGCGGCGCTGGCGGGCATCGTGTGGATGCTGTTCCTCACGGGCACGCATCTGAGCGTGCCGGCCCTGACCGGCGCGATCATGACGATGGGCGTCGCCACCGCCAACAGTATCCTGATGGTGTCGTTCGCGCGCCAGCGGCTCTCGGCCGGCGCACCGCCGCTCACCGCCGCGCTCGAAGCCGGCGCAAGCCGGATCCGGCCGGTGCTGATGACCGCGTTCGCGATGATCATCGGCATGATTCCGATGGCGCTCGGTCTGGGCGAAGGCGCCGAGCAGAATGCGCCGCTCGGCCGCTCGGTGATCGGTGGATTGCTGTTTGCCACGGTGTCCACGCTGTTTTTCGTGCCGCTCGTGTTCGCGGGCATTCACACGCGACTCGCGCGGCGCCATCGCAACGATGACGGCGCGGACCAGGCGGGCCGCCAGGGTGACGGCGGCGGCAATGGCAACAACGACGGCCCAGCGCCGGACCACGGCGGCGCCGGCAAGCACGCGTAACGTTTAACGACGGCTGAATAAGATGGCTGACTGAGATGACCGAAAAAACTCATGCATCGCTAGCGATCCCCTCGCGAGAGACCGAAGACGGCCACGCGTTGCCGCCGCGCCATCGCGAATGGAAGCGCGCCAAAATCGCCATGTGGATCGTGCTGGCGCTGCTCGCGGTGGGCGCGCTGCGCACCGTGATCGCGAACGTGCTGGAAAGCCGCTCGGTCACCGAAACGACGAAGCAGAACGCCGTGCAGCACGTGAACGTGGTGAGCCCGACGCAGGCCGAAGGCGGCGGCCATACCTTGTTGCCGGGCACCTTGCGCGGCAGCGTCGAATCGCCGATCTACGCGCGCTCCACCGGTTATCTGCTGCACTGGTACGTCGATATCGGCGCACGCGTGAAGCAGGGTCAACTGCTCGCCGATCTGGACACGCCCGAAATCGATCAGGAACTCGCACAGGCATTGGCGCAGCGCCAGCAAACCAGCGCGAGTCTCGGCCTCGCCAAAAGCTCGCTGGAACGCTGGCAGCAATTGCGTCAACGCGATGCGGTCTCGCAGCAGGAACTCGACGAACGGCAGAGCACCTACACGCAGGGCGTCGCCAATCTCGCCGCCGCCGACGCCAACGTGCAGCGCTTGCGCCAGCTCGAATCGTTCAAGCGTATCGTCGCGCCATTCGCGGGCGTGGTCACGCAGCGCAACGTCGACGTCGGCGATCTGATCGACGCGGGCAGCGGCACGAGCCGCGCGCTCTTCGCACTCGCGCAGTCGGACCCGTTGCGGGTTTATGTGCAGTTGCCGCAGGCATACGCGCAAAACGTCTCCATCGGGCAGAACGTGGTGGTCACGCAGGCGGAATTGCCGGGTCAGCAGTTTCACGGCACGATCACGCACATGTCCGGCGCGATCGACGTGCCCACCCGCTCGCTGCAGGTCGAAGTGACGCTGCCCAATCCGGACGGCAAGCTGCGCCCCGGCGCCTATGTGCAGGTCGCGGTGCCGGCCGTCGCCCATGCGCAATTGATGGTGCCGGGCAACGCGCTGCTGTTTCGCGCGGAAGGTCCGCGGCTTGCGGTGGTCGATGCGAAGGGCAACGTGCAGTTGCGCAAGATCGTGATCGCGCAGGACCTCGGGCAGTCGCTCGAAATCGAAAGCGGGATCGAGGCCGGCGACAAGGTCATCATCAATCCGAGCGATTCGATCGCCGACGGCGATCACGTGCAGATCGCGCTGCCGGCGAAAGACGGCGAGGGGGCGTCGTGACGCGGGCCGTCGCCTGCCGGAGGCTAGTGACGCTTGCCGTCATGACGAGCGCCGCCTTGCTCGCCGCGTGCACGGTCGGGCCGGATTATCAGCGGCTTCAAGCCGACGTGCCGCCCGCCTGGCAAACCGATTCGTACTGGCGCGTAGGCGTGCCTTCGCACGCGCCCATTTCGCAGGACTGGTGGCATGTGTTCGGCGATACCACGCTCGCCACGCTGGAAACGCAGGCGCTCGCGCAGAATCAGACGCTGGCCGCGGCCAGCGCGCACTACGAGCAGGCCAGGGCGACACTCGCGAATACCCGCGCGCAGCAGACTCCCGAAGTGGATATGAATGCGGCGGCGTCGCGTTTCAGGATTTCGCGAAGCCGTCCGCAGACGAATTACGCCAACTCGGTCCGTCGATCAACTACGACACCGACCTGTTCGGCCGGATACGGCGGCAAGTGGAAGGTGCGGCAGCCTCCGCGCAGCAATCGGCGGATGACCTCGCCAACGCGCGGCTCGTTCTCACCACCGACCTCGCCACGGACTATTTTTCGCTGCGCGAACTCGACGCCGAGATCGACGTGTTGAATCAGTCGGTGAAGCTGCAGCAGAAAGCGCTCGATTACGTGACGTCACAACACGATCTCGGCGCGGTCTCGGGCCTCGACGTGTTGCAGCAGAAGTCGCTGCTCGATTCGACCCGCGTGCAGGCGCAACTGCTGCTGAACCAGCGCGCGCAGTTCGAGCATGCGATTGCCGCATTGGTCGGCGTGCCCGCGCCGCAATTCGCGATCGAACCCAAGGCGCTCGATGCGCGGGTGCCGGCGATTGCGCTCGGCGTGCCCAGCGACGTCTTGCAACGCCGTCCCGACGTCGCGTCGGCGGAGCGCGCGATGGCGGCGGCGAACGCGCAGATCGGCGTGGCCAAGGCGGCGTTTTTCCCGAGTCTCACATTGACGCCGAGCATCGGCTGGGAAAGCACGCAGTTCGCGAGCCTCCTGAGCGCGCCCACGCTGATGTGGACGCTCGGCGCGGCGGCCGGCCAGGTGCTGTTCGACGGCGGCCGTCGCGCGGCCAACGTCCAGTACGCGAGCGAAGGCTACAAGGCCACTCAGGCAACCTACCGGCAGACCGTGCTCAACGCATTCCAGCAGGTGCAGGACGGCATTACCGGACTCTCGGTGCTGGACGGCGCCGCGAAGCAGTCGCACGAGGCGGTGACCGACGCGCAGCATCTGCTGTCGCTCGCCAACGACCGCTACTCGGGCGGCCTCGTCGCGTATCTGGATGTGATTACCGCGCAGCAGTCGTTGCTCAACAGCGAGCGCCAGGACGTGCAGATTCGCGGCCAGCAGATGACGCTGGCGGTGTCGCTGGTGAAGGCGCTGGGCGGCGGCTGGGACGCCGGCGCGGACGTATCGGGCTTGCAGAAAGACGCACCGCAACAGGATTCGAAGGAGGCGATGGCTCCCGCGCGGTGAGCCGCCCGACCATGACGCAGCAGGACACGCAAGAGGAATGCGGAGGCGTTTCGTATAATGCAGACACAAGGGGACGCGCATGAAATTGCTGATCGTTGAAGACGAGCACAAGGTGGTGGACTACCTGCGCTCCGGTTTGACGGAGCAGGGCTGGGTCGTCGACGTCGCGCTCGACGGCGAGGAAGGCATGCATCTGGCCACCGAATTCGACTACGACGTGATCGTGCTCGATGTGATGCTCCCCAAGCGCGACGGCTTCAGCGTGTTGAAGGCGCTACGCATGCGCAAGTCGACGCCGGTCATCATGCTCACCGCGCGCGATCACGTGAACGATCGCGTGCGCGGCCTGCGCGAAGGCGCCGACGACTACCTCACCAAACCGTTTTCCTTCCTCGAACTGGTCGAGCGGCTGCATGCGCTGGCGCGCCGCACGCGTTCTCAGGAGTCGACGCTGATCGCCATCGGCGATCTGTTCGTCGATCTGATCGGCCGGCGCGCGACCCGTGACGGCGTGCGTCTCGACCTGACCGCGAAGGAGTTTCAACTGCTCAGCGTGCTGGCCCGCCGGCAAGGCGACATTCTCTCGAAGACGGCGATTACCGAGCTCGTATGGGACGTCAATTTCGACAGCCATACGAACGTGGTCGAAACCGCGATCAAACGATTGCGCGCCAAGCTCGACGGACCGTTTCCGTCGAAGCTGCTGCATACCGTGCGCGGCATGGGCTACGTGCTTGAAGTGCGCGAAGACGCGGAGCCGTCATGAACCGTTCGATCGCCCGCCGCCTCGCACTGATGTTCGCGCTCGTCGCGCTGTCCGTGTTCACGCTGGTCGGCACGGGCCTGTTCCTTGTGTTGCGCACGCAGCTCGAACATCACCTGCGCGAGTCGCTCGACGATCGCGCCCAGATCGCGCGCATCATGGTCTATCACGCGGTGACGCCGGAAAAGTGGCGCATGACCCGCGAAAAACTCACCGACATGATGCCGCACGACCGCAGCACGGTGTACGCCGTGTCGAGCGCCGATCCGTATTTCCACTACGGCACGCCGGTCACGGGCGCGGTGGTGACGAGCTGGCCGGGCGGCTACACGCGCGTGACGCCCGCCGGCGGCGGCGACGACATGCTCACCGCCACGGTGACGATACCGGCTTACGCCGCGCGTCCGCCCGTGCAATTGCAGGTGGCCGCAAGCTATTCCCCCAACGAACGCACGATGCGCGCGTTCGGCGCGGCGCTCGCCGCGCTGTCGGCGCTGGGCAGTCTCGCGGTGCTGCTGCTCAGTTATTCGGTGACGCGGCTCGGCCTCGCGCCGCTCACGCGTTTGACGCGGGACGCTTCCGCCGTGAGTCCGAACAACCGCTCGCAGCGACTGAATACCGCCTCGCTGCCGCTCGAACTGAGCGACCTCGCCAACTCGTTCAACGGCGCGCTCGAACGTCTGGACGGCGCGTACGGCCGTCTGGAATCGTTCAATGCGGACGTGGCCCATGAACTGCGCACGCCGGTGACGATCCTGATCGGCCAGACCGAAGTGGCGTTGACGCGCAACCGTTCCGTGGACGATCTGCGCCATACGCTGCAATCGAATCTCGAGGAATACGAGCGCATGCGCGCGATCATCAACGACATGCTGTTCCTCGCCCGCGCCGATCAGGGCGAGCGGGCAACCGGTCTCGTGGAAGTGTCGCTCGCCGCGGAAGTCGCGCACACGCTGGAGTTTCTGGAGATTCCGCTTGAAGAAGCGCGCGTGCATGCGCAATTGCAGGGCGACGCGATGGCGCGCGTGAACCGCTCGCTGTTCGGCCGCGCCTGCACGAATCTGTTGATGAACGCGATCCAGCACTGCGCGCCCCGTGTGGCGATCAGCGTGACGATAGTGCGTGAAGAGGATCAGGTGCGCGTGGCGGTGGCGAATCCCGGCGAGCCGATCGAGCCGGCCGTGCTCGAGCATCTGTTCGACCGCTTCTATCGCGCGGAAGTCTCGCGCACCAACAGCCGCGAAAACCACGGGCTCGGGCTTGCGATCGTGAAGGCGATTGCGGAGATGCATCGCGGCACCGTGTCGGCTCAAAGCGCGGACGGGATCAACACGTTTGCGTTTTCGATCGCCGCCTCGCGCATGGAAACGGAGATGCCGGCGGCGCGCCCGAATGCCGGCGTGCCTGCCGAGGCGGCCGCTTATTCGTCGCTGGTAAAGGGCAAGTCGGCCTGAACCGGCCGGCGCAGCTTAACCGGCTGCGCGTTGGCCGGCGTCAAGGCGCTCACGCGCACCCCCAGGAGCCGCAGCTTGCGGTTCAACTCCACCCGCCGCAGACATTCGGTGGCCGCGCGGCGTATCTCGGCGGCGTCGGCGGTCGGTTCGTCCAGCGTCAGATCGCGCGTGACCGTGCGGAAATCGTCGTAGCGCAGCTTGATGCCGACGGTCCGGCCCACGTAACCTTTGCGTACGAGATCTTCCGCGACCCGCACGCACAAGCCCGTAAAGGAACTGGAGAGCGCCGGCCGGTCGTGACGCGGATGCAGATCGCGCTCGAAGGTCGTCTCGCGGCTCATCGATTTGGGCTCGGATTCCACCACCACCGGCCGCTCGTCGTGGCCTTGCGCGATCTGCGTGAGCCACGCCGAGTAGCTGCGTCCGAAGTGGTCCTGCAACAGTCCCGCGTCCGCCGCCGCCAGATCGCCGACCGTCGCGAGGCCGAGCGCCGTCAGCTTTTCCGCCGCCTTCGGCCCGATTCCGTTGACCTTGCGTACCGGCAACGGCCACACGCGCAGCGGCACGTCGGTGGGCGTGAGGATCGTGAGGCCGTCCGGTTTGTCGAGTTCCGAGCCGATTTTCGCGAGCAGCTTGTTCGGCGCCACGCAAATGGAGCAGGTCAGGCCGGTCGCCTGATTGACCGCCTGCTTGATGCGCGCGGCGATCTCGCGCGGCTCGCCCGGCACCTCGGTGAGATCGATATAGATTTCGTCGATGCCGCGGTCCTCGATTCGGTCCGTGAACGTGGCGACCGCCGTTTTGAAGAGACGCGAGTAGTGCCGGTACGAGTCGAAATCGGTGGGCAGCAGAATCGCGTCCGGCGCGAGCATGGCCGCCTTCATCATGCCCATTGCGGAAAACACGCCGAGCGCGCGGGCTTCGTAAGTGGACGTGGTGACCACGCCGCGGCCCGCGTAATCGCGCAGCCTGGCGAAGCGCCGGCTGCCGTCTTCGAGCGTTTGCGGCGCGCCGTTGCGGCCGCCGCCGATCACCACCGCCTTGCCGCGCAGTTCCGGATAGCGCAAAAGCTCGACGGACGCGTAGAACGCGTCCATGTCCAGGTGCGCGATGCGGCGACTTGCAGAACTCATGGATGGATGACGGAAACGGATGACGGCAACGGCAGCAGGCGTGGTTAATATTCGATGCGCTTGCCGTGCTGCCCGGTGATGTGGCTTGCCGCGTCGGGCATCCGAATGCGCGCAGCGGAACGAATGCGCGCCGCGCGGGATGCCAAGCCGTAATAGTACCTTGCTCCGCCGGGGCAAGGTGCCGCGCGTCGGCGGCTGCGCCACCCGGCGGGGGTGGTCAGGTTTTACCCGCATTCTGGCTTACTTCCACTCAGGTCATGCCGGTCGCAAGATCGTTGCCGACGAAGAACGGTGTGCCGCGCACGCCGTCATGCATAAACGGAGAGTGGAGGGGCGCGCGGGCGATCACCGCGGGCGGCCTGATGTCGCTGCCGAAGCTGGTGTTCCCCGGTGGCGCACTGGTCGGTGACGACGCCGGGTTCCTGAACGCCTCCCGGATCAAGGGCAGCCACGGGGCGATCAAGACCGGCATGCTGGCCGCCGGGGCCGCCGGGGCCGCTTTCGACGCGACGCTCTTGCGGCAACGTGGTGCTTCGCCGACCCGTTGCCGCAACCGCCTGACGCAAGCCGCGAGGGGCGGCTATGACTTTACTGCTTGATGCCTTCAGCCTGAATATGCAGCGTGGTCTGCATCTTGAAGCCGTAGGCCTTGCCGAAGTCGACGCCGAAATCGTCGCGATTGAACGTCGCGGTCGATTCCGTGCCGCACACTTCACGCTTGAGCATCGGGTTCACGAAGCACTTGAACGATTCGATCTTCAGATTGACCGGCTTCGTGATGCCGTGCATCGTCAGCGTGCCGATCACTTCCACCGGCTTGTCGCCGTCGAAGCGGATCTGCGTGCCCTTGTAGGTGGCGCTCGGGTATTTCGCGGTGTCGAAAAACTTGTCGGTGACCAGTTCCGCGTCGAGCTTGTCGTTACCGATGTCCACCGAACTCATGTCGATCGTCACGTCCACCGTGCCGGTTTTCGCCGCGCGGTCCAGCACCACCATGCCGCTGCTTTTCTTGAACTTGCCGCGCCAGATCGACACGCCGCCGAAGTGGTCGGTCTCGAAGCTCGGGTAGGTGTGCGTCGGGTCGAGTTGATACGTATCGGCGGCCATTGCGTTGAATGACATGGCTGCGGCCAGCGCGCCCGCGGCGAGCAAAAGTTGTTTCTTCAAGTTGTTCTCCAGGTTTCAGAAAGTGCGGCGACGCTTCGGTGTTTCGAGTTACTTCTTCGAAGCGACGATGTGAAATTTGATGACGACTTCGTCGGCGACGACCGACGTGTCTTTCCATTCGCCGGTGCCCACGTCGAACTGCGTGCGCTTGATCGGCAACGTGCCGTCGAAGGTTTGCGTGGCGCCCTGGCTCGCGATGGTGACCGGCACCACGACGGTTTGCGATTTGCCCTTGATGGTGAGCTTGCGGCGCTATCGAACCATTCCTTGCCTTGCGCCTGCTGGTTGTAATCGTCGGCGCCGAGATCGTAGCTGCCGGTGTCGATCGACACGTTGGCGCTGCCGGCGGTCGGCTTGGCCGGATCGAAATTCAGTTGCGCCGAGAACTTCCTGAACTTGCCGTCGACCGGCACGTTCATCTGCTTCGTCGTCGCAATGACGCTGCTCCTGCTCGTGTCGACGTCGGCATGCGCCAGGCCCGCGCTGAAAAAGGAGAGGCCGGCGATAACCGCGAGAGCCGGGCGAAAAATTGGGCGGGAAAAGTTTGATTTCATGGTGGTACGCATCCTATCGAACCCGCGTGCGTTGATTGCACACCGTCGGGAATTAGATTGCCAACAAGCCGTAGCCAATCGCCTGTTACCTGATAAACGGGATCATGCGGGCGAGTAATCCGTCACGATCGATGAACTGATGCTTGAGCGCCGCGAGAACATGCATGGCGACGAGCGCGAGCAACGTGTAATTGAGCAGCACGTGCACCGTGCGCAGCGTGGCCTTGAGCGCTTGATCCGGGCCGATGAAGGTGGGCAGCGGCACGATGCCGAGATACACCACCTGAATGCCGGCGGCGGAACTGTAGAAGTAGCCGGAGAGCGGAATCGCCAGCATCAGCAGGTACAGCACGCCGTGCACGAGATGGGCCGCAGCCTTCTGCCAGACGGGCGTGGCGCTGTCGAGCGCCGGCGCGCGGTGGGTGGCGCGCCACAGCACGCGGGCCACGGCGAGCACGAAGACGGTCACGCCGATCCACTTATGCCAGGAGAAGTACTTGAGCTTGGCCGGCGTGAAGCCGGGGATATCGGTCATGATCCAGCCGATATAGAAGCCGCAGACGATCAACACCGCGATCAGCCAGTGCAACGCAATGGCGGGTCCACTGTAACGGCCGGGATCGGAGGAAAGCGATTTCATTCGTTCGTGCTCTTGGTCGTGCTTGTCGTCGTGCGCGTGGTCGTAACGTGTCGCGGGTGAATGCGGATAGTAGGGATGCCAACGAAAACTGAATAGGCGGGCGGAAGGGAACAGATTGTTGTAGCCGTGATGCTAATGCGGATGAATCAGGCGAGCGCGGCGGCCCGAACCGGCTGGGAGACCCGGCACTGTGTTAATTTGCCGGCTGAATGCCACCATCAACGTCACGACAAGCGCCGCGAGGACTTTCAACCCATGAATAGCACCGAAAAGAACAGCGCCGCGCCAGGCGCGGATTTTCTGCGGCACGACACGGCGCCTGCCGCGACGGGCGTGGAAGGCTACCTGGAACATGACGCGGCGGTCTACCGGACCTTGCTCGAGTCGACGAGAGCGATTCCGTGGAAGATCGATTGGGCGACGATGGAGTTCGCATACATCGGCCCGCAGATCGAAGCCTTGCTGGGCTGGACGCCCTCGAGCTGGAAGACCGTGCAGGACTGGGCCGCGCGCATGCATCCGGACGATCGCGACAAGGTGGTGGAATTCTGCGTCGCGCAATCGAAGGCGGGCACCGATCACGAAGCGGACTATCGCGCGCTGACCAGCAAGGGCGAATACGTGTGGTTGCGCGACGTCGTGCACGTGGTGCGCGACGCGCGCGGCGAGGTCGAGTCGCTGGTCGGCTTCATGTTCGACATCAGCGAGCGCAAGAAAACCGAGGAGAAACTGGCCGCGTTGCAACGGGAACTGGAAGCGCTGTCGTTCCAGGACGGTCTGACGGGCGTAGGAAACCGCCGCCAGTTCGACGCCGTACTGCGGCGCGAATGGAGCGCGGCGCAGCGTCATGGCGCGCCGCTGTCGCTGATCATGGTCGACGTCGATTTCTTCAAGTCCTACAACGACTACTACGGACACGTGCAAGGGGACGCGTGTCTGAAGCGGATTGCCGGCGTGTTGAGCGCGGCAGTGCGGCCGGGAGATTTTGTCGGCCGCTTCGGCGGGGAAGAGTTCGTGCTGGTCTTGCCGAACACCGGCGCCGAGGCCGCACGGCAGGTGGCCGAGCGCTGCCGGAACCGGATCTCGGCCGAGAACATCGTGCACGAGCGGTCACCTTTCCGGCAGACGGTCACGGCTAGCTTCGGCGTGGGGACTGTGATTCCGGCCGAGCCGGGCGATCCTGGCGATCCGGTTGCGTTCGTCAACCTGGTGGATTCGCAGCTGTATCTCGCGAAGGATAACGGGCGCGACTGTATCGCGGCGGTGAGCCGGGTAGGATAGCGGCGAGAGGCAAGATGCGAGGCAAGGCGCTCTCGCCGGCGCACGACTTGCTGCTTTAAGCGCCGGCGGCGGCCGAGCCATTGGTTATGTTGCGCGCCGACACCGCGCTCGCGCGCAATCAACAAGAGTTCAGGACCCGTGTCGTGACTGCTATTTTCCTATCCTGGGGTATCGCCGCCGCCGCCACGGCCGGCGTCGTCGCGCGGCCGTTCAAATGGCCTGAAGCCGTGTGGGCCGTCGCCGGCGCGCTGCTGCTGGTTTCGCTCGGGCTATTGCCCGTCCATCTGGCGATGGAGGCAGTCGGCAAGGGCGCCGACGTCTACCTGTTCCTCATCGGCATGATGCTGCTGTCGGAAGTCGGCCGCCGCGAAGGCCTGTTCGACTGGGTCGCCGTACTCGCGGTCAATCATGCCCAGGGCTCGCCGCGAAAACTCTTTTTGCTGGTCTACCTGGTCGGCGTGGTCATCACCGCCTTCCTTTCCAATGACGCGACCGCGGTCGTCCTCACGCCCGCCGTGTTTGCCGCCGCGAAAAAAGCGAAGACGGATCCGCTGCCGTTCCTGTTCGTCTGCGCGTTCATCGCCAACGCCGCGAGCTTCGTGCTGCCGATCTCGAATCCGGCCAATATCGTGCTGTACGGCAATCACACGCCCGCGCTCGGCGCCTGGCTGATGCGCTTCACGCTGCCCTCGCTGTTGTCGATCGCCGCCACTTACGTGCTGTTGCGCTGGACCCAGCGCGAAGCGCTCGCCGGCATCTGCGAGACGAATCTCGAACCGCTCATGTTGTCGTCGAGCGGGCGTGTCGCGCTGGCGGGCATTGCGGTCACGGCCGCCGTGTTGCTGACGGTCTCCGCGTTCGACGTGCCGCTCGGCTTGCCCACTGCGATCCTCGGCGCGCTGACGGCATTGGTCGTGCTGATCCAGGAGCGCAAGTCGCCGCTGCCGATGATCCGTGAAATATCGTGGAGCGTGCTGCCGCTCGTCGCGGCCTTGTTCGTGCTGGTCGAAATGCTCGATCATACCGGCGTCATTTCGATGCTGGCCGCACTCACGCAGCAGGGGGCGCTAGATAACGAGCTGAAGACAGCCGGTTGGGCCGGCGGCGCCATCGCGATCGGCAGCAATCTGATGAACAACCTGCCGGCCGGTCTGATCGCCAGTTCGACCGTGATGCAGGCGCACAGTCCCGAGCGCGTGATCGACGCGCTGCTGATCGGCGTCGATCTCGGCCCGAACCTGTCGATCACCGGCTCGCTCGCTACGATCCTCTGGCTGAACGCGATCCGCCGCGAAGGCGAGGACGTGAGCTTCATGAAGTTTCTGAAAGTGGGCGTGGTGGTGATGGTGCCGGCTCTCGTGCTGGCGCTGGCCGCGCGGATCCTGATGGGGTGAGCGGCCGGCGGGACCGCGGCGGTTGATGCACAGCCGCGTGCCGGGCCGCTCGGCGATCGAGCGATTCAGTGATCGCCGCCCACGTTTTGCGCGAGGGCGGCGCCATGCATCATGAGCGCGTGCCCGCCACACCCAGCGCCGGCTCAGTGTCGACGGCTTCCGCCGCAGACTTCTCGATCGCGCGCAACGTCGCCTCGAGCCGTGCAACGCGTGCGCGTTGCGTTGGCATCAGCGACGACCAGTGAAACATGCGCAGACGATTGTGCCAGTAAGAAAGCGGAATGCGGTCCTGGGTGGAAATAAGCCCAAATATACGTTCGAGATGGGCGATCTCTTTGTCGACGTCCTGATAGCTCATCTGGCGTTCCGTAAGAAGAGGTGAATGGGCAATGGGGCAAGCGGTGCGCCGCGCCGGCGTCGCCGCTCCGCGCGATGCCCGTCACAGTGAAGGGCGCGGCCATTGAGAGGCTTGCTTACGAGCGTGCTCTCTGGCCGCCGTCCTGGGCATCCTCGGGTAGCGGATCGGCGGTGCGGCGTTTGGCCGACTGATCCACGGGCGGCGGCGCACTCTGGCCGGTGTCTCCCTCGGCTTCCAGCTGACGCAACGCTTTTTCCCAGTATTCGTCCGCCTTGCCTTCAGGTGACGCATCCTGTTCCCACAACTCGTAGGCCCGTGTGCGAATTCGTGCTTCGAGGTCCTGGTCCATCGTTTCGGCTCCCTTGGGTTCTTGCTGGTTTTCTCTGGTTGCAGGCGCGTAGGCCCGCAGTCGGGCAGATATGTCCGACATGTCCAAGCCACGGACATGCCTGCCGGTACCGAAGCATTCAGCAAGTAGCGTTCCCCGATTTGCGGATCGGGCGTGGGTTCGTGTGCTCCATCTGGCCGCGATTTCGTCTGAAATTTCGCGTGCGCCCTTGGCGCCTTGACCAATGGCGACGCGGCGGCATTCGTCAGGACAACGGGAATTCACCAGACGTCCTTGCCCGCAGCTTGATCTATGCTGCTTCAACAGTTTTTGCTGTAATCAAAACGTCGGATGCCGGCACACCCGGCGCGCGATGACATATGGCGACATGATTCTGAAATTGCCTTCGGGCAGCGCATCCATAAGAATTCGGCCTGTCATCGAACGGATCGCGGCACATGCCGGCGACGCTCGACGGCTCAATCGAAGGAGTCAGTCATGAAAAAATTGCTCGCCATCGTGCTGCTGTGCTGCGCGTCCACCGTCACGTTTGCCCAGACCGCGCCGCAAGCCGGCAATCCCCAACGCATGGAACGCATGGTTCAGCAGTTGCAAATGCGCTTCTCGAACGCCAACACCACGCACGACGGCAAGCTTACGAAAGAGCAGGCCGCCGCCGGCATGCCGATGGTGGCCAGGCATTTCGATGAGATCGACACGCAGAAGGCGGGTTACATCACGTTGTCGCAGATCGAGGCATTCATGCAGGAACGCGGGGCAGCGCACTGACGCGCGCGGACATCGGCGGGATCGTGAGGGCGTGGCCGCGTTAATCGTGCCCGAACCATCAGCCGCCCCTCGACGCCGGAACGCGCGATGAAACCAGCCACGTCCCGCCGCCTGCACATCGGCAGCATCGCCAGCACGTCGTTCATCGTCTCGCTGAGCGCATCGCTCATGGTCTCGATGAGCGTGGCGCTGACCGGTTGCGTGAGCGTCGGCCCCGACTTCAAACAGCCGGACACGACACTCGAAAGCCAGTGGCTCGAAAGCCTGCCGCAGCAGGCGCGGACCGCGCCCGCCGCGCAGGCCGCCTGGTGGACCGCGTTCAACGATCCGGTGCTGAGCGCGCTGGAACAGCGCGCCTATGAGCGCAACATCTCGCTGCAAGTCGCCGGCTTGCACATCTTCAAGGCGCGCGCGCAACTCGCGATCAGCGCGGAGAATCTGCTGCCGCAGTCGGGCAGCGTGTCGGCGGGCGCCAACCATATCAATACGAGCGGCGTCGGCCCGTTTCCGCCGACGCATCTGTGGGCCGAGCATCTGCGCGTGAATGCCGGCTGGGAGATCGACTTCTGGGGCAAATACCGCCGCCAGATCGAATCGGATCGCGCGCAATTGCGCGTGTCCGAAGCCGCGTACGACAACGCGCTGGTGTCGCTGTTCGCCGACATCGCCAATGCGTACATCGATTTGCGCGCGCTCGAGGAGCGCATCAAGGTCGCGCGGCAGAACCTGAAGTCGGTGCAGCAGAGCCTCACGTTGACCGAGGCGCGCTACAAGCGCGGCGCGTCGAGCCAGCTCGACGTCGAACAGGCCGCCACGCTGGTGGCTGAAACCGAAGCGCAAATTCCGCCGCTCATCAAGGCGCGCGCGCAAGACCGCGACACGCTGGCCGTGCTGCTCGCCGATCCGCCCGACGCCGTCGACGCCCAGCTCAAAGACGGCGCCGCGATTCCCGTACCGCCCACGCAAATCGACGTCGGCATTCCCGCCGATCTGTTG